>Ga0306867_1000061_pt1 | contig 80758 bp, 83 predicted proteins | sample AntRauTorckE6831_FD_190432 | JGI IMG/M metagenome (GOLD analysis project Ga0306867, IMG submission 190432) | Saline lake microbial communities from Rauer Islands, Antarctica - Metagenome Torckler E6 #831 (v2) (version 2) | ecosystem: Environmental > Aquatic > Non-marine Saline and Alkaline >...
GCGTCGACGAACGCCCCCGGATCCTCGTTCAGGGCATCCCTGGGGAGGCCTTAGACGTCCTCGAACGCGTGATTCAGGAAGAGGAGTTCGGACCAGTCGGCGCTGAACATCCAGAGCACTTCCCCCGTCGTCCCCGCGAGTTCCGTCAGGCGCGTGTTCGTCTCGTCGCGCCGTTCTTCGGCACGGACGCGGTCGGTGACGTCTCGCGAACTGACGACGTATCCCTCGAACTCGTCGTCGTCGAACTCCGAGATCCGGCTCTCGAGCCACACCCACGAGTCGTCCCGAGTCCGGAAGCGGAACGTCTTCGTCGATTCCGCGTTCGACTCGTCTTCGACGACCCGGGCGAACGCGGCGGCGACTTCTTCGAGGTCGTCCGGGTGAACGTAGTCGAATGCGTCCGTTCCGACGACGGCTTCGGGGTCGTATCCGAGGATCCGTTCCATCGCGGCATTGGCGTACGCGATCGTCGCGTGGTCGTCCACGACGACGACCTTCTCCTGTACGTTGTCGAGCAACGCAGCCAACGCCCCGGGTTCGTCCATCGCATGGCATTCAACTGGGGAGACCGAAAAGCTCTGGGGGCCGAGCGGACGACGGTCGTCGACGTCACCGACCCCGCGAACTCTCCCGAGGTGCGATGCCGTCGGGCGTTCGGAGAGTCAAATGCCATCGGGCGTTCGGAGAGTCAAATGCCGTCGGGCGTTCGGAGAGTCGAACAACGAACGACCACGCCCGAACGTCGCCACCTTCGCGTCGTCCGCGTTCGCATCGGTACCCTTCGCGTCGTCCGCATCCGCATCGGAGGCGTTGGCGTCGTTAGCATCCGCATCCGAGTGCGGTCGTGGGACGTCGACGGGCGAGCGGAACCGTGGCCCCATCGTCAGGGCCAGCGACCGCCGATCGCGTACACGGTTGCTGAGGAGTCCTCGGGGACGACGTCGCGACCGTCGAGGACGGGTGCGTCCAGATTCGTCCAGTCGACAGCGGCGAACTCGTCGTGGTCTGCGAGCACCGCCACGGCGTCGACGCCCCGACCGATGTCCTCGTCGTCGAGCTCGTCGAGGGACGCTCGGGCGACTCTTTCCGGCGCGTCCCAGTCGTCGACGAGCGGGTCGACCGCGACCACGCGAGCGCCACACGACGCGAGCTTCTCCGCGACCGTCGCCCCCGGCGCATTCCGGCGTTCCGCGACGTTCCCACGGGACGCCAGCCCGAGGAGGAGGATGGTCGGCGGGCCGTCGCCGACGCCGTGCTCGTCGAGCATCGCTTCCAGGAGTGCGACCGCGTACGCTGGCATCCGTTCGTTCACCGTGCGTGCCGTCCGCACGAGCGGTGCGTCCACGTCGAACGCGCCAGTGATGAAGTGCGGATAGACGGGGGCGCAGTGCGTGCCAACGCCCGGCCTTCGGTCGTGTAATTCGCACTGGGGCTGCGTGTTCGCGACCGAGATCGCCTCCGTCACGTCGACGTCGAGCGCTCGCGAGTACGTCGCCAGTTCGTTCGCGAGCGCGACGGTGACGTGGCGGTACACGCCCTCGATGACCTTCGCAGTCTCTGCGGTCGCCGCGTCCGTCGTCGTCACCACTTCGTTCGAGGTGAGTGCGTCGTAGACGACGCGAGCGACGCGCGTGCTCTCCGCGTCTACGCCACCGACGATCTTCGGGTAGGACCCCCGAACGTCCGCGACCGCGTTCCCGCTCGCGGTCCGTTCCGGGCACGCCGCCACGCCGAACGTCCCCGGGTCGAGGCCGCTCAGTTCCGCGAGGGCGGGCGCGATCGCGTTCTCGGTCGTTCGCGGCGGCACCGTCGACTCGACGAACACCACGTCGCCGGGCGCCAGCCCGGTCGCGACCTCCCGGAGCGATCTTTCGAGCGCCGAGAGGTCCGGTTCGTCGCCGTCAAGCGACGTGGTGGCGAGGAGGACGTGCACGGTCGCGTCCGTCGCGGCACTCGCGACGTCCGACGTCGCGCTCAACGCGTCTTCCTGGACGACTTTCGAGACCAGTACCGGCAGGTCCGTCCCGCCCTCTACCGGGCACTCGCCGGCAGATACTGCCGCCACAACGGACTCGTCCACGTCCACGCCCGTGACGTTCCCACAGACGTCCGCGAACACCGCGGCCACCGGGAGCCCCATCTTCCCCAGTCCGTACACCGCCACCGGGAGGTCTCCCGCGAGGAACGCCTCCCGGAGCTCCTCGTCCGACTGCGAGCGGTCGTACGCGCGGCGTGCCCTCTCGGTCGTTTCCTCGGTCGCCTTGCTCATCTTTCGGTCACCGTCGAATTGTCGTTCATGTCTTCGATCACTCGTTTCGCAGTCATCTCGCGACCACTCCTCCTCGTGCGTCGGGAGTCTCGCCCGTCTCCGATGCCCCTCGAACGCACTCCGGCCACCGCACGGTCACCGATCCGCCAGCATCGCGGCGAGCCCCGCCGGTGACGCGACGGTTCGAGTCGGCGGCCTGCCCCGGTACCACCGAGGTGCCTCTCGGCACGCTCCCTCGCCGTTCGCGTGCGGCTGTCGTCCCGATGGTCGTCCGTGACTCACGCAACCCAATCCAACTGGTACTCGTATTGTTATCGTCCGACTGTCGACCCGACATGGCCGTCATCGTGCAGACGCACTCGAATCCCACTGGACACGTCGTTCTGGCATGCTCGGCCAGGAAACCACATCAGACTGACCGATAAACCACATCAGGACGGTCAAGAAATCACAGTAGGACGGCCAGGAGTACTCGCGTGGAATCTCTACCAAACGTCGAACTGACGCGAATAACTCGCCGATGCCGACCGCAACCGTCCCCTTCGAGCGCCCGGCGACTCACACGAGGTGCCGGTATTGACCGATTACCCAGAGATGACGGCGTCGAACGCCATCCAGCGACGGACTCGGTGACGAGAACTGGCGGCCACACACCGCCCGATAGAGACCTCGTACCGACAATCCGATGATAGCTTGGCGTACGGTAAGTTACCCGTTACAACGTCGGTCGACGTCGTCGTTCCATCCGCATGTCACGCAACTCCGTATCGCGAGCGCTCGACCCACGCGGTGGCGGGTCGTCGCTCGTCGCACGACTCGTCGTCGTCGTCGTCACCATCCTCGTCGCCACGAGCACATTCGCCGGGGCGGTGGCCGTCGCCGCACCAGGCGGTGGTGACGTCGCGACCGACGCTAGCCCGGCCACCGCGGTCGACACCTCTACCCCCGTTCCCGACTCCGCCGGGACGATAGAACAGACCGCAGGTGGCACGCACGAAGCCACGATCGAGGACGCCGACCTCCGAACCGCGAACAACTCCGTCGACGTCGTGTTCATCGTCGACAGCTCCCTGAGCATGAACGACGAACGCTACCAGCTCGCTGGCGAGATGCGGGAGTTCCAGCGGACGCTCATCGACAAGAACATCGACGCGCGGTTCGGCCTGGTCACGTACACGAAAGACGCGACCGTCCGCCAGTCGTTCACGTCCGACTTCTCGAAGGTCGAGGATGCGATGCAGTTCGAGACCGGCGGGAACGTGGAACGCGCGTCCAACGCCATTCTCACCGCCAGTGAGATGGACTTCCGACCGGACGCGGAACCCGTCTACGTCCTCCTCACCAACGAGGACGACGACAGTTCCTCCGCCCTGCGTCAGCGGGCACTCGACCGCCTCGCCCAGGGTACGTTCGTCTCCATCTCGCCGTCGAAGGCGGTCGAAAGTAGTTGCGACCGGCACATCGAGCCGTGCGACAACTCCACGTCGAACGAACTCCGCCAGTACGCCGAACAGGTCGACGGCGCCTGGGTGACCATCGACGAGAGCGCGTCGAAGGCGATGCGTCAGGCCGCGACGAGCGCCGCCGAAGCCGCCGGTACCGGCAGCGACGGCGGGCCCGGTATCGACGACGTCGACGCCGGTCCGAACGTCTCCGTGATCGACCGAAGCGCGGACGAGACGAACGTCGAGGTCGGGGAACCCGTCACCGTCTCCGCCACGCTTCGGAACTCCGGACTCCTCGAAGGAAGCTTCGAAGTCTTCCTCTCCGAGAGCGGTCAGGTGCTCGAACGGAAGACGGTCACAGTCGCGGAACGCTCCGAGCGCACGGTCACGATCACGCGCGAGTTCGACGAACCCGGCGAGTACGCGCTCGTCTTGAACAACGAGCGCGTCGCGAACGTCGAGGTCACGGCGATCAACGAGACGTCGGTGCGCCTGACGACGACGCCCGAACGCAACCGCCTGCTCGCGCAAGTGTCGGATGCGACCGAGGAGCAAGGCGTCGATATCGACGTGCCTTCGTCGTCGCTCCTGTCGACGCCGGGTGCGGACCTCCGCCGTATCACGGTGACGCCGGCTGCGGGTATGACGACGCCGAAGCACGACGTCGCGTTCGACCTCGCCGTCGAACGCACTACCGCGCCACCGTCGGACGCACCGGAGCTGAACACGACCGGGTCCGCAGTCACGTACCTGTCCGTGACGTCGACGCTCGCCGAGAGCGAGCTCTCTTCGGTCGAGTTCCAGTACGCGAACACGTCCGCGGACATCCAGATGTACCGGTACGACACCGAGAGCGGCGAATGGGTGACGCTCTCCCAGGAGGCGATCTCCGAGAAGTCCCTCGTCGCGACGACCGGTGAACTATCGGCGTTCGCCGTCGTCATCGACGGCCCCGCCGTCGCCGTCGAATCCGTTCGAACCGAGTCGACCGACGTCACGGTCGGCGACTCCGTCACTGCGACGGTGACGGTTCGGAATCGTGGGACCGAGACCAAGTCCTACGACGCGACCGTCTCGCTCGATGGCGAGATCGTCGCCAGCGAGCGCGTGCGCGTCCCCGCTGGCGAGACCGCCGACGTGACCGTCGAGTACGTCCCGAGCCAGGTCGGCCAGTACTCGTTCTCGGTCGCCGGCACCGACCAGGGCCAGCTCGACGTCGCGTCCGCGCCGACGACGACTGATACCGAGACGACCACGGCCAGCGACGCCACGACCGCCGCGACGACGACGACCGCCGACGCGAACGGGTCCACGCCCGGATTCACCGCGTTCGCGACCCTCTTGATCTTGCTCGTGCTCTCCCTCTACGCGGTCCGTCGTCGCTGACGTCTCCTCCTCGTCTCCATCCGTCGTCGCTGACGTCTTCTCCTCGTCTCCATCCGTCCGCACTGGTGTCGTCTCCTCGTCCGTATCTGTATCACGAGTGACAACTCGATGGTAACCACCGTGTACACGGTCCGGGACGGTTGGACGAGCCTCGAATCCGTCGTCGCCGTGGTTCAGTCGAGATGAGAACTCTCGGCGAGTCCGGGGACGTCCGTGAGGAGTTCGTCGAGCGAATCGAGTTCGTGGTCCGGGGCGGCGTCGGGACCTTCCGGGTCGAGGTCGGCGTACCGGCCGCGTCGCACGCGGACCGTGGTCATCCCGAGTTCGTTCGGGATCACGAAGTCGACTCGAGGGTCGTCGCCGACGTACGCCGCCGCCACGGGCTCGACGTCGAGGTCCGCGAGCACGCGGTCGTACGCTTCGCGCTCGTGCTTCGTCAACCCCTCGCTAGGGGCGACGAGAACCGCATCGAAGTGCTTGCGGATACCCAGGCGGTCGACCTTCGCGTGCCCGCCGCGACCGCCTGTGAGCAACCCGAGGTCGAACTCCCGCCCGAGCGCCTCCAGCACGCTCTCCGCACCCGGGTACGGGTCGAGGTCGCCCGTCGAATCGTGGAACGCCTCGACGAGCGCCGCCACCGGTACCTCGAGGTCGTAGCGCTCCAGGAGGACGTCGAACGTCCCCTCCGTCACCGACTCCTCGAAGTACAGCCGGCGGAGTTCGTCGTGGAGGTGCCGCCCGGTCTCGGCCTCGATGCGGTCGGCCGCCGACTGCAAGCCCGCACGAGCGTACTGGTGGTAGTCGAAGAGCGTGTCGTCCAGGTCGAAACAGACCGCCGAGAGCGTCATCGCCACGACCACGGCTCGAAGGCCGTCCCATCTTCGCTCTCTAGCGTCCTATCTTCGCTCTCTAGCGTCCTATCTTCGCTCTCTAGCGTCCTATCTTCGCTCTCTAGCGTCCTATCTTCGATCATTATCGTTCATCTCTCGCTCTCGACGGCCCCAACCCGTCGGGGTGGTAGCGGTATCGATCGCCGTCTGGTGCGACGAACAGTTCGTCCCAGTGACGGCGCATCTCGGTCCCCCACGCGACCTCGGGGTCGGGCACTGGTTCGCCGAGTGCGTACTTCACGCCCATGGAGGGGAGGTTCGCGCCGTCAGCTCGCTGGCTCGATGTAGTCATCGGTCATCCCGGCCCTGCTCGTTCTCGGTGCCATCGAACGCCGTCGGTTCCTCGGTCTCCTCCATGGAAACGCCTGCAAGTACGTCCGAGAGGGGCTCTGAAGGCACGTCGACGCCGCCAAGGTTACCGTCGGCGTTCGCCGGCAGGTCAGCGAGCACGTCCTCGATGGCGACGTCGGCGAGGTGGTCCGCCTCGCTCGCGTCCGCCAGCGCGCTCGCGAGCGGCTCCTCGTCGAGTTCCTCTCCCAGCGCCGGCCCGGCGGCGTCCGGGTCGCGCTCCGCCCCCGACAGCACCGCTTCGAAGCCCAGGTCCTCAGCGCCAAGCTCGTCGCCGCCGTCGCGGTCGCCCATGTCGTCGCGAGGTCCTTCCGGCCTCTCAGTTTCATCGACGCCAGCGTCCTCCTGGAGGGTCCCGTCGTCCCAGTCGCGGACGAACGCGCCGTCCTCGGTCGCCGCGTTCGCCTCGCCGGCCGTCGCTCCCGCGCTCGCGTCCGCTCGCTGGTTGGTCGACGCGACACCGTCAACTGTTTCGTCGACGGATGGGGCATCGGTGTCGGCTGGCGCCATGCCGGGGACGCCGTGGTCGGCGTCGACGGTGAGCGCGAGGTCCTCGTTGTCGCGCGCGTCCCGGACGACGGCGAACAGGAAGGCGAGTGCGCCGAGGACGGTCACGACCACCCACGAGGCGACGTCGTCGCCGTCGCCGCCGCCGCCGTCAGCGAGCGCGCCGAGCGCGCCCACGCCCATCGACGCCATCCCGACGCCGTACAGCGGCGCGAGCGGGTCGAACGTCTCGAACACGTACTTGCGCTTCAACCGCCACAGGAACGACGAGAACAACGTTGCGGACACCCGCGGGACGTACTCGAGGTAGTCGATGTGGCTCCTCCAGCCGTCCTGGTACGCGTACGCCGTCGACCGCGGGACGTCCGCGACGACGACGTCAGCGACGTTCAACCGCACGAGCAGGTCGTTGCAGTACCCGTAGTACTCGTACATCCCTTCGACGTCCGTCCGTTCGAGTGCGGACAGCGAGATCGCGGTGTAGCCGTTCTGGGAGTCCATCGACCCCCAGTAGCCGCTCGCGACCTTCGTCAACATGGAGAGGACGACGTTCCCGAACAGCCGGAATCGCGGCATGTGCTTGCAGTCGGCCGGGTCGACGAACCGGTTCCCCTTCGTGTACCCCGCGACGCCGTCAGCGATCGGGTCGAGGTACGCCGGCAACTCCGAGGGGTCCATCTGGTCGTCGCCGCCGAGGACCGCCGTCGCGTCGATGCCTTCCTCGCGAGCGCGCAGGTACCCGGTCTTTATCGCGCCGCCGACGCCCCGGTTCGACTCGTGGCGGATGGGGACGACGAGGTCGTCGAACTCGCCGTCGTGGTCGTCGTTCCGAGCGGCGGCGTGCTCGCGGATCTCGGCCCACGTCCCGTCCGTCGAGCCGTCGTCGACGACGTACGCGCGGTCGACGAACGCTGGCAAGCCGTCGACGACGTCCCCCACGTATCCCTCCTCGTCGTACGCCGGCACGACGACTGCGACGGTCATGTCTCGATACATCGCTACGGCCCTCCGTCGAAGAAGTCGCGTTCGACCGTCCGGCGCGTGGACGCACACGCCGCGTCGTCGGACGGGTCGACGTCGTGACGCACCACCACGCTTCCCGCGTCCAGACCGTCGCCGAACGACTCGAAGGCGCCCCCTGCCCGATGCAGGTCCGCGAGTAAGTCCACGTACCATCGACGTGTGAACGCGAACGGTCGAGCGACCCGTTCAGACGTGTGGCTCATGCGTCCTGCAGGGGTCGAAAACCGGTTAGTAATGCATCGTATACCCGACCGGTCGGCGCGAATACGACCGATCACGGGATCACCGCCTCTGGGCCGGAATGGATACATACCAGTCAGTTCGCTTCGATGTCGGCACTCCGAATCGCCGTGACGATGCGATCGCGGTCCACCGACGTCAATCCGGGATGTACGGGGATCGAAAGCACCTCCTCGCTCGCCGCCCGCGCCCTTGGAACGTTCGCGGACACGGACGCGTACGCTTCCAGGTCCGGGATCGCACTCGGGTAGAACACCGACGAATCGACGCCGTACTCGCGCAGATGGGCCGCGAGCGTATCCCGGTCCGGACACCGCAGCGTGTACTGGTGGAACGCGTGCCGGCGCCGATCCGGCTCTACCGGCGGCCGCACGCCGTCGACGTCGTGGACTGCGTCCGTCAACAACCGGGCGTTCTGTCGTCGTTGCTCCACCCACTCGGGGAGGCGTTCGAGCTGGACGCGACCGATTGCGGCCGCGATGCTCGTCATCCGATGGTTCGACCCGACCTCCCGGTGCTCGTACCCGCCGGCCGCGCCCCGACCGTGGTTCACGTACCGAGCGGCCCCCGCCGCGACCGCCTCGTCGTTCGTCACCACCATCCCTCCCTCGCCCGTCGTCATGTTCTTCGTCGGATAGAACGAGAACGCCGCCGCGTCCCCGAACGTCCCGACGTGCTCACCGTCGAATCGCGCGCCGTGCGCGTGCGCCGCATCCTCGACCAGGAGGACGTCCTCGTCGGCGGCGGCGTCCCGGAACTCGTCCATTGCGGCCGTTGACATCCTCCCCGCCCTGAAGGGCGAGGATTCCAGCGTGGGACAGCGGGCCGGTCCCACATCCCCGCTGGCAACTTCTCGCCTGCCGAACGAGGTCCGGTGAGGCGATACCGGGTGTGTGCGCGATACGTCGGCCCCGCGAGGGGTGTGGCGTGTTCGGCGTCCGTTCGGACGCGGTATCCGCTTGCACCGTGCATCCCGTTCGTCTCGGCGAGACGGCGGGGATGCTCCCGGTCGCCGGTTTCCCCGCGTCCGGGCACGGGCCGTGCCATCGGCCTGTCTGCCCTTCGTGCCACGGCGGGCAGGCACAATCGAGCGAGGGTCGCTTTTTGCCTGCCGTGTCACCACGGCCTCGGTGACGCCCTCTCGGGAACGGTGTGGTAGCCTTCGTCGTCCAGGCGGACCCCAATCCAACCGCCAGTTTTTGCCCGTTGTGCTCACCCATAGATCCGCTGTCCGAGGGGTTAATTCCAGCGGTTGTGACGTCGTTACCGGATTCATCCCCGCCGTGAACGTCGGGGCTTTCTCCTCGTACTTCCGTAATCAGTCACCGCGCGCGCTCGACGCCCGCGGACGGACAGCACGAATGGAAGCGGAGGGCGGGTGCGTCAGCGGTTCGGTCGAGTCGCCGTCACTCCTCGTCGGTCTCGGAATTCCGGCGCGCCCAGTTGAAGTGAGCGGCAGCCGAACCGAGGTTGCCAGCGACGACGAAGAGGCCGGCCATCGTCACGAGCGGCGCGGCGACGTAGAACTGTGCGACGAGCGCGAGCGCGAACACGCCCGCGGTCCCGGCCGCAGTCAGTGCATGGATGCGGAACCACGCCGGGTCCTCGGACTCGGTCCCGGTGTCGATGTAGTCGTCGAACACGTCCGCGTTCGCGCCACGCTCGATGCGTCCGCGAGGTTTGTTGAACGAGACGACGTCCATGCTATCCATCTTCGGGAGATGACACTGGTAGAGCCCGACGTAGACGCGCTTGCGCTCGCTGGAGGACAACTGACTGACCTCCTTGTCGTTCTCCCAGGCCGCGATCTCCTCGGCGAGGTCGCTCATCGAGACGGTGTCGTCGACCTCCTTCAGGTACTTGAGGACGTACCGACGACGCTGATTCTTCAGGATCTCGAACACCTGATCGAGCTCCAGGGTCGTCGATTCGTCTGTCGCGATGCTCTCCGTCTCCAGTTCCCCGGCGCTCTCTTCGAGGTCCGTCCGCGTCTCTCCATCGGAAGACGCTGCGGTTGGTGATTCTGCAGACATTGTCAGAGTCTATACTCTCCCCTTGGAACCGGACGCGTCTGCGTCCGCCCCTTCGATGTTGTAAGTTTCGATCATTGTGTGCTCGTTCGCTGGGTGCACGATGCTCCCCCCCATTGCGGACGCCGTCGAAGTCCGGTACGGAGTGCCAACGCCCACGGACGCGAGGTCATCGTGGGTCGTAAGTCCTCCTTTCCGTCGACGGTGGCGTCCCCTGGTTTGCATCGTCGGATTCGGCGTGGTTGTAGCGACGGGATACGACACGACGACATCATTTACGTCGCCTATTCTCCTGTATAGTCGACGGACGGTCGGACGGCGGGTCCGCGACGGTAATCAGGTATCTTAGCAACCATCTTTGTTAGACTCCTCTTAACCGCAGGAAACGGTATCTTATTGTCGGAAAAAACCGTGAACTGTCCTGAACGGTCTTCTCGTTGTCGTTCCGGCTAGAATCGATCGAAGTCACCCGATTCCGACTCTGATAATGATACTCTACCGTGGCCGTTCTCCCCTTACCTGTGCTCGTGTAAGTCACAGATCGACGACGGGTCGGCGACCATGAACTCGTCGTTCTCCAGGTGATTCGAGTTGCTTGGTAACACCATGCATTGCTCGTTCGCTTCACCCACGGTGATGACGTTGAGCGGCTGGAGGTCGTACCCGAGGTCCTCGTTCGGCTTCGGATTGGAGGCAACGGCGTCCCACACCTCACCCGTTGCCTCGCTCACGTGCGACCACCCTCGTTCCCACGTGAGTAAGGTCCATATACGGTCTCGGTCCCGTTGGAAATCACGTTGAGCGCTCGATCCGCATCCACCCAGTTACCTGCCATACTGAGAAACACCTTCCTACCGGCATTAATGGTATTGCCGAGTTAGTGACCAGATGATATAGGTCAGTCATCGATAGGGACGGGTTTGGTACTAGTTGTCGCCGTATCGTTCTCGGGGTTTGGTACTCGGTACCGTGTAAAATCCCTCTCGTGAGTGTCTACGTCCTGTAACAACTCGCCGATAACACGGACTATTACGACGGTCTTACCCACGTCTCTCTGGATCGAGCGTACTCCAGTCCCGCGAATCCACGATCGTCGACTCGACACCGACCGAGCCGTCCGGAACCGTCGGCGCGCGCCACAGACCAGTGTCGGGTCGGGAAGTCGCACCATAACAAACCCTCGACTACCCGTTCCTTCGACCGATGGACCCCACGCTGGCACGCGGCGCCGACCCCGGACCGCTCCTGGACAGCCAAGTACTCGTCACCGGCGGTGCTGGCTTCATCGGCAGTCACCTGGTCGACGCGCTCGCGCCCGTGGCCGACGTCCACGTACTCGACGACTGTTCGACAGGACGCCAGACCGCCGTCCACGGCGACGCCACCCTCACGGTAGGCGACATTACCGACCACGAAACCCTCGCCGACGCCGTCGCCGGAACCGACTACGTCTTCCACCTCGCCGCGATCTCGAGCGTCCCGGGCGCCATGGCTGACCCACCGCGCGCGCTCGACGTCAACGTCAGTGCGACCGCCGACCTCCTCGACCTCGCAACGGACGCCGGCGCGCGCGTCGTCTTCGCGTCCAGCGCGGCCGTGTACGGCGACCCCTCGTCCGTCCCCATCGGCGAGACGGACGCGAAAGACCCGCGGGAACCATACGGCGTCTCCAAACTCGCTGGCGACCACCTCGTTCGCGGCTACGCGGACTGGAAGGACCTCGACACCGTCGCACTCAGACTGTTCAACGTCTACGGTCCCGGACAGACGGGCGGCGTCGTTCCATCGTTCCTCGAGCAAGTCCAGCGCGGCGAACCCCTCGTCGTCCACGGCGACGGGACGCAGACCCGGGATTTCGTTCACGTCGACGACGTCGTCCGCGCGATGGTCGCCGCCGCGCGCACCGACGCCACCGGCGAGTCGTTCAACGTCGGAACCGGGGACGTGACGAGCATCCACGAGCTCGCGACCGTCGTCCGCGACGCCGCACCAGTAACCGTCGACGTCGTCCACGACGACCCACGCCCAGCGGACGTACCCGAGAGCCAGGCGGACACGACCAAGGCACGACGCGACCTCGAGTTCGAAGCCCGGACGACGGTAGAAGACGGCGTCCACGCGCTCGTCGAGCGCGCGATCGGGCCAGCGTGACGCCCCCGATCGGAGCGGCCGTCGTGAAATCGCCTCATAACAAAGCGGGTTTCCGCAATAGTAACGCCCGGGTGGCGACGAAACGTCGCTCCATGGCAATTCCCACCCAGCGTCTACCCGCCACCCGACCGCCAGTCAGTCGTTCACCCCCCCGTCTACCACCCCACGAACGGACGGCGTTTCGAACTCGGTTCCGGGCTCCCACCCCGGACCCCCTTCGACCGACGACCGTCGTGACTCTGATCCGGTCGACCGACGTCTACTGTCCCCTGGACTCGGACGTACTTACCAGTCGTATTCCTGTCGCTACCTGATTGCCGATACGCCGGCGTAGTCTTCGAAAACAATCCGAAACTCGCTTTCTGTTCCGCAAAACTGGCTCCGATTACTTTATTATCTATCAGCCACTCCGTTCGAAGAACTATGGGAATACTGTTGGTGCAGTCAGAGGCAAGCGATGCGGACCGCCGACGGGGGCCTTCGGGGCGGAGCAGTAGCAAGGTGAGTCAGGTTCATGAATGAGGGCGCGGTCGAGGACGTCCGAGCCGTCGAGCGTTCGGGTAAGCACATCGTCGAGTTCGATCCGGTGAACGGGGGAAGCGTCACCACGCAACTCGCGTCCGCGCTCGCGACCGCGAGCGGCCGGGAGGTGACGGAACTCCCGCCGATCGGTGAGTGGGTCGACTGCGACGCCATCGAGCAACTGTTCGACTCGCACGATTCGGAGACCGAGCTCTCGGTCTCCTTCGAGTTCGAGGAGTACCAGGTGTTCCTCTCCTCCATCGGTCGGATCGTCGTGACGTCCGGTTCGAACGAGTTCGGGGTCTGACTCCTTCAACCCCGGTCTTCTGAAACCACGACGACGCCACGCATCGTTTACCAATGGTAATAACCGTATTCGCTTCACAATTCTTCTCCTATCCGTCCCAACGCTTATACTTGTGAAGCTACCACTGCCAATAACCGCCAGCGTTTCTCGGCCGCCACGACAGACTGTCGGAGGGGAAACGCGCTGCTGACCGAGACGGACCCTGGGGGAGCATGACAGAGACACCTGATACGAGAGTGGATTCAGACCGACGTGAACTATCGACGTCGACGGATGGACCGGCCGGACCGGACCCGAGTCGCATCGAGAATCCAGTCGCCAGTCAGCACGAGAACGCACCACTCTCCCTCGAGGACGTGTTCGGGATACTCAGGAACGAACGCCGCCAGCACGTCCTCTCCTACCTCCTGATCACCGACGACGAACCGGTGCAACTCGGCCATCTCGCCGAACACATCGCGGCCATCGAGAACGACAAACCGATCAAGGCGCTCGACTCGCAAGAACGCAAGCGCGTCTACGTCGCCCTCTACCAGTGCCACCTCCCGAAGATGGCGGACGCGAACGTCATCGAGTTCGAAAAGAGCAGGGGCACCATCGAGAGCGGTCCGAACATCGACCAGCTCGAACCGTACCTCGACGTCCCAGGCGGCGACGAACCCACGAGCGTCCCCGTCCACTACCTCGTCCTGGCCGCATCGGGCGTGGTCGCCTACCTCCTCGCAGCGCTGATGACTCCGAGCGGGAGCCTGGCCGGCGGCGCGGTCCTCGCGATGGGGTTCGCGACGTTCGCCCTGATGGCCTCGCGCGCACGCGCGAACTGACCTCGTTTCGGATCGGACACATCTCCCCGTACCGATCGGACACGTCTCGTTCCCGGAGGTACCCAGACTCCCGACCGTGGAGCCGCACTCGACACCCACCTTTATGGAATGCGACGGGACCGCTAGGCTGACCCGAACCGTCCTCCTGTCCAACGGTTTCGTCGCCTCAGGAACTACTTCAGGGCACCGGTACCGGTCATCTACTTGGAATAATCCGTATCTGTGTCACGCAAACTGACTCATAACTATCCGTACACTCGGAGACGTTTCGGTATCGTAACGCACGATAGAAGCTGCGTGAACGAGAGCCAGATCGATGCACCATCCAGCCACACCACGAACCGACGTGCTTGCCGCACGAGTCCGCTCGCACGGGATTCGGTCCGTGCATCCGGACGAAGGCACAACCCCTTCGTGTACGACGACCAGGCCGTCGCGACGACGCCGTGACGACCGACCGTCGTCGTCGAGCGCTCGGGCGCGACGTCGAGCCAGGGCGACGCGCAGAGCTGGGGACGCCCGGGTCCACCGACCCGATCCAGTACGGCGTCGCCGGTCAAGTACAGCCGTCGCCGGTCTCGATTCCGGTCGTTTCGGCCGCGAAGGCGCCGACTCGGGGCCTTCAGGGCCTCTATCGGGGAGGTACGTCAGCATTACTCGCGCTAACTGGAGCGTAACAAAGGACACCACGCTCGTGGTAGGCTATATCAGCAACCAGAGACTGTCGCGGTGAATCCAAGATCGATGTCAGAAACCGAGGGAGGTGAGTTGACGCAGGACACAGTCTTCGAAATCCTCAGCAACTCACGGCGCCGATTCATGCTCTCGTACCTCAACGAGCACGACGGCCCCGTGGACCTCATGGAACTCGCGAACGAGATCGCGGCCTGGGAGAACGAAACGACCGTGGACGAGCTCACGGACAAACAGTCCAAGCGCGTCTACGTGTCGGTCTACCAGACGCACGTCCCGAAGCTGGAAGCAACCGGACTCATCGATTACGACTCCGACTCCGGGCTCATCGAGCTGTCGGAGCGGGCGAGCGAGATCGATCGGTACATGCCCGACGAGGAGTCGGAACGACCGTGGCATCGATACTACGTCGGCCTTGCGATAGCCTCGGCGGTGTTCTACGGTGCTGTCGCTCTCGGCGTTCCGGTCCTGGAGCAACTGACCACGGCTGGTGCGGGCGTCGTCGTGGTCGTGGCGTTCGCGGTCCTTTCGGGGTATCACTACTTCAAGCGGGACAAAAAGGCCAGCATCGTCGAGGAGATGCCAGTGGAGGACAGATCATGACTGCATTCGACTCATCAAATCAAGAAAATCACAGATTCGTCAGGTATCGAGACCGCTTCCGGAGCCATCCATCACGTCGCTCACCGTCGCGCACGTCGAGCATCGATGTAGCGTCCCGGTGTTGTCGCCGAAGACGCGCACGTAACTCGAGGAGACGTGACGCCCACAGTTCTCACACGCACAGTGCTGGGTCGTTCCGTTGGACCGAAGTTCGTCCATGGTACGTTATGACGGACTCAGCTACCGGGCTTTGTTATTCGAGTGCTACGGGGTGGGAGCGATGAGCGACGAGTGGAACGCGATCGGGTTCGTCATCAGTTCAAACTATCGCGTGACCGTTCTCAGGCGGCTCAACGAAGGGCCGGCGACGCCGTCGCAGATCGCGGGCGACGAGGACATCGCCATCACCCACGTCTCGCGCGCGCTCCGGGAGCTCGGGGAGCGAGACCTCGTCGAGCTACTGGTCCCAGAGAACCGCCGGAAGGGGCGCGTCTACGGTATCACCGAGAAGGGCGAACGGATCTGGGAGGAGATGCAGTCCCAGAACCTCGCCGAGTAACTGCCGTCGTCGTCGATCACTGCGCGACGCCCGTCTCCGACCTGTCGTAGTCGTACCGAGAAAGACCGTCTGTTCTCCCCTAGCGATCGCCTGCGTTAGCGCTCGCCAGGAACTGGGCTCGCCGGGCGAGCGCGTTCCGTAGCGTCTTCGTCGTCGACCTTGTTGTCGATCTCGTCGTCTATGTGGGCGTCCTCTGGCAGGAGGAGTTCGGGTTGTCGAGCGTACGCTGGCGTCTTCGCGAAGGCCTCGATGCGGTCCCACTCGTCTTCAGTCAGTCGTTCTACCATACCACTCAAATGCGCCACTACTATGTTAGTAATTCTCACCATACGGCTACGGGGTCACAGGTGGTGACTGCCTACCGGTAACGTGAATGGAATTTGTAACGACGTAAGGATACACCGATTCGTGGTAATCGTTGTCAACTCGCACGATGGGCCGGGTTGCGGCGCCCGATAGCCGACCGAGAGACGGGTCTTCGCTCCCCCCAGGTCGAATGACCGAACTCGCGCGAACGCGGGACCTACGTTTTAGAGCGTCCGCGTCGATAGTTCGAACGGGCACCGGCCCAGCGAGTACGGCGTCGCTATCCGACACCGTCACCGGCCGAACCGGGTCGGACAACGATGCGTGCGCCGTCGCTCCTGGACGACCCACCGACCAGCAGACCCATGCTCGAATTCACCAGTCCCGCGTTCGACCACGGCGCGCGCATTCCGCGCGATTACGGTTACACGGAACGGAACGTCAACCCGGAACTACGCATCTCCGGCAGCCCAGCGGATGCAACGTCGCTGGCGCTCATCGTCGACGACCCGGACGCCGTCGAACCAGCCGGGAAGATCTGGGATCACTGGGTGGTCTGGAACATCGACCCGGACCGCGACCACATCCCGGAAGGCTGGGAGCCGACGACGGCCGAGGAAGGCCGGAACGACTTCGGGGAGACCGGATACGGCGGCCCGAACCCGCCGGACCGAGAACACACCTACCGGTTCGAACTGTACGCGCTCGACGACGACCTCGACCTCGCCAGTTCGGCGACGGCGACCGACGTCCGCGACGCCGCCGAAGGCCACGTGCTCGACGACGCCCGACTCGAAGGGACCTACGCACCCTGACGGACTCGGGATCGCCCCGCCCCAACTCCAGTCCACGACGGACTGACGGGGCGAAAGGCCGTCGACGAACTCGACGGCTACTCGGTGTCAGTCCAACCCGAGGACTCCTCGCCCCCCTCCCCCAGTAGCGCCTCGAACACCTTCCGCTCCGCCTTCCTGATGTGTTGGTTGAACGTTGGCGGTGCCACCCCGAGCGACTCTGCGACGTCCTCGCCGGTCGCCGCTCGCGGCCACTCGAAGAACCCCGAGTGGTACGCCGCATACAGAGCGGCACGCTGACGGTCCGTGAGATCCTCCGCGATACGGTCCTGGAGTCTCGCCATCGACGGCTGCGATGGAGATATCTGCCGCTGAGCGACGAGTTCCGCCGACGGATACGCCGCCGACACCCCCTCAGTGATCGCACGGACGTCCTGTCCGGGCGGCACGTGCAACACGAACCTGGAGTTGCCGTCCACGGTCACGACCTCGTCCACGTACCCGCCGCGTGCCGTCACCATCGAGAACACGGGTGGTTCCTTCGCGTGCAACTCGAACTTCGAGTTACCGGCCTCGTCGGTGTCGACGACCGACACCGACTCCCAGTACGGTACCTCGTCGACGAGGGACGCCAGCGACTCCATCGCCGTCGGCGACGCCGTTCCGTACACGAGCACCTCATCGCCCTTCGTCGACACCGTCTCGTCGAACGTGAGCGTGCCCGACAGCGACTCGGAGACGTCGAGCGACGAGAACGCCCTCGGCACCCGATAGTCCAGTTCCAGGACGGCTTCGCTCGCGAGCGCACGCTTGCGCTCCACGGCCGCGATCGCGTGCCCGACGACCTCACCGATGTGCTCCACGAGGCGTCGTTCCTCGTCAGCGAACGCGGACTCCCGGTCGGTATGCACGTTCAGGACGCCGAACATCCGGCCGTCGTGCGTTATCGGGATCGCCATCGCCGACCGGAACCCGAACCTGGCGGCGAGCGCCCGCCATGGGTCCGACGTCGGCAACAACGACGCGTCCTGGACCGTCTGTGCCGTCCGGTCGCGGACCGCACGAGATACCGCACCGCGACCACGGACTCCCTCGAGCATCCCCGACAGCGAAGCGCGGTCCGGGTCGTCGAGACCCGCCGCGGTTCGGACGGCGAGCGACCCGTCGACGCCAGTCATCTCCCCGATCCACGCGAACTCGTAGGCGTTCGACGCGGCGAGACGCTTGCAGACCATCGTCTCGATCTCCTCGCGAGTTGACCCGTCGATGGCTCCCGTCGCGACGTCGCGAACCACCGCGTTCACCTCGTTGAGCGCCTCGAGACGCGCCCGCTGGCGTTCGATGCGTCGTTCCCGCTCGACGCGCTCCCCGACGTCCCGCACCACACCGACGCGTCCGGTGTTCCCGTCCTTGGACGCGAACGTCGTGAACCGCGTCTCCACCACGAGCGGGTCGCCGTCGACCGGCGCGAACGTCTCTTCGAACTTCGCGCTCTCGAGCGTGTCCGCTGACAGCGCCGCATTCCTGTCGTTCACTCGCTCCGCGAACGTCTCGTCGAAGACGATGGACGCCTTCTGGCCGATGATATCCTCGCCGTCGACGCCAGCCATCGACGCGAACGCGTCGTTCACGACGACGAAACGGTCCTCCTGGTCGAGCACGTAGATGCCGTCCTCGACCGTCTCGACGATGCGCTCGTAGCGCTCCAGTTCCCGCTCTCGTTCCTTGCGTTCAGTGATGTCGCTGACGAAGCCGGCGTTCCCGCGGACGTTCCCCGCTTCGTCCGTGAGCACCGTCAACCGGTTCTCGACGGGCACTGCGTGCCCGCGCTTCGTGGTCACGTGGTACTCCGAGCGCACTCGGTCCGGGGCGTCCTCCGTCAAGAGTTCGCTGATCTGCGGCTCGATGCGGTCCACGGCATCGTCCGGTATCACGAGCGACACGTGCTCGCCGAGCAGTTCCTCGCGCGAGTACCCCGAGAGCTCCGTGATGGCGTCGTTGACGAACGCGAACCGGCCTTCGCTATCGAGCTCGTACACCGGTTCGCCGAGTGCGTCGACCACGCCGACGTACCGCTGGAGTTCGCGTTCGTGCTCCACCTGTTCGGTGACCTCCCGGAGCAACACGGACGCGCCCGAGGTCGTCGGGACGGCCTCGACCTCGAACCACGCGTCGCGGTCGCCGTGCCGACAGTCGCCCGTCTGCTTCGACTCCGACTCGAGCGCCGCGTCGACGATCGCGCTTGCGCCCCTGAGTGCATCGAACGCCTCGCTCGTCGACGCACCGACGAGTTCTACCACGTCCGGTTCGAGGAGTGCCGCGGCACGGTCGTCGACGGACAGCACCGTCCCGTCTTCGTCCAGCTTCAGTCGGCTGTCGACCGCGTGGGACGCGAACTCCGATAGCTCGGCCGCGACAGCGTCACGCTCCCGTCGCAGTCGACGCGACCGTTCGACGACGCCCGTCACGTCCGACGCCGTGACGACGACTCCGTCGTCGGACTCCTGTACAGTCATCGACACCCATCGATGCCCGTCGTCGGTGTCGACGCGTACGTGCTCGTCGACGACCGGACGGTTCGTCCTACGAACTCGACGAACCGGTCGGTCGGCGGCGCCGATCACGTCACCGTCGTGGTCGGTCAACGGCACCGCTTCGAGAGCCTCGAGCGAGACGTCGCCGTCGAGCCCGAACAGCGTCCGGAACTGCTCGTTGGCGGTCGCGCACGTGCCGTCGTCCGCGAACGCCGCCACGCCGGTCGGCGAGGACTCGAGCACGTCCACGAGCGGGGGATTCTCGACCGCACCCGCTCCCGCATCGGTACTGGCTCCGTTCGTCGAGGCGTCAGCGATTTTAGCGTCAGGTAGAGCGGCGTCACCTGTGTCGTTCCGCCACCAGACGCGCGCGCTCGCGCCGACCTTCTTCGTGCGTAGTTCATCGGCGTCCACGAGTCGGTCCAGTCTGTCGTACGTGCTCCGTCGACCGAGGTCGAGTGCCTCAGCCACCTCGCTCGTCGTCAGCGGCGTCCCGTCGGGCGCGAACGTGTCGAGCGTCTCGCGGAGTGCAGCCGTCAAGTCCCCCATCTAGACGACTCCGTAACGCGTCCAGAGATATGAAGACTCCGCCGGCGGAGCCAATCGGGGCGGGGAGCTGACAACCACATGGACGGCATACGGGCCCGTAATGGCACCAGAACGCCGTTCGAGCGGCCCTACCTCGTCCAAGACCACCCTAACGACTTCTAGACCGAACTTACCTGGTACAGCCTCCCATGGTAGGTACGGGCAGGTCAGCTCGAACCCATCATCATGAACGGTAAAACGTCGAAATCGATCGCCGAATCGGCACTCGAAGACGGCTCGTCGTCCGGTATCACCGACGACCAGCTCTATCGAGTGTTCGCCGATCCGGTACGGCGAACGGCGCTGGCCGTGCTCGATGACACATCGACGCCCACCTCGCTCGAAACGCTCGCCTACGGTATCGAGTCCGATCCGGAGGCGGACGTCGCCTGCGTGGACGCGTGCTCCGTTGCGCTCCACCACCGACACCTCCCGATACTCGACGAGGCCGGCCTCGTGGACTACGACCCGCCGACGAACACGATCCGGTCCTGTCATGGGTCCGTCCAGGCCCTCGTCGACTGACGGCGAGAACGACGCGACCGACGGAGGGGACGCAATCGACGCGACCGAGGGAACGGGGGGATTCCGGTCGTGTTCCTTCGACGATACTGTACCACTAAGCCGCTGCGCGACCAATCCCGAAGGTATGCCTGGAGAGCACCCTGAACGGACCGAGTGCCAGCGCTTCCGGTGTATCGAGTCCCCGGAGGTGTGCGGTTACCGGTGTCTGGAACGGAGGTGTCGTGAGCGCCTATGACCGATTCGAGAACGGACGGCCTCCGGTTCGTCGTCGCCGTCGATGGGTCCGCGGAGAGCGAGCACGCGCTGGAACACGCCGCGCGGCTCGCGGACGACTCGGGCGCGGTGACGCTCGTGCACGTCGTCAACCCGGACGTGTTCGAGGAGCCCAGTAGCGACCCGGTCTCGGGGATCGGGGACGTGAGCGACCGCATCGTCGCCACCGTCGAGGACGCGGAGAAACGTGGCGAGCGAGTACTGGAGAGCGCGCGGTCGCTGGCGACGGAACTGGGAGTTACAGTGGAGTCGGAGTTGCTGTACGGGTCGCCGGCGACGGAGATCGCTTCGTTCGCGGCGACGGACGACTTCGACGGCGTGTTCGTCGGGCATCGCGGGAAGTCCGAGCGCGTCGAACGGTTGCTCGGGAGCGTCGCGAAGGACCTCGTGGAGATGGCGTCGTGTCCGGTGACGGTCGTGCGGTGAGAACGCGACCGTCGTCCACTACGCGGATTGTGATCGTCCAGCGAGTACGCTCGTGTACTCTCGAGGGTCGGCGCTGACGCTACTCGTCGTTCGTACCGTCCGGTCGTCTGGCAGTCGCTCTCGCCGGGACCTGGTACTCTGTGGGACGGTCCCGCGGACTCGACTTACTCGGAGTAGCCTTCCTGGAGGAACGTGCCGTCGGCCTCGTACATCGACACCAGTTCCTCGACGAATTCCGGTATCGTCTGGCTCTCTTCGAGGTGGGTTTCGAGGCGTTCCGCGAGGTCGTCGTCCAGGACGATCGTTCGGGGCATGGCGTGAATACACCTAGAACTTGGTGTTGGAGGGCTTAAACGTACGTCAAAAGTTTCCTGTACTTTCACTTCTGACGCCCGTGCGTCCACTACCCAACCATACTTTGGTTAGCTCAACCAAAATTGTTTTGTGTCCTACGTGGCTTGTCTCCGTCGATGTCGAACGTCTCGCTCCCACACGACGCGAAAGCCGGCCCCACCAAATCCGAAGTCAGGGCCGTCCTCCAGGGCAAACTCGACCTCGCGCCCGACGACCACTTCGTCGAGGTCGGCTCCTGCACCGGCGCCGTCACCATCGACGCCGCACGCCGTGCCGGCCGCGTCACAGCACTCGAACGAAAACCCGAACGCCTCGCAGTCACGCGGAAGAACCTCGCCGCGAACGACACCAGCGCCGACGTCACCCTCCGGGAGACCGAAGCACCAGCCGGGCTCCCCGAGGACGCCGACGCCCTCTTCCTCGGCGGAAGTCGGAACTACGAAGCGATCCTCGACCACGTTGGGGCTCACGACGTCGACCGCGTCGTCATGAACGTCTCGCGACTCGAGGTCGCCGGCGCCGCAACCGAAGCGTTCCGCGAACGCGACCTCCTCGACGAGGTCGTCCAGTTCCAGGTGAGTCACGGCTACGAACTCGCGGGCGCCACCAGCTTCGACTCCCAGAACCCCGTCTACATGCTCGTCGGCGGCACCGAGGCCACCGCGAACGACCTCCACGTCGACGACGACGTCGCGACCGACGGCGGTCGCGCGAACGCGTCGAGACTCGATGCCGGAGGTGACGACCGATGACGCTGTACGGCGTCGGCCTTGGCCCCGGCGACGCCGACCTCGTCACCGTCCGCGGTCAGCGAGTCCTCGAGACCGCGGACGTCGTGTACTCGCCCGGGCGGCTCTCCCGGACCGTCGCGACCGAGCACGTCCCCGAATCCCGGATCGGCGACCTCGACTTCCCGATGACGCGGGACGCGGACGAACTCCGTCGCGCCTGGAAGGCCGCGGCGAGCGAGATCGCACCGCGAGCCTGTGACGGCGACGTCGCGTTCGTCACCCTCGGCGACCCGAACGTCTACTCCACGTTCGGGCACCTCAGACGGACGTTCGACGCCTTCCATCCCGAGGTCGACCTCGAGGTCGTCCCGGGCGTGAGTGCCGTCACCGCGTTCACGACCGCTCTCGGCGTCGAGGTCGCGGCCGGTGCGAGCCTCGCACTCCACGAGGCCGCCCGCGGCCACGCACCCACTGGCCCCGACCGCATGATCCTGTTCAAGGTCACGGACGTCCCCGCGACCCACGAGGGCCTCGTCGACGCCGGCTACGACGTCACGTACGGTCGTCGACTCTACATGGAGCACGGCGAGACGGTCGTCACAAGCGACCCGAGCGAGGTCGTCGACCGCGACTACTACACGCTCGCGTACGCCGAGAAGCGAGGGCTCGACGACGAGCCCGCGACCGCGACGTTCGCGGAGACGGCCGGCGAGGACACAGAGCGCGCGAGGGGCGAACCGGACTCGACCGGGGACGACCGCCCCGAGTCCCGGGACGGGGAGTCGAGCGCGGACCCAGCCGAAGCTGGGCCATCCGCGGCTGAGCGAACCGAACGAGCCGTCGCCGAATCGTGCGGGGACGACCCCGTGGAGGGTTCGGTCGAATGACGGACCCACAGGATGCCATCGACGCCGCGGCGGACGCACGTGCCGAGGAACGCGACCCTCGGATCGCCGAACAGACCGCCGGCGAAATCCAGGATGGCATTCCCTTCATCGGCGCTGGCCCCGGCGACCCCGGCCTCCTCACCGTCACCGGCAAGGAACTCGTCGAGACGGCCGACCTCGTCGTGCACGCCGGGTCGCTCGTCAACAGCGAACTGCTGGACGCGTACTGCGACGACGCCGAACAGGTCAACAGCGTCGGGAAGGACCTCGAGGAACTCGTCCCGCTGATGCGCGACGCCTACGAGGACGGTCGGGACGTCGTGCGATTGCACAGCGGCGATCCCGCCATCTACGGTGCCGCCGTAGAGCAGATGGACGCGCTCGAACACGAGGACGTCCCCACCTACATCGTCCCCGGGGTCACGTCCGCGTTCGCCGCGAGTGCGACCCTGCGGACGCAGTTGACGCTGAACGGCGTCGCGAACCACGTCGCGTTCACGCGCCCGCAGGGGAAGACGCTCGACTCCGAAAACGACCACATCTCCGACTTCGTCGAGAAGGGCGACGTCACCGTCTGCATCTACCTCGGCACGCACGCGGTCGCGGAGACGATGGACCGCCTCGTCGAAGACGGCGCGGACCCGGACACGCCCGTCGCGGTCGTCTACCACGCGTCCTGGCCGGACGAGGACGTCATCGAAGGCACCGTTGACACCATCGGCGACCGCCTCGACGATGCCGGGTATCGCGCCTCGGCGATGGTCGTCATCGGGCCGGCGGCGCGGAAGGCGGGCTACGAGCGCTCGTACCTCTACGGCGACTGGGCGAACGGTTCGGATACGGACAGCGCGAGCGAGGCCGACGACTGAGTACTCATGAGCACGGACGACGACACCACGACGGACGCATCGAGCGATTCGACCAGTTCGAACGACGACTCGGGGGGCCACTGCTCGACCCCGGACTCCGACGGCGAGGTCGCCGAGGAGATCGCGATAATCAGCTTCGAACGCAAGTGGGAGACCGCGGAGGACGTCGAGGCCGAGCTCGCCGACCGGTATTCGAGCATCGACCTCATCGAGTACGAGAGCGACGTGTTCGAGCAACACTGGGGCGAGTACGACTGCTTCCTCGCCCTGATGGCGAGCGGTATCGTGATGCGGAAGACCGCCGGGTTGCTCGACGACAAGTGGGAGGATCCGGCGGTCGTGGTCGTCGACGAAGCGTTGACGTGGGCGATCCCGATCACTGGCGGGCATCACGGCGCGAACCAGGTCGCGGACGACCTCGCGTCGATGGGGGCTGTGCCGGCGATGACGACCGCGAGCGAAGCCGCGGGCAAACAGGGCGTGGAGAGCAAAGCGAAAGCGCTCGACTCGCACGTCGTGAACGGCGATTCGACCGTCGCGACGAACCTGGCGGTCCTCGACGACGGACTCGGACCGGTTGCGCGCCTCGACGGCCCGAAAGCGGTGCTCGTCGGCGACGACGTCACCGTCCTCAAGCGCAACGGCGACGACGGCGTCGTCCTCGGCACCGGGACCGTCTCGGGCGTCGACACGGAGCAGGTCGTCGACGCCTGGGACCGCGCGCTGACCGCGGAAGGACTGGACTTCGACGACGTCGACTTCGTCGCCACCGGCACGCGCAAAGCGGGCGAAGACGGCCTGTACGAGGCCGCCCAGGAACTCGACCTCGGCGTCGTCCTCTTCGAGAAGGAGGACCTCGAGGAGTTCGAAGGGCCGACGCCGTCGCGCTCGAAGGAACTCATCGGCTGGCCGGGTATCGCGGAGGCGAGCGCCATCGCCGGCGGTCGCGACCACGAACTGCTCGCGGAGAAGGAACGGTACGACGAGGCCGTCACCGTCGCGGTGGGGCGGTAAGATGCCCGAGTACGATCCCGACGACTACGGCACGCTGTACGTCGTCGGCATCGGCCCGGGGCTCCCGCACGCGATGACCCAGCGCGCCAAGGAGGTCGTGGCGACCGCCGACTGCGTCATCGCGTCGAACCTCTACCAGGAGTTCCTCCGGCGCGACGGCACCCTCCCGCCCGAGGACGCCGTCGCGGACGGTGGCGTCGCCGCGAAAGCCGACGGCTCCACGCAAGAGATCGTGCGCTCGACGATGGGCCAGCAGGTCGAACTCGCGAAGGAGGCCTTCGAGCGCGTTCGCGACGGTCAGACCGTCGCGCACGTCTCCGGTGGCGACCCGAACGTCTACGGGAAGAGCGACCTCGTGTACACGATGGCCGAAGCCGAGGACGCCGACGACGTCCCCATCGAGATCGTCCCAGGCGTCACCGCCGCACTCGGCGGTGCGGCGAACCTCGGCGCACCGCTCTCCAACGACTTCTGCACCGTCTCGCTGTCGGACAAGTGGCGAGGCTGGGACGAGATCGAGGAGAAACTGCGCGCCGCCGCCATCAGCGGGTTCGTCATCGTCCTCTACAACTGCTGGCGGGACTACGAGCGCGCCATCGACGTCATCCGCGAGGAGCGCGCCGACGACGTCCCCGTCGGTATCTTCAACGACGCCGGTCGCGGCGCCGCCGGCCGGAACCTCGACGACGAGACCCACACCATCACCACCCTCGGTGCGGCGACCGAGCACGACGACGAGGTCGGCGGCATGGGGACGTCCATCCTCGTCGGCACGCACGAGACGAACGTCTGGGAGAACGACCACGGGAAACACCTCGTCACGCCCCGCGGCGGGCGTGACGTCGACGACTTCTAACAATGAGTACGGACAACACCGATTCAGTCGACGCGAGTACAGACACGGAATCGAAGTGCGGCGCCTCCTCGCCCGACGACGGCGGAGCGACCGACGATGCAGACACGGGGTCGCAGTGTGGGGCGTCGAGCGGCCCGGACTCGTCGAGTTCGTCGAGTTGCGGGGCGTCGAAGTCCGAAAAGACCGACGAGAAGGTGAAAGCCACCGTCGAGGACTTCGAGGGCGACCCCGGGAGTCTGCTGGCGGTCGGCCTCGGCCCAGGCCAGCCGGAGGGCATGACCGAGCGCGCTCGCGGGACGCTCATGGACGCAGAGCACATCGTCGGGTACACGACGTACGTCGAACTGCTCCCCGACGAGGTCACGGAGAGCGCCGAGGAACTGTACGACACGCCGATGTGCGGCGAGGTGTCCCGTACCGAGGAGGCGATCGACCGGGCGCTCGCCGGGAACGACGTCGCGATCATCGGGAGCGGCGACCCGAACGTGTACGCGCTCGCCGGCCTCGCACTCGAGATCCTCGAATCGAAGGGTGCGACGGCGAGCATGGTCGACTTCGAGGTCGTCCCTGGCGTTCCCGCCGCCCAGTCCTGCGGTGCACGCCTCGGTGCACCGCTCGTGAACGACACCGTCAGCATCTCGCTGTCCGACCACCTGACGGACATGCCCACCATCGAATCGCGCCTGCACGCCGCCGCGAAGGAGGGGTTCACCATCTCCATCTACAACCCCTGGAGTCGCAAGCGTCGCGAGAACTACCAGAAGTGCTGCGAAATCCTGCTGGAGCACCGCGACCCCGAAACGCCGGTCGGTATCGTGCACGGGGCCGGCCGAGACGACGAGGCAGTCGAGATCGTCGAGTTGCGGGACCTCCCGGACCTCGGCGAGAGCGACCTCGTGGACATGACGACGACGCTCATCGTCGGGAACGAGGAGACGTACGTCTGGGACGACCGCATGGTCACCCCCCGAGGCTACGAGTCCAAGTATGACTACTGAGTACGCCATCAGCCTCGACCGCGACGCCTGCGACGGCGTGTTCGCGTGCCTCGTCCGCGACGACCGGTTCGTCGAGAGCGAGGACGGACTCGCGACCATCGACGGTGCCAGCGACGGAACGCACGCGGCGGGCGACCGCCAGACTCCCGTCGATGGCGACGTCGTCGTCGCGTTCGACGACGACCGCATCGAGGACGCCCGGCAGGCCGCTCGCGCGTGCCCACTGGACGCCATCGCGGTCACCACGGAGGGCGACGATGCCTGAGGACACCGTCGAACCGGGCACCCCCGAACGTGTGGACGATCTGCTCGCGGCGACGCCTGAGACGGCGTACTTCTGGGGTCGCGTCGCGGGAGACGGCGACCTCTCGGCGGAGAGCGTGACGGTTCGTGCCGGGGACGCGCAGGCGGCAGACGCGCTCGCCGCGGCCGTCGGCGCTGACCGCCCGGAGCGCGACGTCACCGAACGAACGTCCGCGCACGACGCCTCGGTCGTTCGATTCGAGGACGAGTACGAACTCCAGGTCGTCGGCGGCGTCGCACGGCGTGCGAGCGCCGCACTCGGCCTGCCACTCGACGGCGAACCGGGCGGCTACCGGTTCGATTCGCTGACGGACCACCGCCCACAGCTCGTTCGTGGCCTCCTAGAAGCCGCCGGCACGGTCTGCTTCCGGGAATCCACGAACTCGGTCGGCGTCTCGTTCGTGCACGACGACGAGACGCTGCTGGGGACCGTCCAGTCGCTCCTCGGCGACGCCGAACCCCACGTCCCGACCGAGTCCCTCGAAGAGACGTCCTCGGGCGGGCACTGGTTCGGACTGGCCGACGACGCTGACGTCTCCGCGTTCGCGGAGTGGGTGTACGGTGGGAGCGACGACACGGGACTGTACTCCGAGAGCCGACGCCAGAAACTCCAGCGGAGCGTCGAACGTGCGACCGACCGACCCGTCGGGGGGCTGTCGCCGTGACCGCCGACGCGACGAGTACGCCCGTGTCGCTCGACGACGAAGCCGTTCTGCTCGTCGGGCACGGCTCGCGTCGCGAGAAGTCCAACGAGCAAGTGCGCGAGCTCGCGGCCGACCTCGAGGGTCGACTCGGGGTGCCCGTGGACGCGGGGTTCCTCGAACTCGCCGAACCCGACATCGCCGACGCGATCGGCGGACTCGCGGCGAGCGTCTCCAGGGTCACGCTCGTCCAGCTGTCGCTGTTCGCCGCGAGTCACGTCAAGAACGACGTGCCCCTCGCCGTCCAGCAGGCTCGGGACGCACACGACGACCTGACGGTGCACAACGGCGCGCACCTCGGCGTCCATCCCGCGCTCGTCGACCTGCTCGACGACCGCGCGAGAGCCGTGGAGACGGAACTTGGCGTCGACCGCGACGACGACGACGTCGCCGTCGTCCTCTGCGCGCGTGGGTCCAGCGACCCGGACGCGAACAGCGACGCGCACAAGCTCGCACGCCTCCTCTATGAAGGCCGCGAGTTCGCGCGCGTCGACACCGCGTTCGTCGGCGTCACCGAACCCTTGCTGGAGGACGCCCTCCACGGCGTCGCGAAGTCGCGCCCGGACGCCGTGGTCGTCCTGCCGTACATGCTCGGCGACGGCGTCCTCACCGGACGGATCCGCGACGGCGCCGACGAGTTCCACGCGGAATACCCCTACGTCGACGCCGCCGCCGGCGACCCCCTTGGCACCGACCCGCGGATCCTGGACGTCCTCGGCGACCGCTGGCAGGAAGCCCGCACCGACAGCGTCGACATGTCCTGTGACACGTGCAAGTACAAGGTCGAACTCGACGGCTACGAGGCGGACGTCGGTGGTGCTCGCGCGATGCTTCGCGCTCTCACCCACCAGGAGACCCACGCCGACCGGGACGACGTCGACGACGACCCGCACGTCCACGACGCGCCCGAGAAACACGTCGCTGTCTGCACGAACCAGACGTGCGCCGCCGACGGGGCACCCGCCGTCCTCGAAGGCCTCCGCCAGGCCGCCCGCGACTCCGAGGAATGCGACGCACGCATCACGCGCTCGTCGTGCCTCGGTCGCTGCGGCGACGGCCCGATGGTCGCCGTCTACCCCGACGGCGTCTGGTACGGCGACGTCGACGGCGACGACGCCGACCGAATCGTCTCCTCGCACCTCGACCGCGACCGCATCGTCTCCGACCTCGTCGACCAGACGCTCTGACCGACACCGACCTACTCACACCAGATTCACCAATGAGCTGTTACGAACTCGAAGCGCTTCGACTCGGACTGATGAACGTCCTCGGCACCGAAGACCGCAGTGCTCGCGAACACGCCGAGCAAGAACTGGACGGACACCTCGATGGCCCCATCGAGGCCCTGGCGCACGCGAACACGCTCGCCGGCATCGAACGCCACCTCGACGCCGCACTCGTCGATCTCGAAGAGGAGATCGCGGCGACGCCGAACGACGACCCGGAGTACGACTATCTCCGCGGTCGCCTCGTCGCCGTGCGGGACGCCGAACGCGCCGTCGCCCGCATCACGACGCAAGGCGAGAGCGTCCTCGACGGGTTAGGCGAAGCGCACGACGTCCTGCACGAGGCGTTCCCGGTGGACGAATGACCGCCGAGAGCCGATACCGATGAGCGACGCGGTCGACGACCCGCACCCGAACCCGAACCGCGACGGATTCGACGCTCGAACGGTTGCGCTCGGCGACGTGCAACCCGGTCGGTCGCGCCACGCCGGTCGGCGCTCGGCAGTCGCGGTCGTCGGCGACCTCGCGGTCGCGGGCACCGCCGACGGCGCTCTCGTCGCGTTCGACCGCGACACGCTCGTCGAACGCTGGCGGACTGCGCCCGCCGGTGTCGACGCGGACGCGCCCCCGTCGGTCGTCTCCATCGCGACGTACCAGGGCGGCATTCTGGCCGGGGAACGGTCCGCTCGCGGCGGCGTTCGCTGCCTCGACCCGACGGACGGCACGGTTCGCTTCCGCATGGAGACGCGCGACGACGTCGGTGGCCCGCAGCGCGAGACGCGGTTCTTCCTGCCGTTCGTCGTCGACATAGTCGGCGACGGCGAGCGCGCGTACGTCGCGGCGCGGCGCTACGAGCGCGACGGCGACGACCGCAGCTTCCATAGTGTCGTCTTCGCGCTGGACGCCCACGGCGCACGCGCGTGGACGTACGAGACCGACGCCTCCGTCATCGCGCTCGATGCTCGCGACGACCGCCTGGGGGTCGCGCACAACCGCTGTCCAGGTGACGACCAGCACGGTCTGGTCGTGCTCGACGCGGAGTCCGGTCGCCGCCGCTTCGACTGGGACCCCGGCACCGAGGGCCAGCGACGGATCGGCGACGTCGCCCTGGTCGCCGACGGCGCGGTCGTCGCGAGCCACGGCGACAAACGCGGGTATCGGCTCACCGACGGCGGGGGCGTGCGCTGGCGCGTCGACCTCGCCACGCCCACCGTCGTCGACGACGAGACGCTGTACGCGTACCCGAATCACGTTCACGCGGCCGACGACGGCGTCGTCTTCGTCACGGGGAACACGTATCCGGAGGACGGCCGCGAGACCGACGGCCGTCACCCCGACGAGCACACCGCAGTCGGCGTGTCCCCGGATGGCGATCGGCGGTGGCACGCCGACGTCGGCGGGTTCGCGAGCGAGCTCGCCGCCGCCGGGGACCGCGTGGTCGTCCCCGGCGCCCAGCACTTCCGCGACCGAGACGCCGACGACCACGGCCTCCGCGTGCTCGACGTCGCCGACGGCCCGGTCGGCGACCGCGCGACCGACGGCATCGTCACCGCGGTCGCCACGGCCGACGGCGACGTCGCCGCGATCGAGGAACCGGTCGTCTACCACGACGAAGGCATCGAGCGCGGCGCGTACCGACTGCACTGGGTCCGTGTGGGGTGAGGGGCGTATCGACTGCACGTGCTCGGGCGGGCGTGAGTGGAGTGCCGACCGTTCTTGCAGGGATAGCGTAACTCGTTGATGCTTAAACTGGTGCTCGAACGCTTCGAACGGTCATGAATCGGCGTCAACCGAGTCGGCGCTTGATGTGGTTCGGGCTCTGGCGTGTTCTCATGATGTATCGATGCGAGTCGAGCGAGATGGACGCGGAACCGAGTCGGTTCGTCGAGGTGGTTGCGTGACTCCCTTGATAGTCGGACTGCTGGTCCCGATTGCGCGCGTGGTGGTCCCGCTGGTCGTCTTGATCGTGATCGCGTACGCTATCTACAGCCTGTTGACCTGAGAACGAGTCCGGAACCGTTGGCCTGCAACGACGCCCGAGTCAGTCGGCGGCGGTGGAGGCGTCGACGCCGAGGTCGTCGGCGTTCTCGCCGAACTCCGAGCGCAAGAGTTCGGGGACGTCTTCGGGCGTGACGTCGCTGTACCATCGATTCCGAGGCTGGATCGCGATGGCGGTGCCGTCGGCGCTACACAGTCCGAGGCAGGTGGTTTCGGCGAGCTGGACGGGCGACCAGAAGACGCCGTGGTCGCGGAGCCACGCTTCGACGGCGTCGTAGACTGCGTCGCCGTGGGCGTCCGCGCACGCCGCGTACTCGCTGTCGCGAGCGTTCGTGCACACGAGCACGTGGTCGGTGAACCCGCTGTCGACGACCTCGGCTGTGCGGTCCTCCATCAGTCCGCCGTCACCCGCGGGTCCGGCGTGTCGTCCTCGACGGACGGACCGTTCGATCGGTCGCCGGTGGCGTCGAGGTACGTGTTCGTCGCTGCGAGGGTCGTCCAGAGGAGGACCTGTCCGAAGGCGACGACGCCGACGATGCTCGTCGCGAGCGCGTCGGGTATTGCGCTCTCTCCGGCCGGGACCGGTGCGAGCACGCCGACGCTCGCGAGCGCGAGGAGCGGGACGGCCGCGGCGAGTCCACCCCCGCGGCGCCCGCGAGCGTCGCGACCGCGGCGGTACGCCACGACTGCGAGGGTGCACGCGAGTGCGCCGACGACCATCATCGTCGCGTAGATCGCGAGCCGCGTCGGCGTCGCGAGCGTGGCTTCGACGCCCGGCGCACTCGGCGGGAGGACGAGCCACGGTGCGCCGGAGACGGTCACGAACCCGCCGGCGGCGAGGACGTAACTCCGCGCCCCCGGGGGTCCGGGGAGTGCGGGTTCGAGCAGGTAGAACCCGGCGCCGAACGCGACGACGCCGAGCAGGAGCCCCCATAGCACGCCGCCGGCGACGCTCACGGCGCCGGTCGTCACCGCCGACGTCGCGCCAGCGGCGTCGTGGTGGTCGCCGTTCCCGGCGGTGTGCCCGTCGTGTTCGAACGTCTCGGCGACGCCGACGAGTGGGTTCGCGACGACGGCGACGAACAGTCCGAACGCGAGCCCGGCGACGACGCCGGCTTTCGCGCCCCGAACGAGGTAGTCGACGAGCATCTCAGTGGCAGACGACGCCGGCGGCGTGCCTGAAGTTGTGGAGCGAATCGTGTGCCGCGGGGTCCTGGAGGACGAGGAGCGCGAACGAGATCGCGGCGACGAGCCCCAGTCCGGTCGCGAGTTGTCCCGCGGTCAGGTCGGTGCTTGCACGGTCGATTCTGTCGTGGACGGTGTCCTGCGCGGCCGACATACTAAATCCAGCTTTACCAAACACAACTGAGCTTGTAAAACTTTCGTGTGGTCGCCCACGACCCCTTCGCCAGCCTCCGGTTGCGGATTTTACTGGTCCCGAACCTCTCGCACGGACTCGTCGACGCGCGCCGCGCTGAGGGCGGCGAGCGGGACGCGCTCCCCACCGCTCGCCTCGACCAGCGCGTCCGTGACCGTCGGCCCGTCGTCCTCACCGGCGGCGACGACGACGACGTGCGCGTCGCGCTCGGCCAATCCACGGCCCGCGGCGCGCGTCTCCGCGACCGGACTGCCGTCCGCGACGTTCGCGCGTCCGTCCGTCACCACCACGACCACGCTCGCCGCCGGGTCCGCACGATCAAGCACGCGCCCCGCGGTCCGCAAACCCGCCGGAAGCGGCGTCCGGTCCCCAGTCGGGAGCGACTTCAGATGCCGAGCGGCGAGCGTCACGCTGTCAGTCGGCGGCAGGAGCACCTCCGCATCCGTGCCCGCGAACGCCACGAACCCGACCGCGTCCCGGTGCTGGTAGGCGTCCTCCAGCAGTTCCAGCACGGTCCCCTTCGCCGCACGCATCGCCGGCCGCATCGACGCGCTCGCGTCCACGACGAACAACACGAGCGCCGACGAATCACCGGCGCGAACCGACTGCCGGAGATCCCGCGATTCGACGGACGACGCACCGCGCGCGCTCGCCGCACGCACCGACGCCGCCGCGTCCACACTCACACCGCCAGTTCCAGCGTCCGTCCGCTCCGTCCGTACACGAGAACCGTTCGCGTCCACGCTCGGCGACGCCGACGCACGCGACCCGGTCCCGGACCCAGGTTCGGCTATCGCCTCCGGTGGCGACAGCTCCGGCGCCGCCGCCTCCCCGACGTCCGCGCGGTCCTGGCCGGGTAGCAACGGCGTCCCTCCCTCGGCCGCATCACCTTCGGGATTCGCTCGGGGCTGTTCGTTCGCGCTCGAATCGTCGTCACTGCGGGCGCCACGGCCCGGACTCGGCCGCGGACTCGCATCGCGTGGCTCGTCGTCACCCTCGTCGGCGGGGCGGTCGCTGTCGCCTTCGGTATCGTCCGCCGATTCGTCGTCGCCTGCGGCGGTCGCGTCCCCGGCCTTCCCCTCGTCGTCGAGAGCCCCATCGCCGGCATCACCAGCGCCTCCTTCCCTGTCCCCTGTGCCGGAGGCGTCGCGTTCGTCGTCCCCACCAGCGTCGCCGGCATCGGCGTCACCGGACTCGTCATCTCCGTTCTCGGCCCGGCGTTCGCCGTCTTCGGCGTCACCCTCGCCGTCCTCGGCGTCGCTCTCGCCGTCCTCTGCGCCACCTTCGTCGTCGAAGTGTTCGTCGACGACCTCCTCTACGTCGGGGGCGTCCTCGAACGGTTGTGCCCGGAGTCGATGCGGGAGCGCGAAGCGTGCCGCGGTCTCGACGTCGTTCTCCTCGACGCGGTCGCGGCCGTCGAGTGCGGCGAGCGCTCGTGCGGTCCGCGCTGTCGCGATGTCGCCGCGATGACCGTCGACGCCGGCGTCCCGGCAGAGTTCCGCGATGTCCTCGCGGAGGGAGCGTTCGAGTACGACGTCGCCGATGCGGTCCCTGGCATCGCGCAGGCGCTCGCCGGAGTCGCGTCCGGTGGACGTCGAATCCGGGGTTTCGGTGGCCTCGTCCAGCGCCTGGTCGATGATCTCGACGCGGTCGTCGAGGTCCGAACAGCCCGTGACCGTCGTCTGGAGCGCGAACCGGTCGCGGAGCTGGGGCCGGAGGTCGCCTTCTTCGGGGTTCATCGTCCCGACGAGCGTGAACTCCGCGGGGTGCGTGACGCTGATGCCGTCGCGCTCGACGCGATTGACGCCGCTGGCGGCGGCGGAGAGCAGGACGTCGACGAGGTGGTCGTCGAGCAGGTTCACCTCGTCGACGTAGAGGACCCCGCGGTGGGCGCGTGCGAGCAGGCCGGGGTCGAACTCGTGGTCGCCGTCGAGTGCGTCCGCGACGGACAGCGTGCCGACGATCCGTTCTCTCGTCGCACCGAGCGGGAGCGTGACGAGCGGCACTGGTCGCATCGCTGTCGGCGGGTTCTCACGGTCGCGACAGTCGACGCACTGGAGCGAGGCGTCCTCCGGGTGACAGCCGAAGTCGCAGTCGGCGACGACGCGCTGGTCGGGGAGGAGGTCGGCGAGCCCCTGGACGGTGGTGGACTTCGCCGTTCCCTTCTCGCCCTGCACGAGGAGGCCGTCGAGGTCGTCGTCGGTCGCGACCGCCAGCAACGCCTCCTTGAGGGCGTGCTGGCCGACGACGTCGTCGAACCTCGGCCGCTGGCGGCCGGCGTGCGAGGGTTTTTTGTGACTACCGAAATCAACCATGGTTGTAGTAGCACAATAGAGGTTTAACAACGTTATGCCACACATCGGCCTGTACACCGCGACCGAGAACGAACTGGGCGCCGTCGCACGCGCCGCCGAACGCGTCGACGCCGACCTACTCGCCCGTTCGGAGAGCGACCTCGACGGCCAGGACGACGTCGCCGCGTTCGTCGACGAACTCGAGGACGCGACCGCCGTCGTGCTCTGGCTCCACGGCGCCGAGGACAGCATGCCCGGCTACGACCACGTCGTCGAGACGCTCGCCGACGCCGACGTCCCACTCGTCGTCAAGTCCACGGGCGACGCGTACGCCTACGACGACACCACCGTCGACGACCAGACGCGCGAGACCGTCTACGAGTACCTCGAGAAGGGCGGGACCGCGAACGTCGCGAACTGTCTCCGCTTCCTCGTCGACGAAGGGACCGGGGACGACAGCCGGGAGTACGACGACCCCGTGACGCTCCCCACCGAGGGCGTCTACCACCCCGACCACCCCGGTGCGAGCTACGAGGAACTGCTCGGGACCTTCGACCCCGAGGCGCCGACGGTCGCAATCTGGTTCTACGAGTCCCACTGGACGCACGAGAACACGCGCTACGTCGACGCGCAAGTGCGCGCCATCGAGGCCGAAGGCGCGAACGCCTTGCCCGTCTTCTGCAACCCAGCGACCGACACGGCCGAACAGGCGGACGCGGAGTGGGTGACCGACGAGTGGCTCACCGACGCTGACGGGAATCCGGTCGTCGACGCCGTCCTCTCCTCGTTCATGTTCTCGCTCTCCATGGACGAACGCGGCCGGAGCGCCAACGACGAGGGCGACGGCGCACAGGAGGTGTTCCTCGACCGCCTCGGCGTCCCCGTACTCCAGACGGTGACGACGATGCGCTCGCGCTCCCGGTACGAGGCCAGCGACACCGGCGTGATGGGGTTCGAACTCGCGCTCTCCGTCGCACTCCCGGAGTTCGACGGGAACGTCATCACGCACCCGATCAGCGGGAAGGAACGCACCGACGACGAGGCCGGAATCGGGACCGCGCCCAAACAGCACTTCCCGATCGACGACCGCGTCGACCACGCCGCTCGACTCGCCGTGAACTGGTCGCGCCTCGGCTACCTCGACAACGACGAGAAGCAGGTCGCGGTCGTCCTCCACAACTACCCGCCGAGCGACGACGGCATCGGCACCGCGTTCGGTCTCGACAGCCCCGAGAGCACCGTGAACCTGCTCGACGAACTCGACGATCGCGGGTACAGCATGGACGGAAAGACGCCGGAGAGCGGCCAGTCCCTCGTCGCCGAACTCACGAGCCAACTCACGCTCGACGACCGCTGGGTCGCGCCCGAGGACGTCCGCGAGCGAAGCGTCGACGTCGTGAGCCGCGAGCAGTACGGCGACTGGTTCGCGGACCTCGACGACCGATTCCAGGAGCAAGTCCGCGAGGAATGGGGCGACCCGCCCGAGCGTCCGTTCGCGATCCCAGGCGTGGAGTTCGGGAACGTCCTCGTGACGGTGCAGCCGCCGCGTGGCTTCGGGATGGACCCTTCGAAGGTGTACCACGACTCGGACCTGCAGCCGCCACACGACTACGTCGCGTTCTACGCGTGGCTCCGGAATGCCTTCGAGGCGGACGCAGTCGTCCACCTCGGGACGCACGGGAGCCTCGAATGGCTTCCGGGGAAGACCGTCGGCTTGAACGCCGAGAGCGCGCCCGACCAGCTCGTCGACGACCTCCCGAACGTCTACCCCTACATCGTCAACAACCCCGGCGAGGGCACGCAGGCCAAGCGTCGGTCGTACGCCGCTATCGTCGACTACCTCACGCCAGTGATGCGGAACGCCGGCGCGTACGAGGAACTCGGCGAACTCGAGGAACTCGCGAGCCGGTATCGCGAAGCCGGCATGGAAGACGCGCGGAGCGACGACGGCGAAGCCCTCGCGGAGCGGCTCCGCGAACTCGTCGACGAACTCGATCTGGCCGTGGAACTCGGTATCGAGGGCGAGATATCCGAGAAAGCCGACGTCCGCGGGCCCGACGCCGCTGGTAGCACGCTCGCGGAAGGCGAGGTGGCGGGCGATTCCGTCGACGTCGAGGAACTCGTCGAGCGCGTCCACGAGTACGTCACGGACGTGAAGACCACCCAGATCAGGATGGGTCTGCATACTCTCAGCGAACCGCCGGCGGGCGAGCGACTCGTCGAGTACCTCGTCGCCCTGACCAGGCTGGAGAACCCGGGTGCGCCCAGTCTCCGGCAGAGCGTCGCCGGCGTCCTCGGCGTCGACCACCAGCGGATGCTCGACGAACCCGGGACGTACGTCGACGACCTGGGGATGACGTACGCCGAAGCCGCGGACGAGGTGTACGACACCTGCCTGGAACTCGTCGAGCACCTCGCCGAGCACGACTTCGACGCCGACGCCATCAACTGGAACCTGCTCGTCGTCGACGTCGACCCGGTCGGCGACGGCCGCGCTCGCAGTGGCGCGCACGACGACCTGCGCGAGGTCCTCCGGTTCATCTGCGAGGAAGCACAGCCCCGCGTCGACGGTGCGAGTGACGAAGTCCCCCGGACTGCGAACGCGCTCGACGGCGAGTACGTCCCGCCGGGCGGGAGCGGCGCGCCAACGCGCGGCGGCGTCGACCTCCTGCCGACGGCGCGGAACTTCTACACGCTCGACCCGCGGAAGGTCCCGGCGCGCTCGGCGTGGCACGTCGGCAAGGAAGTCGCCGACGGCGTCGCTGAGCGTCACAGGGAGGAGCACGCGGCGCGAAGCGCCGCGGAACGGTCGAGCGGGGAGAGGAACGACCCGCGAGACGAAGGCAAGTACCCCGAGGAGGTCGGTGTCGTCGCCTGGGGGACGCCGACGGTGCGGACGCGCGGGGAGACCATCGCGCAAGTGCTCGCGCTGATGGGCGTCGAACCCGAGTGGACCGACGCCGGTCGCGTCGACGACGTCGAGCCGATTCCGCTCGACGAACTCGACCGGCCGCGCATCGACGTGACGACTCGAGTCTCCGGACTGTTCCGGGACGCGTTCCCGCAGGCAGCGAGCGTCGTGCACGACGCCGTGGACGCGGTCGTCGCCCTCGACGAACCGCACGAGATGAACTACGTGAAGAAGCACGTCGAGGCGGACGAGGACGCGTTCGCCGAGCAGGGCGTCGAGGAGCCAGAGGCCGCGGCGCGGCATCGCGTGTTCACCACGCGCCCCGGCGGTTACGGGGCGGGGACGAACAAGGCCGTGGACGAGGGGAATTGGGAGTCTCGGAGCGACCTCGCGGAAGTGTACGTCCAGTGGGGCGGGTACGCGATGGGGTCGCGCGGCAACGTGAGCGAGGCCCACGACGCGTTCGAGCACCGGCTCGGGAACGTCGACGCGACCGTGAAGATCGAGGATACCGCCGAGCAGGACGAGTTCGACTCCTCGGACTGGTACGCGTTCCACGGCGGATTCATCACGGCCGTCGCGGAGACGGCGGGCGAGGAACCCTCGAGTTACGTCGGTGACTCCAGCGACCCCGCCAACGTCGACGTGTACACGAACGAGGAGAAGGTCCGGAAGGCGATGCGAGCGCGCGTCCTCAACCCCGAGTGGCTCGACAGCATGACCGAGCACGACTACAAGGGCGCTGGCGACCTCTCCTCCACGGTCGACGTCGTCCTCGGCTGGGACGCGACGACGGGCGTCGTCAGCGATGCGCTCTGGTCGAGCGTCGCCGAGAAGTACGCGTTCGACGCCGAACGGCAGGCGTGGATGCGCGACGTCAACCCGTGGGCGCTCGACTCCATCACGGAGACGCTCCTGGAAGCCATCGAGCGCGACCTCTGGGACGCACCCGAGGAGACCGCCGACCGCCTCCGGGACCTGAACCTCGAGGTCGACGGCGACCTGGAAGCGAGGGCGACCGACGCACCGAAGACGGAGGTGGCCGGCGATGACGACTGAAGACGGCATTGCGACCGATTCTATGGAGACGACCGATGACAACTGACGAACCACGACCCGACGACGCTGACGAATCGTTCGACGAGTACGCGGACCTGGGTGCGACCACGGAGAACGCCATGGACATCGCGACGACGAGCATGGACCGCGTCCGCGAACTCGTCCCCGACGAGACGCTCGCGGACCGGGTCCGGCAGAAGAGCGTGCACGCGACCGGTGACCCGGAGTTCCAGCACCTCGTCCGGTTCACGGGCACGGACGACTCCGAGCCGGTGCGTGCTGGCGCTCGCGCCGTCCTCGAGGAACGACCGATCGTGACGGACATCACGATGGTCAAGGAGGGAATCACTGGTCGCGGACACGACTGTCCGGTGGGGAAGGCCATCGGGAACGGTGCGGAACTCGCCGCTGAGACGGGGATGACTCGCACCGCCGCGTCCGTGCTGGAACTCGACCGCGATGGCGTCTACGACGACGCGATAGCGGTGGTCGGGAACGCGCCGACGGCGGCGCTCGCGCTCGCGGACTGCATCGCCGAAGGCACCCGCCCCGCCGTCGTCGTTGCGACGCCGGTCGGGTTCGTGAAGGCCGCCGAGAGTCGCGAACGCCTCCGCGAGGTCGCGAGAGAGCACGACGTACCCGCTATCACGAACGTCGGTCGACGCGGCGGAAGCGGGCTCGCGGCCGGGCTCGCGAACGAACTCGTCCACGTCGCGAGCGACGCGAGGAACGGCGAGGTCGACCTCTCGTGAGCGACGACTACGACCTCGACGCCGGCCCGGACCCCGCGGACTTCGCCGCCGCACGCCCCGAGGTCGTCGACGCGAGTGGGACGTCCGGCGCGGGTGGGACGTCGAACGTCGTCCGTGCGGTCGGCATCGGCCCCGGGAACGTCGAGTTCCTGACGCCGCGGGGCGAGCGCGCCATCCGCGAGGCGGACGTCGTCATCGGGTTCGAGACGGTCGTCGAGTTCGTTTCGGAGTCCGTCGACGGCGACGCCCTCACCTGCGGGTACGCCGACGAAGAGGAGGCGCTCTCGGCGTTCGCCGACCGGGTCGATGCCGGCGAGACGGGAACGGCGGTCCTGATGGGGGACCCGAACCACTCGGGGTACCAGTTCGTCGGGAAGGTCCAGCGCGCCGTCGACGCCCCGGTGCGGGTGGTTCCGGGCATCTCGTCGCTCCAGGTGGCGGCGAGTCGTGCGCGGACGCCGATGGAGGCGAGCGAGTTCGTGACGCTCCACAGGAGCGGTGACCTCGAACCCGATCTGGCACGACTCCGGGACGGCGTCGGCGACCGACACCTGCTCGTACTCCCGCGACCGTACGACCTGATGCCGGGCGACGTCGCCGCCGACCTCCTCGATGCGGGTGCGACCGGGGGCCTCGAGGCGCTCGTCCTCGAACGCCTGACGCACGCGGACGAGGCCGTGACGCGGACGACGCTCGAGGACCTCGCGATGCACGCTGGCGGAGACGCCCCCGAGGACTCGCCGTTCTCGGACCTCTCCGTGCTCGTCGTGCGCGCCGACGGGTGACTTGGCGAGGTACTCGATCCCCGAACCACCGGAACGTTTTAGTCAATTCGCTCAGTCAGCTAGGCCAAGCCCGTTTGGGTTAGATAAAGTATAGTTGAACTACGGCTCGAATCCATGACAACAGACGCAATCCTCCTCACCGGCCGCGACGCTGGCAACGCCCGCGAAGTGTACCAGACCCACGCAGACCGACTCGCCGCCCGCACCAGCGTCGACGACGTAGCCGTCGCCACCTACGAGAGCGAGCCCTCCCGCGAACTCAGGGACGAACTCGCCACCATCGACGCCGACGACGTCTACGCCATCCCGATGACCGCCGCTCACTCCCACGACACCCTCCAACGTCTCCCCGGCGCACTCGCCGCCATCCCCGGAACCGTTCACTACACGGAACCCATCGGTCGAAGCCCCGCCGTCACCGAGGTGCTCCTCGACCGAGCGCGCGACGCCATCGCCCCCAGCACCGCCCCCGCTAGCGCAGACGTCACCGACAGCACGCTCGTGCTCGCCGGCTTCGGGTCCAGCAGCAAGCCCTACCACCGACAGACCGCGAACTATCACGCCGCACGCATCCGCGAACGCACCGAGTACGACGCCGTGACGACGTGCTACCTCCTCCAGAACCCGACCGTCGAATGCGCACGGTACGACGTCGACACCGGCCACGCCGTCGCCGTTCCCCTGTTCGTCGCCGCCTCCGAAGCCACCGAGACCCGCATCCCCGAGGAACTCGAACTCGACCGCGGCGGCATCGCGTACGCCGACACCCTCGGCACCCACGACCGACTCACCGACGCCATCGCCGCCGAAGTCGCGAAACAACGCGCCCTCGCCACCACTAACGCCGGCGCGAGCGCACTCGTAGACCAACTCGGTCGAAGTGCACGCCCCGTCGCCACCGACGGCGAAGGCGGCGTCCGCTGAGGCCACTCAGGGCCGCTCGAGTTCGGCGAGAACTGCCCGAGTCGTCCCCGGGTCGGACGTCCAGAAGCTATCGTACGCGTCGTCCGTCTCGCGGGCGACGAGCGCGCACGTCTCCGCGGTCGCCGTTTCGCTATCGTACGCCAGGAGCCAGTACCGCTCCAGGGCATCGTCGGGGTACTCGTGGTATGTTACGCCGGCGATCGTCGGTGGCGTCCAGTCCGGTGCGCCGTAGACGTGCACGTCCAGGTCGGGTTCCGCCCCGAGCGTCCGGTAGACGTCCGTCTGGGATTCGAGCTTGGACAGCGTCTGGAAGCCGACGCGGAGCGTGCCGGTCCCGATGCGGAACGCGCGCTCCTCGATCTCGCGACTGACCGCGAGCAGTTCGCGCCGAGTCATCCCGGTGAACACCGCGTCGTCGAGTAACTGGAACAGTACGTTGTAGCCCGACGAGACGTCCTCCATGCGTTCCAGGCGATGGATGGGTGGTTCGAGGAGCGTCTCGAGGTCCGCGATAGCGAGCGCCCCCCGGAACTCGCCGTCTTCCTCGACGACGACGAACGGTCTGGGGCCACCCTCGGGCAACGAACGGGTGTCCACGCCGACGCTGTGGGCCGCGAAGCGCTCGACGACCGCGCCGTCACCTGACCCGTAGCAGACGAACCTGTACGGTGACCGGCTGCGGTCCGTCAGCAGCCGGTCGACCTCGGTCATCCGTCCCGGGCGTCGCCCGGAGCGACGAGGTCGGCGAGCTGATAGCGAGCGGAATCGTCGAAGTCCTCGAGGGTGACTGCGCCGTTATCGGCGTCGTACTCGATGATGCCCGCGTCGTCGAGCACCGGGAGGTGGCGGTGATGGAGTTCCAGGAGCACAGCGTCGTAGTCCGATTCGGTCGACATCGACCCCGTGTCCGACGCCTCCCAGCCAGCGAGCACGGTCGCGAGCTCGCGGACGTCCGACGCGTCGGACTGCTCTAGCAAGTACCATAGACACCGCCGTCTGTCGACGGCGGAGAGCGCCCGATAGAACCGGTCTGGAATCCGCTCTCCCCCCGGAGATGACTCTTCCTCTGCACCGACGCGGCCTTCACCGGGCTGTTCCTCCCCCATATAACCGATATTATTGTCTGCCATGGAACATAAACCTACGTTACCGACTACTGACGTCTTGGTCATTCCGACGGCCATAGTCGCCAGCGTTCACCAGGAACGACGACTAAGTCGCCGACCCCTCGAGACTTCGTGGACCAGGGTGCTACTTCGTCGTTGCTCCAGGGTCCCGAGTCGGTCAGGGCGTCGAGACGGTTCCGGACCGTTGTTAACCCCCACCCTCCAAGAACGAGGCGATGCTCGTTCTCGGCGACGCACACGCAGCCGACCGATCGAAACGCAGGGCGCTCCACGCGGCGTACGACGCGGCCGACGCGGAGTACGCCCTCCAGCTCGGCGACCTCATGCACTACGACCTCCCGATCCCGACGTACTTCGTCGCCGGGAACAACGAGGACTTCGACGTCATCGACGCCCTGCGATCGGGCGACTCCCCGGACGGGGTCAGGAACGCGAACCTCCTCGCGAGTACGGTGGTGGAGCGAGACGGGCTCCGTATCGCCGGACTCTCGGGCAACTACGCACCGACGCAGTACGAGAAGGACCGCTCTGAGCTGGCGAGCGAACGACGTCGACACTTCGTCGAGGCGGACGTCGAACGCGCGAAAGTCCTCGAAGACGTCGACGTCTTCCTCGTCCACGAATCACCCCACGGCGTCGACGTGACCGAGGACTATCAGGTCGGCTGTCGGTACGTCGACGCCATCCTCCGGGAACTCGAACCCGACCTCTGTCTGCTCGGGCACCACCACGAGCACGTCGAGGGCGTCTACGGCGACACCCGCGTCGTCAGCCTCGCGCCCGCGTGGGATTCGTACTACACGCTCGACCCTCGCACGCTCGAACTCGAGCGGTACGCGACGCCCAGCGAGTAACCCGGAGCGACCCAGAGCGACCTCCTCATAGTGATTATTGCGGTGATTCTCGGCAGAGGCATCGAAAACCAGACTGCTTCAGCCCTAACGGACGGATCCTCTCGTTACTCAGCGGTAAAGGCTCGCAATAATCACTATCAGTCCCTGCGAGCGCCCGCTCCGGAGGTATTCCGCTTCCCGAAGCGAAAGACCCCGCTCACTTTCACATAATTATTTTATAGTATCGTCTCGTCGGTGTATCTATGCCGATACAACGCCGCCAGTTCGTCGTGGCTATCGGCGCCGGGGGAGTCGCGACGGGCCTCGCCGGGTGTTCGCAGGTGGTCGGGAGCGACGGCCAGCCGGCGGTGGCGGGTGAAACCCTGACGCTCACGACGACGACGAGCACCTACGACACCGGACTGCTCGACGACATCCACCCCGACTTCGAGGACATGTACGGGGTGTCCGTCGACGCGGTCGCACAAGGAACCGGTGCCGCCCTCCAGTCCGCGCGCAACGGCGACGCCGACGTCGTGATGGTCCACGCCCGCGGCCTCGAGGACGGGTTCATGCGCAACGGGCACGGCATCAACCGCCGCGACCTCATGTTCAACGACTTCGTCGTCGTCGGCCCGGAGAGCGACCCGGCAGGCATCGAGGGTTCGAGTTCGGCGACCGAGGTGCTCGATGCCATCGCCGACGCCGAAGCGACGTTCGTCTCCCGGGGCGACAACTCGGGAACCCACACGAAAGAGCTCGACCTCTGGGACGCCACGGACGCCGAACCGGGCGGGGACTGGTACCAGGAGACCGGGACCGGGATGGGCCAGGCGCTGAACGTCGCGGCCCAGCAGGGCGCGTACACGCTCTCCGATCGCGGGACGTTCATCTCCCAGCGCGGCCAGATCGACCTCGCGATCCTGGTACAGGGCCCAATCGAGGGTGGTCCCGAGATCCTCGCGAACCCCTACGGCATCATGGCAGTCAATCCAGGGAAACACGAGAACGCCAACTACGACCTCGCGATGGCGTACATCGGCTGGATAACCAGCCCCGGTGCCCAGGACGCCATCTCGGGGTACCAGGTGAACGGCGAACAGTTGTTCTTCCCCGAGGCCGTTTCCGAAGACCCCAACTTCCAGCAGTACGTCCCCGACGGGTGGAGCGACGACTCCAACGACTGAGCGTGCCACTGGAACACCTTCCCGACCTGCTGTTGGCTATCTTCGACCTCCCGTTCAGGGACGGCTACGTCTCGAGCATCATCTTCGTCTCGCTGTACGTGAGCGTCGTCGCGGTGACGTTGAGCACGCTGTTCAGTATCCCCGTCGCCATCGCAATGGGCTTCTCCGAGTTCCCCGGCAAGCAGTTCGCGAAGTCCGTCGTGAACACCGGGATGGGGTTCCCGAGCGTCGCCGTCGGCCTGCTCGTCCTGTTCGCCGTCTCCAACCAGGGGCCGCTCGGTCCGCTCGAACTCGTGTTCACGAAGGAAGCGATGATCATGTCGCAGTTCGTGCTCGCGACGCCACCGATCACCGCCATCAGTCTCGCCGCCATAACGGGCGTGAACCAGAACGTGCGCGACACCGCACGCGTCCTCGGGGGCACGCGCCTCGACGTCGCACTCGTCGTGCTCAAGGAGGCACGGTACGGGATCGCGACCGCGATCCTCGCCGGGTTCGGTCGCGCCATCAGCGAGGTCGGGTCCGTCCTCATCGTCGGCGGGAACATCACTGGCGCGGACGGCATCTCGAAGACGCGGACGCTCACGACCGCCATCCAGCTCGAAGCGCGCCAGGGACAGTACGGGACCGCGATGGTGCTGGGCGGCATACTCGTCGCGCTCGTGTTGCTCGTCAACGCCATCGTCGTCCGCTTCGGTGACGTGGGGGTGCAACGCTGATGCTTCGAGCGACCGATATCGCACGGACGTACGGTGACGAGAACGTGCTCGAACAACTGTCCGTAACGGTCGACGCCGGCGAGGTCGTCGCCGTCATCGGGCCGTCGGGCGTCGGGAAGACCACGCTCCTGCGCACGCTCGCGCTCTTCGACGAACCCGAAGCGGGAACCGTCGAATTCGACGGGACGGACGCGTGGGCGGTCGACGACGACGAACGACTCGGGCTCCGGCGACGCATCGGGATGGTGTTCCAGGCGGCGAGCCTCTTCGACGCCTCGGTCGCCCGCAACGTCGAATACGGCCTCCGGATCCGTCGGTCGTGGCGCGACCGCGTCCGGTCCGAACTCCACTCGCTCGTTCGCTCGAACGGTACCGCCGACGCCGTCCGCGAATCCCTCGACGTCGTCGGAATGGCCGACGAGATGGCGGCACACGCTGGGTCGCTATCGGGCGGCGAAGCCCAACGCGTATCCTTCGCTCGGGCACTGGCGTACGACCCGGACGTCCTGTTGCTCGACGAACCGACGTCCGACCTCGACCCCCGGAACACCGCCGTCATCGAGGACGCCATCGCGGAAGCACGCGAACGTGGAATCGGCGTCGTCGTCGCAACGCACGACATGCATCAGGCCGAACGCGTCGCGGACCGAGTCGCGGTCCTCCTCGCGGACAGCATCACCGAAGTCGCACCGACGGACGTCATCTTCCAGAACCCATCCGACGACCGCACGAAGCAGTTCATCTCCGGCGAACTCGTCTACTGACCGGCACCGATACCCGCGTTCCGGATTCTACTTCCGGTTCTTCGACAGCGAACGCCCTGTAGCGCCCTTCAGACGGTTCTCCTGCTGAAACCCAAACGACCGTGCCAACTGGCCTCCCCGAGTTCGAACAGACGACTACCGCGGCAGAGACCATAGCGTACCTCTCGAAGTGGTGCTCCCACCCTACCGTGATTCGGAACCGAAACTGGCTGGCGTGTCCTACTACCCAATCAGGTCGCTGATTTTTGCCTCCGTAGTTGGTGATTGCGACGACGAGGCGAAGGTTCAGAGCGAAAAATCGATATCGGGAACCGGCTGGTGTCGATATTGAACTACTGGACTGTCGCGCATTTCGACGACTTGCCCGTGGTCGCACACTCGCTCCCGTCAGAGCACTCCGCGAGACCGATCATCTCTTCCATCTCTTCGAGGAGTCCGACGAATGCCTCTCCGTTTTCGGTCAGTTCGTACGTCGTCGAGGGTGGCGTCGTCGGTTCGACTTGTTTCTCGACGAAGCCGTGACACTGTAGCTCTTTCAGTCGCCGCGAGAGCATCGTCGCCGTCACGCCGTCGATGGAGCGCTGCATCTCGTTGAAGCCGTACTGTCGATCCGAAAGCAATCGCAGGACGTGAAACGCCCACTTCGAGCCGAGGATCTCTCGCAGCTGATGCCACGACTCCTGCCAGTCAGACACGTCCGTCGGCTCCATACCCGCTCTTGAGCGTGAAGACACTAAAGTATCGTCAATGGGATAGCCGCCGCCAGCTATCGCTCTTGCTTGTCGTGGGTCTGTAGGCGGGGACACGCATCGGGTGCGAGATTCACCTTCTCCAGATTCGCGAGTGGACAGCCACAGTGTTCACATTTGAACTGTTCGGCACCTGTCACAGTTTCGAGTGCGTTCGTCTCGAGTCGAGCGAGTCTATCAACGACTGCACGACCCGTTTCGTCCTGGCCGTCCACGAGGTGTGGACACGGTGTCTCGACATCCGAGTGGGTTCCCCGGCAAATAGCTTGGTCGAAATCATCGACGCGAGTCTTGCTCATCTGTAGAGACGTGACTCAGCAACACCCAGGACTGCAATCAGTCGAGTCAGTGTCCTCGCCGCCGAGTTCGCTGGGGTCACAGTCACACGCAGAGAGCTGTCCACACACACCCTCCATAATCGTCGTGAGGTCGTACTCGAGTTCGTCGACGTCGAAGATCACAGTGTCGTCGACGCGAACCTCGAAGACGCCGTCCTCGCCGGGGACGAGTTCGACGCCGTCTACTGGTTCGCCACACGACTCGAGAATCTGCGTCTGCGTTTCGGTTGCGCGGTCGATGAAGCCACACGGGTCACAGTATTCGACTTCGACGCTCGTCATGGGAGTATCACGGGAACCACTACGAGGACGGCCGACATAAGATTCCAGTACCCACGCAGAGAGCACCTTTCAGCGCTGAAACCACCCGTCGGATACTCTCTCACGACTAGCGCTTGGACCCGATCGACTCGGCGAGCTGGCCCGGTAGCCGCACGTACCACTTAGCCGTGCGTTCGAGCGCGTCGATCGGGACGTACTCGTCGACACCGTGGGCGGTATCGCTCCCGATTGCACACTCGACTGCGGGAACGTCCGCCGCCCGGAGCTTCTTGACGTCGCCACCACCGGTCGCACAGCGGGCAAGCGGCCGATCCGTGAGGACGTCCGCGGCCGCCGTGGTGACGGCCTCGACGATCGGAGCGGACGGTTCGACGTAGGTTCCCTCGGCCCAGGAGACGTCCCGAATCGAGACGTGCTCCCGGCCGTCGATACACGTCCGGATCTGCTCCAGAACCGCCCCGGTAGAGGCTCCCGGCGTCACCCGAACGTCGAGTTCGCCGGTCGCAGTCTGGGGGACGCTGTTGACGGTGTTGCCGCCGTCCAGACGCCCGAGGTTGAACGTGGGGTACTCGAAGAGCTCTTCGAGGTGTGTCCCAGCCTCGCACGGACAAGACCCGTAGTATGCCCGAGACTCCTCGAGGATCCGTTCGACCGCCGGATCGTACTCCAGCCGACGGGACGTAATCGATTCCCGACAGGAATCGATCATCGAGTAGAGGTAATCGATCGCGTTCTCGCCGTTCATCGGCCGGGAGCCGTGGGCGGCCCGCCCGGTCGCCTCGAGCGTGAGCCAGATTCGACCCTTGTCGGCGACAGCGATCGAGTGGCGTTCGTCGACGCAGGTCGTCTCGCCGACCACTGCGGCGTCGGCGCTGATCGCCTCGGCGTCCAGCACGGCGTCGATTCCCGCGCCCCCACCGGTCTCCTCGTCGCTGACGAACGCGAACTGCAGGGTCACCGGCGGCGTCTCGTCGGCGAACGTCCGCATCGTTTCGAGCATCGCTGCGACCGCACCCTTCATGTCGGTCGCACCGCGGCCGTAGAGCCGGTCGTCGACGCGATCGCCCAGTGGATCGTGCGACCAGCAGTCCCGGTCGTAGGGGACGGTATCGAGGTGGCCCTCGTAGAGCAGCGTCCACTCGCGCTCGCCGGGGATGGTCACGACGAGGTTCGGTTTCTCGCGTTCGGCTTCTATCCGATCGATCTCGACACCACGTTCCGGGACGGAGCGCTCGAGCCAGTCGAACGCCTGTCGGGTCTCGCCGGGTGGGTTCTGTGTGTCGAACGCGAGCAACTCGAGCGTCGTCTCGGCGAGCCGATTTCGGCGGTCGTCGGTCCGCTGAACGTCTGTCCGTGTGTGGTTCATCGATATAGACTCGATCGTCCGCCCGTGTGTCCGGAATCGGGCGCGTGGACCTGACACCAACTGGTGTCAGCAGCACCCACCCGCGTCGCAGACCTGGCCGTACTCGACGCCGGTCTCCTCGGTGATCGCCTCGTTGCACTGCCGCAGCATCGTGGTGAACTGGAACTCCGAGGCGTCGGAATTCGCCGCGGCGAGTTCCTCACCGAGGGCCTCGGCCGCCGCCAGCACGTCCTCGTCGGAGGCGCTCAACAGCACCCACCTCCCAGTGACTGGGCGAACTCGCGGCCGATCTGTTCACTGATGACGTCGTTTGTCTCCTGAAGGAGTGACACGAACGCCTCCTGAGCCGCCTGCTGGGCCTGGATCGTCTCGTTGTCGTCCATCTCCGCCCGGAGTTCCCGGAGTTCGCTCATCGTAGCGTCGCCGGAGCCACCCCGCTGCATCTGTCGTCTCTTCTGTTGGTACTCTTCGAGGAGTGCCATCGCCTCCGAGTCCGCTTCGAGGCGCTCGTTGGCCGCGACGAACTCCTCGTACGTCTCGGAGTCGTTGACTGTCTCGATGAACGTCTGAAGCTGTTCCTCGACCGCCTGCTCGTTGGATACTTCCTGGCTCATTGGATGGTCACCTCTTCCTTGCTGATCTCGGACAGACCCGTGATCTCGTCGCCGAAGGCGCTCAGCTCTTCGAGTCCGATCGGTTCGTCACGGCGCAGGGGCGCGCACATCAAAGGCGTCTCGAAGCGGTCCTTGATCTCGCCGAGATATTTCTCCTGTTGCGCCCGGCGATTCGCGAAGAAGGCGTTGTCGCCGTACTCTTCGGGCAGCAGGTAGTTCGCGACGACGAACGCCGTCTCGATACCGACCTGGTCGTTGAGGTCCTCGGCTGCCCGGTACGCTTCCATCATCGGCGTGTACTCCGGATACATGACGAACGCGAACGAGCTCCGCTCGGGGTCCTGCATCGTCTCGATGACCTCGTCGTACTGGTCGCCTTTCGCGGGAGCCGCTCCCTTGGTCAGCGAGCCCAGGTCCATGAATCCCTTCCAGTCGGAGGGTAGCTCCAGCAAGCGGAGCGTGTGGCCGGTCGGCGCGGTGTCGAAGACCACCACGTCGTAGCCGTCTTGCTGGAAGTAGCTGACGAACTTCTCGAGGGCCGCCATCTCCTCGGCACACGGCGACTCCAACTCCTCCTCGACGTTCGCGATGGCGGCCTCGACGTCGATCTCCGTGTCCTCCTTGTCCTCGTACATCTCGGTGACGTGATCGAGGACCTGCGTGCGGTACTCCTCGAGAGCCTTTTCCTGGTCGATCCGGGCCGCGTCGAGGTTCGCCTGACTCACCGACGTCGGGTCGTGGCCGACCGGCTCGCCGAAGATGTCCTCGAGGTGGGCCGCCGGGTCCGTCGTCACGACGAGCGTCTCGTAGCCCGCCTCCGCGAGCTTCGTCGCCGAGGCCGCGGCGATGGTGCTCTTGCCGACGCCGCCTTTCCCGGTGAAGAACAGATACCGCGTCTCGTCGTCGCTCGGCGTCACTCGGTCGGCGACCGATGCCGGATCGGCCAGCGCCTCGACGTCGACCGACTGGTCGGTCTCGATATCCGTTGCCGAGCCGACGTCGACGGTCGCTTCCGCGCCGTCGTAGAGGACGCCGGCGACGTCGGACAGCAGGTCGAGCCCGGTGATCTCGCCGGGCTGGAGCGGGTACGTCCCGGTCGCATCGGCGTCGAACTCTTCGCGGGCGCGCTCGATGACGGCCTGTTCGTCCTCGCGTTTCCCCTCGAAGAAGGGGTCTTCACACACCGACTCGGGCAGGTAGCCGTTGAGTATCAGCAATTGCGATTCGATGCCGAGTTCGGCGAGGTCGCCCGCGCTCCGTTCGACCTCGTCGATCGAGGAGTCCTCGGGCTTGCCGACGAACGCAAACGTCGTCTGCTCGGTGTCCTGGAGCGTGTCGATTGCGCGCTCGTACTGGACCTTCTTGTCCTCCATCGAGGCGGCGGGGCCGATGCACGTCGAGCCGCCCTTCTCGAGTTCGGCGTTCCAGTCGGAGGGCAACTCCATCAGACGGATGGTGTGGCCGGTCGGGGCGGTATCGAAGACCACCACGTCGTACTCCGGACTGTCCATGAAGTCGACGAAGTTGTCGAAGGCCGCGATCTCCTCGACGCAGGGGCTGTTAAGCTGCTCTTCGACGGTTTCGATCTCGTCGTCGCCGAGCAGTTGGCGCATCGGTTCGATGGTCTCCTGTCGGTACTCCTCGGCGGCCGTGTCCGGGTCGATCTCGATCGCGGAGAGGTTCTCGATTCCCTCGATTTCGGTCACCTCGTGGCCGATTACCTGGTCGAAGATATCCGAGAGGTTCGGTGCGGGGTCGGTCGTCACGAGCAGCGTCTCGTAATCGTTGTCGGCGAGCCACGTCGCAGTCGCGCAGCTGACGGTACTCTTGCCGACGCCGCCTTTCCCGCTGAAGAAGACGAACTCGGTGTCGTCATCGCTCGGTTCGACGAGGTCTCGAGGTATCGTATTCGTGTCCATCGATCAGGCCTCCTGTGGTTCGTTCTGTGTCTCGCGAAGCTCGGCCGCGAACTCGTCGTAGGAGAGATACTCCGACGTGGCGATTACCTCGTCGTCGAGGACGATTATCGGGAGCACCGACGTGCCGCGTTCGTCGACCAGATCCGCGATCTGCTGAGTTTCGAGGAACTGGTCGATGTCGTGTTGCATGTTCGCTCTCGATACCTCGACGTCGAATTCGGCCTCGAGTTGGTCGAGCGCGGCGCTGACCTCGACGAGTTCGTCATCCGGGTCGGGACCACAGACGCCCGTCGAGCAGCACATCGCCTCCTCGTACAGTGTGAGTTCCATCATTCGTGGATGCCTTGGATACCGTGCCGACTGTCGGTAGCGGTGCGGTTATCAACTACCCTTGCTAATTTAGTCACGATTCAATTGAAGCTCTACTCATACACACGAATAAACGCATTGGTCCTATCGAATATGATCCGCCTCATTTATCATAATCATACGTGTGGTCTCCTCTTCCCCCGAGAGTGTTCCGCAACAGTTAATTGAGTAAGTAGTCAAGTATCCACTGATGGCACAAGCAACTGAACGGTTACAGCGGTATCTCGACGACGAGCTCGGCGAGTGCCGCAGCGAGGACGTCGACCGTCGGCTCGACGAGCTCTCCACGCTCGAGGCCGGCCTCGGGACGGCACAGGCCGAGGCCGAACTCGACGTGCTGTCGGCGCTCTCCAGCGAGACGCGGTACACGCTCGTACGCGTGCTCGTCGCCGCCGAAGAAGAGCTCTGCGTGTGTGAACTGAACGCGGTCGTCGATGTGACTGAGAGCGGGCTCAGCCACGCGCTCTCGGCGCTCGTCAACGCCGGCCTCGTCGAGGGCCGGAAGGACGGTCGCTGGAAGAAGTACCGAGCGACTAACCGCGCGACGGCACTCATCACCGTCCTCGAAGGGAGTGTGAGCACCGATGAGTGACCTCGAACACGAACACGGCCCGAACTGTGACTGTCCGGACTGCGGGGACCCCCGCTCGATGGACTTCCTGGACAAGTACCTCACCGTCTGGATCTTTGGCGCGATGGCCATCGGCGTCGGCCTCGGGTACGTCGCCCCGTCGGTGACACAGCCGATCCAGGACCTTCACCTCGTCGAGATCGGGCTCATCCTGATGATGTACCCGCCGCTGGCGAAGGTCAACTACGGCCAGCTGCCGCGGGTGTTCGCCCAGTGGCGCGTGCTCGGATTGAGCTTGCTCCAGAACTGGCTGATCGGCCCGACGTTGATGGTCACACTCGCCCTGATCTTCTTCGGCGGGGTCGTCCCCGGCCTGCCGGCCCGCCCGGAGTTCTTCCTCGGGCTGGTGTTCATCGGGATGGCGCGGTGTATCGCCATGGTCCTGGTCTGGAACGACCTCGCAGAGGGGTCGAGCGAGTACGCCGCTGGCCTGGTCGCGTTCAACAGCGTCTTCCAGATCGTGACTTACGGGGTGTACATCACCTTCTTCGCCCTCTTCCTTCCCGAGGTGCTGGGGCTGGAGACGCTGACAGCCGGTATCGCCGAGTTCAACATCACCGTCATGCAGGTGTTCGAGGCGATCGCGATCTTCCTCGGAATCCCCTTTGCAGCCGGTATCCTCTCCCGGTTTGTCGGGACGCGTACCAAGGGCGTCGAGTGGTACGATGAGACGTTCGTCCCGACCATCGATCCGATGACCCTGATCGCACTCCTCTTTACGGTGATCGTCATGTTCGCGATGCAGGGCGAGCGCATCGTCGGCGAGCCCACTGACGTGCTTCTGGTCGCGGTCCCGTTGACGATCTACTTCGTGGTGATGTTCTTCGTGAGCTTCGGGATGGGTCACCGGATCGGCGCGGACTACTCGACGACGACGGCGATCGGCTTCACCGCGGCCTCGAACAACTTCGAGCTCGCGATCGCCGTTGCGGTCGCCGTCTTCGGCGTTGGATCCGGCGTCGCCTTCACGACCGTCATCGGGCCGCTGATCGAAGTGCCGGTGTTGCTCGCGCTGGTGTACGCCGCACTGTGGCTGCAACGAAACATCGACTGGCGGGGCCACACCACGGGACAGCTAGATGGCACGAAGCCCGAGAGCAACATCGATCGCGACTCGGACCCGGTTCCGGAGGACGACTGATAGTGGTTATCGCGAGTCTTTACCGCCGAGTAACGAGAGGATCCGTCCGTTAGGGCTGAAGCAGTCTGGTTTTCGACACCTCTACCGAAATCACCGTAATAATCACTATCAGAAAATCGCCGAAATAGTTGGTTCGTGAATAAGAATGGTGTCTTCAGAGCCGTCCTGAGCCAGATTCCGTAAGGAAATTCGGTCGAAACCAAGCACTACAGGCCTCCTAAACCCGCTTTAGTCTCAACTTCTAACTCCCTGCCAGTAGTTGAGGCCGCCTTTCTCAATGCATATGGCTCGCTCTGATCAGGTCCAAGATCTAGAGTTGGTTGATCGGCTTGTTGATTATCTCGAAGACTTCGCTCGCCCGATAGAACCGATTGCGCTCTTTCCCGGTGAGTTCTTCGAGTATCCCATCATCCTCGAGTTGCGTAACTAGCCGATTCGCCGTACTGTATTCGACATCTAACCAGTCGGCTGCTGTGTTCACGTCGAGATACGGGTCCTCGAAGAGTCGCATGACTAGTTCGAGGATATTCTCCGACCACTCGCTCTGGTAGCGCTGTTGATAGTCTTCTCGGAGGTCGACCACCAAGTTCGCACGCTGATGGGCCTCATCTGCCTGCGACTGCACACCCCGTAAGAAGAACAGGAGCCATTCTTCCCAGTCCCCGCGCTGGCTGACTGCCAAGAGCTGATCGACGTATTCTGACCGTCGTGCATTGAAATACGAACTTAGGTAGAGATATGGTTCGGGCAAGAGACCGTCGCGCTGCAAGAGGAGGCTGATCAACAGCCGCCCGAGCCGTCCATTCCCATCAAGAAACGGGTGAATCGTCTCGAACTGATAGTGAATCAGCCCGATTCGAAGGAGCGGATGGAGGTCAGTATCCTGGTTCGCATATTCAAGTAAGTCTTCGAGAAGGTCCGGAATCTCGTTCGGTGGTGGCGGCACGTACCTGGCGTCCTGAATGTATGGCGTACTGCCGATGAAGTTCTGGGTCGTGCGGAGTTCCCCTGGGTCTGCCTCACCCCCACGAACACCCGAAAGCAATCGGTCGTGCATTTCGCACAACAGCTCGACAGTAATTGAATCTCCAGCTGTGATCGCATCTAATCCGTGCGTCAGCGCGTGTAGATAGTTGACGACCTCCTGGGTTCCCTGTTGCCTGTCTTCGTCGATGAGGGCTTCCTGTCCGGCCTCGTAAGCGTAGATATCTGAAAGGGTAGCATGTGTCCCTTCGATTTGCGAGGATTCTAGTGCTTCCTTTCGGATGAACGGTTCAATCAGGATCTCTCTTGAGCCAACACGTGGGCCGATCCCGTGGAGCCGACCGAGTGCCTGTGTCGCCTCCGCTAGTGGTGTGATGAGCTGTTCAGTGCTGATTGAAGGAGGGAGTGGATCAGGCCGAAACGCTGATTACGTCCCCTTCGGTGTCGTCGTGGGCACGATTTCACCGGGAGCCGTCTCGTCGAAGTCATCTCGCTCCATCAGTGGTATCTCTACAATATGCCAGCCACTATTGGTGTTTTCGATGCTAAATCAAAATAACGCGACGACTGATTGTACCGTCACAACTACTCGTCCCGAAGATTCTATATAGCGTAATACGATTCATATACTGCCCATTCGCCGGTTCTCGAGCTTTTCAGCGGTCGTACTCGCAATCTACAGCGAACCCGGACCACTTTCGCTTTGTATAGAAAGAACAAGTGGCTGTCGGTGGGGCGGCGCCTGTGGGGACAGCCACCAGCGTCCCACGAGAATCAGCATCCGTGCCGCCAGAATCCGAGTCGAGAACGCGGAGGCGGCTGACCCGTCCGCGCGCCGGTTCCAACCCGGGCGCTGATGGGTCCAAGAGGGTTGCTGTCGGTCCAGAAGACGGCTGCCATCACTTCGGAAGACGACTGCCGTCACTTCGGAAGACGGCTGCTATCACTTCGGAAAGCGTTTTCCACGCTCGTTGCGTCGGTCGTCGTATGGACGTCGACGAGATCCAGTCGATCATCGAAGCGAACGTCCCCGAGTCAACGGCGACGGTCACGCGACCGCGCGGGCCGGACGACGACGACCACTACGCCGCGACCGTCGTCTCGCCGGCGTTCGAGGGCGACACGATCGTCGAACAGCACGAACGCGTCTACGACGCACTCGGTGAACACATGACGACGGACATCCACGCCATCGAACTCACAACGCGGACGCCTGACGAAGACTGAGGTCGTCGCCAGGGAACACCGGAGTCGCTCGGCCCGGGCTCGCGAGCGCTCGACGCAAGCTCTTTTGCGTTCCCGTCCCCGAGTAGACGATATGACGTTCGATCCTGAGACGGACCTTGCGCCCGACGACGTCGAGGCGACCGTGAACGAAGCCATCGCCGAGAACGACGTAGTACTGTTCATGAAGGGCAACGAGCTCATGCCCCAGTGTGGGTACTCGAAGAAGGCACTCGGCCTCATCCAGCGGCACGTCGACGAGTACGAGACCGTGGACGTGCTCCCGGCGCTCGATTCGTTCCGCGAAGCGCTCGAAGCACACAGCGGTTGGGAGACGATCCCGCAGACGTTCGTCGACGGCGAGTTCGTCGGCGGGAGCGACGTCCTCGAACAGCTCGAGGACGACGGCGACCTCGGCGAAACGCTCCAGGCCTGACAGGGAGGATCGGGCGAACGACAGTGGGGAGGTGACGGCGTTCGACCGGCGTTCTCTGCGTCAGTCGTCGCCCGGTGCTGCGCCTGGCTCCGAAGGTCGTGCCTGGGTCTGCGTGCGCTCCATCTCGTAACTGAGGCGGTGTGGCATGAGGCTGAGGACGCGTACGATCGCGGCCAGTGCGACGAAGATGCCGACGAGGATGTGACCGATACCGCCGAGTTTCAGCCACAGTAGCGTCGATGGCCAGTGGTGGAGGCTGGCGAGATCGCTGTTCAGTGCGGCGGCACCCGCTCGGTCCGGGCCGCCGCCGGCGAGACTGTGCTGGGTGTGTTCCGTGAGGAACGCGTCGATCGCCGGGTGGAACTCGGTCAGTTCGAAGAAGAGCGCGCTCCCGAGCAGGAGGTAGCCGACGACGGTGAAGACGGCACCGACGACGAGCATCTTCTTCACGGAGTTGATGGTCGATTCGATTCGTTCCGGCGGCAGTCGGTCCATGTTCTCGGTCGTCATGAGACGACTTCGCCTACACGGGGTAACGTATAGTAACTACCTGGGCTGTGCGATTCGCGAGCCGACGACCCCAAGCTTCATCTATGTGAGTGAATGTCACTGTGCGTTCGGGACTCGATGGTGGCCTGCGTCCCGTCCGTGAAAGAACTCGGTCGAACCGAAGGCGGTTCCGCGTCGTTCCTGGCGAGTCAGTCGTCGCCGACCTTGACGAGTTGCTTCCCGATGTTGTCGCCGTCGAAGAGGCCGAGGAACGCGTCGGGTGCGTTCTCCAGGCCGTCGGTGACGGTCTCGCGGTACTGGATGGTGCCGTCGCCGACCCACGCGGCGAGCTGGCGGGTCGCTCCCTCGAAGCGAGCGGCGAAGTCGTTCACGAGGAAGCCCTCGACGGTCGCTCGGGATTCGATGAGTGCGGGGAGTTTCCGCGGACCGGTCGGGATCTCGGTGGCGTTGTACAGCGAGATCTGTCCGCAGATGGCGACGCGTGCGTCGACGTTCAGTCGCGTGAACACGGCGTCCGTGATCGGGCCACCGACGTTGTCGAAGTACGCGTCGACGCCATCCGGGGCGGCGTCGTCGAGTGCGGCACGGTAGTTCTCGGTTTGCTTGTAGTTGATGGCGGCGTCGAACCCGAGTTCGTCCTCGAGGAAGGCGACCTTCTCGTCGCTCCCGGCGAACCCGACGACGCGAGCGCCGGCTTCCTTCGCGATCTGGCCGGCGACGCTGCCGACGGCGCCGGCGGCGCCGGTGACGACGAACGTGTCGCCGGGTTTGACGTTCGCGACCTCGCGCGTCCCGAAGTACGCGGTTCGGCCGGGCATCCCGAGGACGCCGAGGGAGGTGGAGACGGGCCCGAGGTCAGGGTCGATCTGGGTGAGTTCGCTCCCGGTCGCGAGCGCGTAGTCCGCCCAGTGGAGGTTGCCGACGACGACGTCGCCCGCTTCGAAGCTGGTGCCGTTCTCGTCGACGACGTCGCCGACGACGCCGCCCTGGAGGGGGTCGCCGACGTCCCAGGCTTCGGCGTAGGACTCGCCGGCGTTCATGCGGTCGCGCATGTAGGGGTCGACGGAGAGGTATCGCGTCTGCACGAGCACCTTGCCGGGTCCGGGGTCGGGGACGTCGCGTTCGACGAGGTCGAACGTGTCGCTGTCGGGGACGCCTTCGGGGCGGTTCGCCAGAACCCACGTACGGTTGGTGTCTGTCACGAGTCCGACTCGACGCCGAAGACGTATCTCGCCTTTGGTCCCGAACGATCTGGCCTCTTGTCGGAGTGCGCGACGGGCTCGGTGGGCTCAGTCGGCCCTGCAAGAGGACGTCGGCGTCTGCGCTTTCAGTCGTCGCCGCGTGGGTGCGTGCGCTCGACGTACTCGGCCGCGTCGGCCGGCCCGGTGCTCTCGGTGGCGGCGGATAAGTGTTCGCTGTCGGGGTCGGAGAGGTAGGCGACGAGGGTGATGGCGTCGACGTCGCCGTGTTCGTCCTCGTAGACGACGGGTTCCGGGCTGTCGTCTTCGAAGGCGGCGACGTCGGCTTCGAGGACGCGCCGCTCCGCTTCGCGAGCATCTCGTCGTGCTTTGCGGTCGCGTCCTCGCTTGGTGTCTGCCATGACGATATCACTCAGGCGACGGGGCGTGTTAACTATTCGCACTAGAATGGTCGGGTACGGGTTCCTCGAATGTCGTGTGAACGACGGGAGGGTTCTTGAGGGACGAGAGCGAAGGGTCTCGGAGATGAACGGTAACCGGCCTGCAGGTGGGGACTCGGGGTCGCTTGCAGCGGCGGTGCGCGCTCGCGTCCGCCGGCTGGAATCGGGGAACTACCGCCGGAACAACGAGCTGGTGCTCGCGGACTTCGTCGAGTTCCAGCGTGCCAGGGGCGTCGACGCGCTCGGGGACCTGGACGCGACGGACTGCCGGCGGTACGCCCAGCACCTCGACGATCGCGTTCGCGAGGAAGAACTCGCCGCGAGCAGCGCGAACACGTATTACGACGTCGTGCGCGCGTGGCTGGGGTGGTGCGTTCGCGACGGCCGTATCCCGGAGAATCCCGCGGATACGCTCCGGGCGACGGAGGACCTGCCGACGGACAGCGGCGACGCCGACCGCCAGTACTGGTGGCCCGAGGAGCGCGAGGCGATGTTCGCGCACCTCGACCGCGTCGTCGACGACGCGAACGACGACGGCGACACCTGGGTGCAACTGAAAGCGCATCGCGACAGGGCGCTGTTCTTCACGCTCGGGCTCTCGGGCGCTCGCGGTGCGGAGGTCGTCCGCGACCCGGACGACGACCGACGCGACGGCATCACGTGGCGGGACGTCGACTTCGACGGGAGCGTCGTCGAGGTGTTCGGGAAGACCCGCGAGCGTCAGACGATGCAGGTGATGACGCCGGCCCTGGAACGACTCGACCGGTTCCGGCGGCTCCTTGCGCCGCCGACACCGGACTGGCCGGTGTTCGTCTCCCTGCATCGGCCGTCGCTGTACGGACGCCTTCGCGAGGAACTCGGCGCGCGCGGCTGGAGCGAGGACCGCGTCGAGGCGCGACTCGACGCCGACGGGCCGCTCGCGCTCGCGCGCGCGGAGAAGGTGACGCCGCGAGCCATCTCGCTCCAGGGTGCGCGCTCGATGATGCGTCGACGCTGCGAGCGCGCGGACGTCGACGTCGACGGCGAGTACCTCAAACCCCACGGGGGCCGGCGTGGCCTCGGGCACGAACTCTACTCGGAGAAGGCCGAACTCGCCCAGGAGGTGCTCAGACACGAGAGCGTGACGACGACGCACGAGAGCTACCGGGACGTGCAGGCAGAGCAGTTGCGCGAAGACGCCGAGGACGTCCTCTACGGTGACGACGAGTGAGATGGTGATCTCCGCGAGCCACGAGCGCCGTGGCGTCACTTGCCGGATCCATCGAATGGTGCCTGCGGGACACTGACGCGGACCACCGGGTTTAAAGTCGACCGATGGCTAGTTGTATCTATACTCTACAAACGTGTAATAAAACGTGTGGTGGGTCGGCCATGAGCGAGGGCGAACGGCCTCGCCTGGGTCGCCGACGGATGTTGCGGACGCTCGCCGCCACGGGCGTTGCGACGACGCTCGCTGGGTGTTCCGGCGGCGACGGCGATGGGAACCAGACGGACTCGGATGGTGGCGACGCGGGCGACGCCACGAGCAACGGGGATTCGTCGACCACCGATTCCGGCGGGACCGAGGACGCGACCGCGACGATGGCCGACGACGGCAGCGCCGGCGACGACGGCACGACGACGGACGACGACGGCGGCGGCCTGTCGAAAGACGACGACGATTCGGGTACCGACGACGAGTTGACGGGCGGCGACGGTCCGGTAACGGCGACGGTCCGACTGAACATCCGGGACGTGAAATCGAACGTCGACGAGTTCGAGACGCTCCGGGCGACTTTCGAGCGCTTCGAGCTGGAAGCGACCGACGGGTCGACAGTCACGCTCGACGACGAGACGCGAGACGTCGACCTCACGGAGATCGGTGAGGGTGGAACCGTCGACCTGTTCGAGACGGAGATCCCGGCCGGTGCGTACGAGACGGGGACGCTCTACCTCCCGATACAGGAGGCGACGCTCGCTGACGGGAGCGACCCCGAGTTCCAGGATACCGTTCCGACGTCTCGAAGCGTCCGCGACGACGCTATCGACATCGGCGGTGGCGACGCCGTCGCGTTCGACGTTCGCCTGGGTCTCGTCCGCGTCGGCGGCGACGGCGCGTGGACGTACAACCTCGGCTGGGGCATCGCCCCGGCCTGAACGCCGCCGCGTGCGGGCGGCGGCCGCGCTCAGTCGTCGTCGGTGAGCGCGTCGAGCAGGTGGATGGCGCCGGCTTTGTCGAGGGGATCGTTCGCGTTCCCGCAGTGCGGGCTCTGCACGCACGACGGACAGCCGTCGTCGCACGAGCACGATCGGAGCATGGAGAGCGTGCGTTCGGAGAGCGCGTGCACGTCGTCGTAGGCGGTCTTCGAGAGCCCGACGCCGCCGGGGTGGCCGTCGTACACGAAGATCGTCGGTTCGCCCGTATGCGGGTGGAGTGGCGTGGAGAGCCCGCCGATGTCGCGACGGTCGCAGAGGACGGTCGTCGGGAACATCGATATCTGGGCGTGCTCGGCGGCGTGGATGGCACCGGGGAAGTCCCACGCGTTCGTGATGGTGGTCTGGACGTCAGTCGGGACGGTGTAGTAGAGTGCTTTCGTCTCCAGACTCGTCTCAGGGAGGTCGAGGGGGACCTCGCCGATGGTCTCGCCGGTCTGACCGTCCTTGCGTTCGTAGCCAGTGATCTGCTTGCGCATCCGCACGGACGCGAACGTACACGGGACGTCCTCGCGCGCGAAGGGCGTGCTCGCCTCGTGGTCATCGAGCACCTCGATGGTCTTCTCGTGGAGCGTTCGCGTGTAGTAGTCCGCCCACGTCGGCGCGCAGACGGCGACGTTCCGGTCGAGGTCGAGGTCGCGGACCTCGTACTTCTCGCCCTGATGGTAGTAGACCGCGCCCTCGTGGGCGTCCCGGAGGGCGTCCTCGAAGCTCAGCGTCGCGAACACGTCGTCGGAGCGTTCGTCGATGAGGTCGACCTCGCGAGAGTCGATGCTCCGGAGGCTCGTCTCGTGCTGGGGGCTCCCGCCGCCGCTGTACGTCCAGCGCGTGCCGTCGTCGCTCTCCCGGCGTTCGAGCGTCCCGTCGCGGACGAGTTCCGAGACGAGGTTCGGGAGGCCGTCGCCGAAGTACTCGGTGTCCGCGGTCGACAGCCAGTTCTCCTGGGCGGCGGCGGCGACGTGGCCGGGAAGCAGTTGTTCGTTCTCGGGGTTCGAGACGGCGTTCTCGGGCGGAGCGTCGAACAGCGAACCGGGGTCGCCCATGACGTACTGGTCGAGCTGGTCCTCGCCGGCGACGAGCGCGACGAGCGCGGGGTCCTCGCCGCGACCGGCGCGTCCCGCGCGCTGGAACGTACTCATCCGCGTCCCGGGGTAGCCGTCCAGGACGACGGCGTCGAGGCCGCCGACGTCGACGCCGAGTTCCAGTGCGCTCGTCGACCAGACGCCAGCGAGGTCGCCGTCGTGCAACCTGGCCTCGATGTCCTCGCGCTTCCCGTCACGGAGCGCGGCCTGGTACGCGGCCACCCGCGACGCGAGTTCGCCCTCGCCGCGGTCTCGGAGCTCTCGAGCGCTCTCGCTCGCGTACCGTTCTGCGATCTGGCGCGACCCCGTGAAGACGACCGTCTGGAGGTCGCGCTGGAGGAGGTCACAGAAGAGGTTCTTCGATTCGACGTGAGGCGACCGTCGTCGACCGCCGTCGTCGCCCCAGCCGTCGCCGCCGTCGTACTCCGGTGGATTCCAGAGGAGCCAGCGTCGGGGCCCCGTCGCACTCGCGTCCGTATCGACGAGGTCGAACCCGGATTCGCCCCGGCCGGTGACGGTCGCGGCGTGCTCGACCGGATTCCCGATGGTCGCCGAACAACAGACGAACTCCGGGTCGGCGTCGAACCGGTCGCAGAGCCGCTGGAGTCGCCGAAGGACGAGTGCGACGTGACTCCCGAACACGCCACGGTACGCGTGCACTTCGTCGACGACGACGGTCTCCAGGCGCTCGAAGAACCAGTCCCAGAGCCGATGTGCGTGGGGGAGGATGCCGTAGTGGAGCATGTCCGGCGTCGTCAGGAGTACGGTCGGCTGGCGGTCCCTGACGTCCCGTTTCTCGGTGCGAGAGAGCTGACCGGTGTACTGCGCGACGGACACGCCACTCCCGAACCCGAGTCCGTGCGCGAGGTCGTCGAGCGTGTCCGCCTGGTCGTTGATGAGTGCGACCTGCGGGGCGACGTACAGCGTCGTCGCACGGTCGTCGAGCGCCCGCTCGAACGCCGGGACGGTGTACGCGAGGCTCTTCCCGCTCGCCGTCGGCGTCGCCAGCACCACGTCCCGACCGTCGCGAACGGCGTCGATCGCAGCCCGCTGATGGTCGTAGACGTCCTCGATGCCCGCCCCAAGGAGCGCACTCGCGACCCTGGAATCGACGTCCACGTCCGCGAACGACGCCGCGCGTCCCGGCACCGTCCGGTCCGCGACCACCTGCCCGTCGTAGTACGGACGCGACCGCAACCAGTCGACGACGTCTCCGAGTGGCCCTGTCACTGGCAGAGCGTTCGCGCTCCGACCGTGAAAACGACTCGGTCGGCCCCAGCTCCGAGCGATCCCGGGTCAGAACGTCGACCGCTCGATCATTCGACGCAGGACGCCCGGGCGACGGGACTTCTTCGAGTACACCGTGACCGTCGTACAGTTCGGCGATGGAAGTGCCGGGCGATCGTCGAGCATGGCCGCTCTGGCCCTCGGGTCGGCACCAGCGCGGACGAGGAGGTCGGGTGCGTCTACCCAACCGCCGTCCGTCCGAATCGCGCTCGCGTCGACGGGGACCGAGAGCAACTGCGACAGTTCCTCCTGGTACTCGCCGATCGTCTGCTGTTGTCGGTCCGTACTCCCCGACTCGTTGGGGTACCACAGCGAGATGCGGCCGTCGTTCGCCGTCGCCACGGCTTCCGCGAAGTTCACCGCGAGCGAGTCGTACGGTCCGCGGTCGCCCGATAGGACGACGTGCTTCCAGTCTTCGTACCCGAGGTTGTCGACGAGCAGCACGTCACACGGCGCGTGGCGGACGACCCAGTCGATCGGGTCGCCGACCACGCGCGAACGAAGACGGAGTGGCTCGTGCTCCGCGAGGATCGCGTCGATGCCGTGGTGCTCGGCGAAGTTCACGATAGCGTGCTTCGTGTCGTGACTGACGACCTCGTCCGCTTCCACCTCGACGTTGAACTCCTCGCCGAGCGCTTCGATCCGTGATTCGAACTCGACGTCTGCCGTGGACTGCACGGTCACATCCTCGGTGAGTGGTGCCTGGTCGGGGATCTCCTCGAACCGGGTGATCACGACGCGACCGCTATCCGGGCGGACGGCGTCCGCGGCGAGCGCGACGAGAGATCGTTCGCGGTCCACCCCGACGTCCTTCGTCAGCGCCACCAGTACCTCGCGGACGTCCTCCTCGCCCGTGGTCTCGACGTCGGAGAGTGCATCGCGTCCGACCTTCCGGCGGATAGCGTCGGTCGCGACGCCCTCGCGGCGAACCCGCGGGCGGACGAACGCGACGTACCAGCCGACGCTCCCGAGCGTGATGATGAGCGCGCCGGTGAGTGCGATCGTCCCCATCTGCGTCAGGAGCAGGACGCCACTGATCGCACCGAACCCCTGCATCCACGGATAGAGAGGTGACGTGAACTCTGGCTCGTACTCGGCGCTCCCCTCGCGGAACGCGATCAGGGCGACGTTGATGAGGACGAACACGAGGATCTGGAAAGCGCTCGCGAGTTTCGCGATCTCCAGGATCGGTACGAACGCGATGAGCAACAGCAGGACGACGCCGGTGACGGTGATCGAGGTGACGGGCGTCCCGAAGCGTTCGCTGACGGTCGAGAGCGACGACGGTGCGAGCTTGTCGCGACTCATCGCGAACGGATACCGCGAGGACGAGAGGATGCCGGCGTTCGCCGTCGAGATGAGGGCGAGGATTGCCGCGATGATGACGGCGACGACACCGGCCTGCCCGAGCGTGACCTCGGCGGCCACGGCGACGGGGGTGAGCGACCCGGCGACGCTCCCCGGGTCCGTGATGCCGACCAGGACCGCGACCACGCCGACGTACAGCAAGGTCGTGAACGCGAGCGACCCGAGGATGCCCAGCGGGATGTTCCGCCCCGGGTCCTCGACCTCCTCGGCGACGCTCGTCACCTTCGTCACGCCCGCGTACGAGACGAACACGAGGCCGGTCGCGGCGAACAGTCCGCCGACGCCGTCGGCGAAGAAGGCGTCGAAGTTCCCGGCCTGAACGCTCCCGACGCTGCCGGCGGTGAACCAGCCGAGTGCGGCGAGCATCACGACGACGATGACGATCTGCAGGCGACCGGTCTGTTTCGCGCCGACGACGTTAACGAGGATCAGTAGCGACGCCAGGCCGAGCGCGACCGGTTTCAGCGGAAGGTCGAAGATCAGGAGGAGGTAGGGGACACCGCCGACGAGTGCGAGTGCGCCCTTGAACGACAGCGAGAACCACGTGCCGACGCCGGCTATCGTCCCGAGCAACGGCCCCATGCCGCGCTCGATGTAGATGTACGTCCCGCCTGCTTCGGGCATCGCGGTCGCCATCTCGGACTTCGAGAGCGCGGCGGGAATCACGAGTAATCCCGCGACAAGGTACGCGAGGATCACTGCCGGCCCAGCTATCTTCAGCGCGAGCGCGGGGAGGATGAAGATGCCGCTCCCGATCATCGCACCGATACTGATAGCGAGCACCGAAGGGAGTCCGAGGTCACGTTCGAGTTCCTTCATGTGGTGGTCTCCTCCTCGAGTATCCTCGGTTCGATGGTACCGACGACGGCTTCAGATAACGCCGACGTCGTACAGATGGGCTCGTGCCCGCTCGCTTCGACGAGGTCGTTCCGCTCCGGGATGTTCACCAGCACGAGGATGTCGTCGACGTCGAACGTGGTATCGACGAGCTGTGAGATGAGGAGGTTCTTGGTGTCCTTCTCGGTTGCGACGATCACCTTCGATGCGTCGGCTCTCCCGGCGGCCGACAGGAGGTCCATGTTCTCTGGGTCTCCCTGTACGCCGGGTATCTCTCTTGAGTCGTGGGATTCGTCGACGAGCGTGACCTCGATGCCCTGGATCTGCAGTCGTCTCGCTATCGCAGCGCCCAGATGTTCGCCGCCGAGGACGAACCAGTCGCCATCTGCGTCCTCGGTCACCGTCGTTCCAGTACTGTGTTCGGTCGGTTTGATATTCATTTGTTTGGGGGTGATTGTTCTCACGTCATCGAGCTCGGTCCGTGTGACTGTGCGATACGCTAAATCACGGGAACCCATAAACTACCGGATTTCTTTGACAGTCCGTCAAAATTAAGCAGATTTTATGCGCTCCTGTCTTCAGCCGGCCTGGAAGGGGCGCGCCAAGCACGCTTTACCGATCGGGCATGCGCGACCCGTTCTGGAACGAGAAGGATAATAATGATGAATCCGAAACGGGAACCGATGAAGGACGGCGAATTGGACTCGGTCGACAGAGCGATCATCTACTATCTACAGCAAGACGCGCGCCGAACGTCGTCGAGCGACATGGCGAAGAAACTCGACCTCTCCTCGAGCACTGTTCGAACGCGACTCAACACGCTAGAGGAGAACGGTATCATTCGCGGATACCACGTCGACATCGACTACGATCTGGCAGGCTACCCGCTGTACACGAAGATAATCTGTACCGCGCCCATCACGCGACGAGACGAACTCGCGAACGCCGCCAGAGAAGTCCACGGGGTGACGGCCGTCCGCGAGATAATGACGGGGAAACGGAACGTGTACGTGAACGCCATCGGGCAGAACCACGACGACCTCAACCGCATCGCCGAAGAACTCGACGCGGTCGGTCTCGACATCGTCGACGAACAGATAATCCGGGACGAGTACGTCTGCCCATACCACGGTTTCATCGAACCCGATGTGGAAGCCATCGACGAAGCCGACGAGTCCTGAGGGACAGTATCTCTGCAGACCGGCGAGCCCGACGGCCCCAGGGACGCCTGCCATGTCCTGGTGGCCCGGAATGACGGTCTGGAGCTGGGACACCTGCAGCCTCTCGTAGTGATACCTACGGCAACGGCTGCGGCCACTCTCCAACGATAGCGGGTTTCGACGGCGTACTCTCGGTTGCGACCCAAGAAGCGTGTACGCATCAACCCCTTGAATCTATTACCGTCGACGAGGTACGAAAGCGTATGAGCTTCCTCAGTGACCGCCGAACCAGGCTTGCGGTCACGCTACTTGCGGTCAGTGTCGTCACGCTCTACGTCATCTGGCAGGTCGTCTGGACGGTGTTCTTCGCGCTGACGTTCGTGTACGTCCTCTATCCGACGCGGGAGGAACTCGTGCATCGCGGGATGCACCCGCGGGTCGTCGCAGGCGTACTGACGAGCGTCGCGTTCGCGAGCGTGCTCGCGCTGTTCTCACCCGTCGTCATCGTCCTCTATCAGCGTCGAGACGCCATCGTCGAGTTCGTCCGGGACATCCCTCCACAGATCGACCTGTCCGTGGCGGGGTTCACGTACGTCCTGGATCTCCAGGCGCTCGTTCCGGTGGTTCGGAGCACGCTCTCGTCGTTGGCGGTTGCGGCGACGAGTGCAGCACCGATAATCGCGATGAAGCTGTTCCTGTTCCTGTTCCTCGTGTACGCCATCCTCTATCGACCCGGGGGCGTCCGCGCGGTGGTGTTCCGTGCCGTCGAGAGCGACGTCCAGGAGGAACTGACCGTGTACCACGAACGGGTTCGTGACACGCTCTACGGCCTGTACTTCGTTCAGGCGGCGACGGGTGGTCTCACGTTCATCGTCGCGCTCCCGGTGTTCGCGCTCCTCGGGTACAGCGCCTTCTTCTCGCTCGCGGTCATCGCGGGCGTCTTCCAGTTCGTTCCAGTCATCGGCCCATCGGTGGTCGTCATCGCACTCGCGGCCGTCGAGGTCGCCGCACCCGGGGGGAGCGTCGTGCAGGCCGGCGTCGTGCTCGTCATCGGACTCGTCCTCATCGGATTCGTGCCCGATGCAGTCCTGCGGCCTCGGCTCGCGCAGTACTCGGCTGGGATGCCGGCGAGCCTCTACTTCGTCGGGTTCCTCGGCGGCGTGTTCACCGTCGGCCCCGTCGGCATCATCGCCGGGCCGCTCGTGCTCTCCATCCTCGTCGCGACCGTGGAACTGATCGCGGACGGTGTCGGCGACACTCCCGCAGGGGTTGGCACGGTGGACGCGGACGTCTCCGCAGAACTCGACGACTCGGAAGTGTCGAAACCAGGGGGTGGAACGGAAGCGTCCAGCGAGGGTTCGAATCCACCCGACGACCCGAACCGGGATGGAGCGATCAAAGAGTAGCTGACGGACGACGAGGGAGTGAACGACGGCCTGTCACCGACCAGCATCCTTCCACTCGAGAGTGTAACTCCGCAGTGGTACCGCTGAGTTCGTGGAGTCAACCGGGTCTGGCCGGTAGCGAGCGCGAAGCACGGGGCTTTCTCCTCGAACCTCCGTAACAGCGCCGTCCACGAGAGCCGTCCATCGCGTTCACCAGCCACGGTCGGTCGGTACTCGTCGTCGAATCGTCCCGGGTTCTCGGGGTAGTCGGGGCGTCCCGACCGAGTTTCGCTTCGTGGTCAGGGAGCGACGATGCGGCTTCGAGCGAACGATGTCACTGTGCAACTCGGTCGCGTTGACTCAGCCCGGTCAACTCCAGCAGCGTCGCGAAGTCGTCGCGTGCGACGATGCCGACGACGCTACCGCGGTCCGTGACGAACGCGTACCGGGATTTGTCGAGTTCGCGGAGCGCTTCGAACGCGGCCTGGTTGCGGTCGACGCTCGGGAGGTCGGTGGTGGTGACGTCGCCGACGGTGGTGGTGTCGCGGTCGCCGTCGTGGCCTTTGAGCGAATCGAGGTCGACGACGCCGACGACGGTCCCGCTCCGGTCGACGACGACGTGGTCGCCGCGGCGGTCCGCGAGCACGGTCTCGGCGAACTCGCTCAGGGACGCGGACTCGTCGACCGTCGGCCGGACGTCGTCCCCGAGGACGTCACTGACGACGAACCCGTCGAGCGTCGCTTCGAGTGCGACGATGCGGGATTCGCCGTTCGCCGCGCTGTACACGAACAGCGCGAGCAGGAGGAGCATCGGTGCGCGACCGAAGACGCCCAGGAGCGCGAACAACACGGCGAAGATCGTACCGATGCGGGCGGCGATGCGGGTGGCGTCGACGTACGGCCGGTTCCGGGCGAGGAACGCCCGGAGGATGCGGCCGCCGTCCATCGGGAACGCCGGCAATAGGTTGAAGACGGTGAGGGTGACGTTCATGACGGCGAGCCACCCGACGACGAACACGAGGACGGGAGCCGAGGATGGAATGACGAACAGCGCCGCGAAGGCGACGGCGGCGGTGAGGACGCTCGCGAGCGGGCCGGCGATCGCGATGACGAACTCCTTCCCGGGTTCCTTCGGGAGCCGGTCGAGGCTCGCGAGTCCGCCGAGGATCCAGAGCGTGATGGCGCTCGTCTCGATACCGTACCGGCGTGCGGCCGCGGCGTGCCCGAGTTCGTGCACGGCGACGCTCGCGAACAACCCGATAGCGGCGGCACTACCGACGAGCCACCCGGTGTTCCCGGCGGTGAGGGCCGCGACGTCGAGGTTCGTTCCGGCGACGGCGTCGACGAGACCGGCGTAGTCCGTGATCTGTTGGGTTCCGCCGATGAGCCACGCGAGTACCGGGAGGAACACGACGAGCGAGATGTTCACTCGGATCGGGATCCCCCAGACCGTTCCGATCTTGTAGTTGTACATAGCAAGCGCGACGCGGGCGAGACTTATCAAGTCATGGTCCACGGAGTCAGGCGCTTTGACAGCCGTTCGGTCGGCGAAGCACCCTTGTCGCTGGCTGGAGTACGGATTGACATGACCGCCGCCGAACTCAGGGACTTGCTCGCGGACGGGTCGGTCCTCACCATCGTCTGTCACAACAACCCCGACCCGGACTGTCTCGCGAGCGCGCTCGCGCTCGGCCACATCGCGGCCGAGGCGGGTATCGACGAGCACTACATCATCTATAGCGGCGCCATCTCACACCAGCAGAACCGGGCGTTCGTGAACCTGCTCGAACTCGACCTGGAACCGTTCGACGTCGACGTGGTCAAGGATCGCGGCCCAGGGGAGTTGCTCGCGTTCGTCGACCACTCGAAACCGGGAGCGAACAACGAGGTGCCCGAAGGCGTTCCGGTCGACATCGTCATCGACCATCATCCCGCGGAGGACGTCGAGGCGACGTACGTCGACCATCGCGTCGAGGTCGGTGCGACCGCGACCATCCTCACGGAGTACGTCCGCGACCTCGACGTCGAGATCGACCAGACGCTCGCGACCGCACTCCTGTTCGCCATCCGCCGGGAGACGCTCGGGTTCCTCCGTGGCGTCACGAACCTCGAGTACGAGGCCGCTGCCTTCCTCCACGAACACGCCGACGAGTCGCTTCTGAACAAGCTGTCGGTGCCCTCGGTCAGCGGTGCGACGGTCGACGCTATCGCCGACGCGATCGAGAACCGCGTCGTACGCGGGTCCGTGCTCGTGTCGCACGTCGGACGGACGAACGAACGCGACGCCCTCCCCCAGGCCGCGGACTACCTCGCGACCCTGGAGGGCGTCGACACCGCGATCGTGTTCGGTATCGTCGACGACGGCATCCAGTTGAGTGCACGGTCCACCGACAGTCGCGTACACATCGGGGAGACTCTCGGCGAGGCTTTCTCAGACGTCGGGAGCGCGGGCGGCCACCAGGAGATGGCGGGTGGAGAGATACCACTCGGGATCTTCGCGGACTACGAGGACGACGACACCGACCTGGTCGACATCGTCGAGCGCGTCGTCACCAGACGACTGTTCTCGGTGCTGAACATCACCACCGACGACGAGTAACGTTACAGGACGTCGATGAGGAGTTGTCCGGCTCGAGTGATCTCGACGAGCGTCTCTTCGTACTCGAACTCCATGGAGAGCGGACTCTTCTCGCCGGCGTGCAGGAGGGTATCGATGCTCTCCAGGTCGACGACGTCCTGGAGGGGTTGGAGGTCGAGGACGTCTCGATTGAGGACCGCCGCGACCGCTTCGACGACGAGGATCCCCGGCTGTTCGACCGCGTGCCAGTCCGCTGTAAGCCGATAGACGCCCATCGATGGGTCGAACACCGGCTCTTCTTTGAGTGCACTCATTTGTGTGATCTGGAAGCGACTACTAGCAGGCCGTATGTTGTCTACGTATAAATCAGTACTTGCTATTTCAATCGAACGAAGCCGGAATCTCGACAGTTGTCAGTGAAGTGGCGTCTGGACTGTGAGGGTGTCGCGCCAGTCAGTACTGGGAGCGAGTCGGATTCGATCACGAGTGCGAGCGCGCGGACGCCCGTGGCGCCAGCGCGGTCGCCTCCAGGGCGTCGAGACACTCCCCGACCGTGTACGTCGACCCAGTCACGGGGTCGGTCGACGGTGCGACGTGGACGAGTTCGTCGTCGACGGTGACCGCTACGCAGAGGACGGGGAACTCGATCACCTCGTACTCTTCGTCGTCGACGATCGACGACGTCGTGCGCGTCCCGAACGCGGGCTCGAGCGACCGGTCGTTCTCCGTCGCCCACGCCCGGAACCGTGCGTACGTCGCGCGCGCCTTCTGACACCAGTCGTCTTCGGCGTTCGGTGACAACTGGTGCGCCCACGCGCGATAGTGCACGTCGTCGACGAGTTCGGTGTCGGCGAGCGAGTCGAGGCGGTCCATCGTCGCACGTTGCTGTTCGTACGTCCCGTGCATGGACGCACAGTGGTAGAGCGTCACCACCGTGCTGTCCGCGTCGGCGAGAGTAGTCGTGTCCAGTGACATTCGTGTGTGTCGGTCGCCGGTGCGGTTGCGGGGAGGAGAACGGTCGAGCGCCACCCCACGTCTGGCGGTGCACGCACCCACGTCCTGCCTTCGACCGGTCCGTGCGCTCGAACCGGCGTACCTCGATTCGGCGTGCGCCAATCCTCCGTTTGACGTCGTCTGCTCCAGCCGCTCCAACCCCATCGTCCCGACTAACCGTTGATTCCCCGATGGGGATGCGACCGCTTGGTTATAAGGATGATATAAGTGAGTAGGCCGAGGGGTGACTGAACCGAATGGAGTAGGAGTCGGTTATCGGCGCTAGCGGGTTGCCACTCGTCCGCATAGACAACCACCTGGCAGTAACCGGGGACTACCTGTGCGGTCTGACGCGACCGTAGCGTCCGTCGCGAGTCATAGGGATTATCGTAGGAGTTCATAGTTCTCTCGCGAAGAACCGAGAGACTGTGTCAAAGGAAGGGATTCGGAACCTTCGGCTGGCTACGATGATCCCTATCACTGGAACCCGGGCCCGCTCGTCGCTTCGACCGGTTCCTGTCGACGGCGCTCGTGATACTCCTCGTAGCGTTCGCGCGTCGCCGGCGTCACGCTCGGGTCGACCGCGTCGAACGCCGCGTCGAAGTCGCCGACGGTGACGACGAGCGACTCCACGTCCGACGTCTGGTCGCCGTCGCCCTCCTCGTGGCTCTGGAGGTACCGGCGGGTCGCTTGCGCGGACGCCGTCCGACAGACGGCTTCGATGTCCGCACCGACGTACCCGTTCGCTTCCGCCGCGAGCTGGTCGAGCGTCACGCGCGGGCCGAGTGGGAGGTCGTCGGTCTGCACGTCGAAGATCTCGCGGCGTGCCGCCTCCTCGGGCACCGGGACGTGGCACTGGCGTTCGAGCCGGCCAGCTCGCAACAGCGCGTCGTCGATGAGTTCCGGCCGGTTCGTCGTGGCGACGACGAGCACGTCCTCCGTCGACTGCACGCCGTCGAGCTCCGTCAATAGCTGACCGACGACTCGTTCGTCGACGCCGGACCCGCTCGTTCCGCCGCGTTCGCCCGCGATGGCGTCGATCTCGTCGAACAGTACTATCGCGGGTGCGTTCTCCCGAGCACGCTCGAACACGTCCCGGACGCGGGATTCGGACTCGCCGACCCACTTCGAGAGCAGTTCCGGTCCCTGGATGGACAGCAGGTTGCACTCGGATTCGGTCGCGACGGCCTTCCCGAGCAGGGTCTTCCCGGTACCGGGTGGTCCGTAGAGGAGGACGCCGTTCGCCGGGTCGAGCCCGGCGTGGTCGAGGACGTTCGGGTACTTGAGCGGCCATTCCACGGACTCCCGCAGGAGTCGCTTCACGCTGTCGAGGCCACCGATGTCGTCCCACGTCACGGTCGGCACCTCGACGCGCATGTCCCTGAGAGCGGACGGGTCCGCTTCCCCGAGGGCGGCGTCGAAGTCGGCGTTCGTCACCGTCGGTGCGGACTGTGGACCGGTCGTCGGCCCGTCGGTGCCTCGAGTGCGCTCGAGTGCGTTCATCGCGGCTTCCTGGACGACGCCGGCGAGGTCCGCGCCGACGAACCCGTGCGTGCGGTCCGCGATCGCCGCCAGGTCCACGTCGTCCGCGAGCGGAACGTCCCGGGAGTGCACGGAGAGGATCTCCATGCGGCCGTCGCGGTCGGGGACCGACACCTCGATCTCGCGGTCGAACCGGCCGGCGCGTCGGAGCGCCGGGTCGATTGCGTCCGGTCGATTCGTCGCGCCGATGACGACGACCTCCGACGTCTCGTCGAGGCCGTCCATGAGCGTGAGCAGTTGCGCGACGACGCGTCGTTCGACGTCGCCGGCGGCGGCGGAGCGCTCGGGCGTGATGGCGTCGACTTCGTCGATGAACACGACCGCGGGCGCTTGCTCTTCGGCGTCCTCGAAGACGTCACGGAGGTACTCCTCGGATTCGCCGTAGTACCGCGACATCACCTCCGGTGCAGGGAGCGAGAGGAATGAGGCGTCGATCTCGTTCGCGACTGCTCGCGCGAGCAGGGTCTTCCCGGTACCTGGTGGACCGTGCAGGAGGACGCCCGCGGGCGGGTCGATGCCGAGACCGTCGAACAGGTCCGGGCGTTCGAACGGCAGTTCGACGAGTTCTCGCACGCGCTCCAGGGAGTCGTCGAGGCCGCCGACGTCGCTGTACGTCGTCCCGTTCGCGCTTGCGTCGTGCGCAACGGTGTCTCCCGTCGAACCGGCGCTCTCGGTCGCGTCGGTCCTGGAGGCGTCGTCGCCACTCGAACTCGACCCGCCGGCGTCCGTCGCCCCGGACTCGCTCTCGCCCGCGGTGCCCGACCCGCCACTCGCTGTCGAGTCGGTACCGCCGCTCCCTGCCGAGTCGGTACCGCCGCCCCCGGCAGAGTCGGTGCCGCCGTCGCTCCCGCCGCTGGTCCCGTCCCCTCGACTACCGTTCGACCCGGCGTGCTCGTACGCCCGCACCTCCAGACTCGTCTCCTCGGTGATGCGGACGACGCCCTCGGGTCGCGTCGCCGCGATCCCGACCGGGATGGCGTCGCGCTCGGGTGCACCCTCGTACGTCGTCGATACGGTCGTCCCGGCGGCGAGCACGCTCCCTTCGAGGTCCTTCTCGAGCGCGTGCTCGAACGACGTCAGGCTCGCGAACGGCTCCTCGACGCCGACGAGTACCGCGTTCGCGTCCTGGACCGTCGTCGGACTGACGTCGACCGTATCGCCGACGTCGACGTCGAGCGCTTCCCGATGCGTCTCGTCGAGCCGGACGAGACCATCGCCCTCGTCGTCGGGGTACCCCGGCCAGGCGCGCGGCAGGACGGTCTCGTCCTGACTCGTGACGCGAACGAACTCGCCACTGAGGAGGTCCAGGCGAGACATCGCTGCGAGGTCGACGGCAGCGAGACCGCTGCCGACGTTCTCCTCCCGGAGTGGGTAGACGGTAAGTTCCATTGTATTGAGGTGGCCGGCGTTGAGGCCGGCTTGCTACGTGCATCCGACGCTCGTGCACCCGTTAGTTACACTCCGACTAGCGCCCGTAGGCTCCGGATTCGGACCCGCTGGCGCTGTCACGCCCTCCGCGTCGGACGACAGCGCTGTCACTCGTGCCTGCTTCGGACCCAACGGTGCGTTCTACTCGTACCCGCGTCGACGCTGGTGGGTCAGCGATCGGTGAGGACGGTCTCGCCCGGGTCGGTCGTGGAGCGTCGTCCGAGCGTCACGCCAGCGTGCAGGCTCGTGTGGACGCCAGTTCTCGCGCCTTCGCCGGCGACCACCCCGAACGGCCTCTCGCCTTCGGACTCGAGCATGACCGGGTCGCTCCGGTTGTTCGCGGGCTTGAGCGTGCCGACCGTCGTCAACGCGCCGAATTCGACGTCCCGCCCGAGGACGCTATCGGTCACCGTCGAGCTGTGTCCGATGCTGGCGTTCGACAGGACGACCGAGCGTTCGACGAGTGCGCTGTGTCCGACGGACGCGTCCTCGCCGAGGTACGTCGACGGCGCGATGCGGGCGTTCGAACCGACCGTCGCGCCCTCGTCGACGAACGCGGGACCCTCGATGACCGCACCAGCCTCGACGACCGCGCCACGTTCGACGCAAACCGGGCCGTGCAGGCGAGCGCGGTCGCTCACGTGCCCGCCCACTACGGGGCCGCCGACCGTTCCCGCCCACGCTTCCAGCACCGACTCGGTCGCCGTCAGGAGGTCCCGGGGCCGGTCGACGTCGACGTGCCTCTCGACGACCACCGGGCGGACCTCGCACTCCTCGGCGGTGCGTTCGACGACGCCGACCACGTCGCGCTCCCCGTCGTCGTTCCATGGGACGCGCGTCCAGTCCGTCGCACGCGCCGGGAGCGAGCACGCGCCCGTGTCGACGTACGTCCCGGCTTCGTCGTCGGCCAGCGCTGCGACGTCGAGCGGGCCGCCGTCGCCCACGAGAACCGGGGCGTTCGAGCGCGCCGAACGCTTCGTCACACAGACGCAGGGCACGGACTCGTAGAGCGCACCGAGGTCCACGGGGTCGTAGAGCGTGTCGCCGGGAAGGAGTACGAAGTCGTCGTCGAGGTTGCGTTCCGCGAACGCGAGCGCCTTCGCCGTCCCCGTCGGTCGCGGTTGTACCGCGTACACGACCGGGACGTCCTCGAACGTCGACCCGAGGACGTCGACGAACGGTCGTGGCGACGGCGGAACGACGACGACGAGCGACGACGCACCGGCGGTCACCGCTCGCCGAGCGACGTGAACGAGGAGGGGATCGCCGGCGACGGGGAGCAACGGCTTCGGTGTCGACGCGGAGAGCGCCGCGATGTCCTCGCCGTCGCCGGCAGCGAGGAGGACGGTCTGCATACCGGGAGCCATGGAGAGCTGCGTGCAAAGATATGAACCAGCTACCGACGATTCAGCGACGTTCGGTGACGACGTATGCAGCTACTACGACGATTCGACGGCGACTACCTTCGGCCGTGAAAATGAGCACGGATACGACCGATGGGCCGCCCTCACGCGGACCCGAGTGCGGTCAGTACGAGTGACCGAACGACGGTCGCGACCTCGCTGTCCTCGCCGATGGCCCACACCGCGGCCTCGTCGGCGTCCTCGTCGTCCGATGGCATCACGCTCGCGACCGTCACGTCCACGCTGCGTTCGTGCGCGGCCGCGAGCACATCGAGGACTGCTTCGTCGACGAGGGCTTCGACGGTGACGTACCCGACCTCCGCCTTGGCCACCTGGATGAACTGCACGATGCGGTCGGTGACGTTCTCGTGCCCCGACGTCGCCCACACGCCACGTCTCTCCGACCCACCCGCCGCTGGCGCGATCGTCCCGATCGATCCCGCCATCGTCGCGATGCGCCCGCCGTAATCGGCTCGCAGGTCGCTTCGCGGCTGTCTCCGGCGACACCGCGTGGAATCGCTCCGGGTCGTTCTCCTCGATCCTCGCCAGCCCGTGCTCGGCGAGCTCGGAGACGGCGTCGTACACGCGTCCGCGGCACGTCCGCGATCGCGGCGACGTCCTTCGCCGTTCCACCGTCGATCTCGTGGAGTGCGACGAACGTCCGCGCGCCGTACGTCGTCAACCCTAGCGTCTTCAGTTGTTCGATAGCGACCGTTCGTTCGTCACCGCTCGTGTCGATTTTCATGAAACACGGAGGGGAGTTTGGGGGAGAGATGTGGCAGGCAGCGAGGTACGCCGATGGGACCCGATTCCGCTGCGTGCCGTGAGGAAGTACTCCCGGAACCCTCATAGTCTAACTGTGAGTCGTAGAGTTAACGCCTCAGATGCAACGACTTCGATCACCGGTACGTTGATTCGGGCTCCGGGCGAACGGTCAACCATGGGAGTGGCCGACGAGGAGTCCATCCGGATGTGGCTGGTCGAACGGACGTACTCGGACGACGAACAGAACATGATCATCCTCACGTACGCGACGACCGACGGTGAGCGATACTACCGGAAGGAGCGTGCGTTGACGTCGTTCACTGACGTGCGTGACACCACTGCGGCGGTGGACGCGGACCCTGACAACGTCGGTCCGGTCCAGGACCCCGACCTCCAGGAGCGGTACGCCAGGGAGGCGACGCGCATGGAGTCGGAGCACGACCCCGACGACGTCATCTAGCGCTCGACGGCGAGCGTCGAGTTGTCAGTCACTACCCTCGGTGGCGAGTGCGACGACGAACGCGTCGCCCTCGAACCGGAATCGGGCGGGTGCGTCGTCGTAGTCGACTGCGCGGTCCGCGATGCGCTTCGTCGTCTCGACGATCACCCTGTCGACGCCGGGCTCGACGTACGCGAGCGCGTTCCGGATGCCGCGGTAGCGGTCGCGCATAACCTGTTCTGGGATGAGTCGGTGCTCGGCGTCGTCGGTGCGTTCGAGGACGAGGTCTACGGCGGCGTCGCCGCTCTCGTCCTCGTCGGGGTCGGCGCCGTCGACGCGGACGACGCCGTCCTCGCGCGTCGCCGTGACGTCCTCGGTCGGAACGACGGTTCGTTCCTCGCCCGTGAGTTCCACGAGTGCGGCGCTCCGGTCGGCACCGACCGCGTATCCGGCCGCGACGGCGTAGGTGCCGGCGCCGAGCCAGCCGACGGTCGCACCGAGTTCGTCGTACCCGACGGCTTCGAGCGCCTCGCCGTGGTACGCGTTGAGCGTGTACGTCTTCGCCTGACCCGGTGCGAGGCGCCTGCAGTCGGCCGTGTGCACGTACGGGGCGACGTGGAACCACTCGGCGTCGTCGAGCTTGTAGAGGTTCCAGTGCCCACACTGGAGCGCGGACCGCCCCGTGTTGACCATCGTGAACCGGACCTGTTCGGGGAGACTCCCGCGTTCCGTCTCGGGCTGGAGGTACGCGGTCGACTCTCCGTCGGCTTCGTGGTACCACGCCGCTCCAGCGTCACCGAGCGCGGGGACGCTCCGTCCGGCGAACCGCGACTGGTCGCTAGGTCCTGGTGCGGTCGTCTGCCAGACGGCGATCTGGAAGTCCGCGTGCCTGATGCCCCGGTACTCGTAGACGCCGGTCGGACGACCGAGGCCCGCGCCGTCGGGATGCCCGGCGACGTAGTACTCGCCGAACGCGGTCTCGTCGGCGTCGAGCGTGAGCGTCTCCCGCGACCAGTCGTCGAGCCGGGAAACCCGCCAGAGACCGTCCTCGTCGCGTTCGACCGCGGGGGTTCCCGCCGCGAGCGGGTTCTCTGGCGTCGGTGCGACGACGAGCTCGGTACGGTACGTCCCGCCACCGTACGGGTCCCTGAACGGCCGCGGGTTCCGACTGGTCGCGCGACCGATGACCGGCAGGTGCTCGACGTCGAACGTGTTCTCGTAGGGATTGTCGTTCGTCAACCACGCACGCAGTATCGCAGGGTGGTCGTCGGTCGCGGTCTTCGCGAACCTGAACTGGAGGCGGCCGTCGTCGGCCGTGTGACGACCCGTGGGCGAGAACGCGTACGTGCGGTCCGTCGTCTGGAGGTCGACGATCGACGCCGACGCCCGGTCCTGGGGCGGCATCGGACCGGTTCCGTTCCCGGGGTCGTCGTCGGTCGTCGTCGTCCGCTGGTTCGAAGTGGTCGTCGAGGTCGATTCGGTCGTGGCGTCGGTCGTGCGTCGCTCGGTCGTCGGCGACGTGCCATGACTGGCACACCCACCGAGGGCGACGACGCCGACCGACGCGAGGAGGGCGCGACGGCGCATACGAGACCCGACACTCGGCGCGGATAAGGGCTTTCGGGAGCGTGCAACGACGATTTCACCTACTTCCAGTCGCGCTTGCGAACGTGTCCTGGCACTGTGACACTCGCTCACGACCGAGTCATCGGGAAGCGTCCTCGCCAGCCATCCGTCCGGTCGTGGTTCTCGACACCCCGTTCCGTACCCAGAGCTACCCGCGCGTCGACGAACGCGAGAAACGAACCGGAAACGGGCTCAGTCTGCCTTGCTTGGCTTCTGGATCTTCGAGACGTACGCCGCCAGGTCCGTCGTCGTCACGATACCCATCGGCTTCCCGTCTTCCTCGTCCACGACCGGGATGTGGTGGATGCCTGCGTCCAGCATCCGCTGAGCAACGTCGTCGATCGGCTCCTGCGCGCCCGTCGTCAGCACGTCCGCGGTCATGTACTTCCGAACCGGCGTCTGGTCTTTGGGTTTGCGTTCCGCGACGATCTTCACGAAGTCCGTCGTCGTCAAGATACCCGCGAGCGACCCGTCGTCGTTCACGACGATCACGCTCCCGATTTCTCGCTCTAGCATCCGATTCGCTGCGTCCTCGACGAGCGCGTCGGGACTGACGGTTTCCAGGTCCGATGACATCAACTGCGCGACGAACACGTCATCCATACGAGTAACTAGGGCCACCCCCGTAAAAAATGATACGAGTTACGCGCGACGAACCCGACGTCGACTCCAACAGGTTGCGAGCAACACTCATTAGTCGACAGTCCAACGAAGAATTGTGACCGTCGTCGACGTCTCCACTACGGTGGACGTGCCCCCTCGCGAGGCGTACGAGTTCGTACTCGACTTCGAAGGGCATTCGTCGTACAGCGAGTACGTCGACGACGTCGTTCGACGCGGTGACGGGGGCGTCGGAACGCGCTTCGACGTCGAACTCGCGTGGTGGAAGCTCTCCTACACCTTCCCGACCGAGGTAACGGACCTCACAGCCGGGGAGCGCATCGACTGGCGAACGCCGAACGGCCTACACGCCAAAGGAGCGTGGCTGTTCGAACCAACCGATGCTGCGGCGGACGGTGGCGACAGCGAGGATCCGGACGAATCTCACGAGGAGACCCGCGTCACCCTCCGCGCACGCTACGACCGACGGCAGTCGCGACTCCCACCCATGCCGCCCCTCGTCTCCGTCGACGACGTCCTCGACCGACTCAAACCCGTCGTCCGCCGCGAAGCACGAACCGTCTTCGAGCACGCCGTCGCAGACCTCGAAGGCGAACGCAGACGCGTCACGCTCGACGTCGACGTCCACCCGTAGGCCACACCACACGAGGAATCACCATCATCTGCCTCACTCACACCCTCGACCGATCACCCTAATCGGTCGATACAGGCGAAGAACGTACCACGGGAGTACAGAGTCTGATGTGGCGGTCTGAGCATACGTAAGCGGCGGAGTTCGCGAGAGCCGTCATGACTCGCGCCACTTGTGGCCGCACTCGACGCAGGTGAACAGCCGAACTTCGTAGGAGCCGCCCGGCTTCGGTATCATCTCGGAGGAGGCGCGGTCGCTGTCGCAGTCGTCTGCCGGACAGGGCTCCTGCATCGTCTCGGTGGAGCCCTGGGTTGCGTCGACCACGGCGGGAGCTCCGTCGTCCCGCTGTCCATCCTGGGTCGCTATCGCCGATTCTGCTTGCGAGTCTCGCGGCTCCTCGTTCTCACAGGAGCGACACACCCACGTGTCGCCCTCCGTGTGCATCATCGAACCACACTCGTCACAGAATTGCATATAACGGACGAATACACGGCTGTCGGATATATGTGTTAACTTCCGATCCGCCGTGGATATCAGGCAACTGCTCGTGCTGGCTGTACTGAGTTGTACAAAACAAGGAGGATACCTGACCTTTCAGAGTCAGGATGAATCCGACAGTCTCCGACACCAACTACTATCCGATGGAATCTTTGCGTTTCCGATCCGGAGTTCCAATTAGTAACACTCCGTTGAAAGGAGCACGGTCGGGTCGGAACGGAGCGATTCCGAACGGCCTTCGGAGGCGGCCTCGCCGCCACTAACGAGACGATATCCGGAACGCCAACACGGTGAACACGAATGCCAGAAGCCTTCGCCTCTGTGCCTGTTGGCCTGCGCAAGCCTCACAGGTAACTCCGAATCTGTCGAAGCGACGCGACTCCCTGCTGGCGAAACCAACAGATGGGAGTCGACGACGCTGAGGATAGGAGTAACAGCCGTTTGGCACGGCTAGTCAGCCGCCGTTTCCTCAGTACTAGGCGAATCAGACAGCTCCGGTTCTCGGTGTGCGACGTGCCGCATACTCGACGTGTATCTCGCACGACGATGTGAATCTCCCCTGAAACCGGTAGGAACCCCAGTGGTCAATTCGCACACCTACCTAACGGCTGTCCCAGCGAGGAGAGTGCCGAACGAAGAGGAACTCAACAAGGCCGTTCGAGACGCGAAACGGCGTCCTGGCGGACGCCGTATGCTGGTGGCGTCGAAGTGACTGAAACGGCGTCCTGGCGGACGCCGTATGCTGGTGGCGTCGAAGTGACTGAAACGGCGTCCTGGCGGACGCCGTATGCTGGTGGCGTCGAAGTG
>Ga0306867_1000062_pt1 | contig 79856 bp, 74 predicted proteins | sample AntRauTorckE6831_FD_190432 | JGI IMG/M metagenome (GOLD analysis project Ga0306867, IMG submission 190432) | Saline lake microbial communities from Rauer Islands, Antarctica - Metagenome Torckler E6 #831 (v2) (version 2) | ecosystem: Environmental > Aquatic > Non-marine Saline and Alkaline >...
TCATACTGTAATATAGATTGAACCGCCGTATACGCGAACCGTACGTACGGTGGTGTGAGAGGGGTTAAATAAATTAATTATTTAATCTCTACTCGATTATATACCCGTAAACTCAAGGAACCTATGTAATAGTATAGGAAAATAGAGGCTTTTTTGGTATAATTTTCACAGGTGATTATAATGAGAGATTTACTTAAGGATTTAAACGAACCGCAAAAAAAAGCCGTTGAAACAACTGAAGGCCCAGTAATGGTCATTGCAGGAGCCGGTAGTGGAAAAACCAATGTCTTAACTCGCCGTGTGGCCTATATTATTGATAGCCTTGCCGTCCCTAAAGATAACATCCTAGCCATTACATTTACTAATAAAGCTGCTAACGAGATGCGCGAAAGAATTGGACATCTTTTAGAGATTCGCACGCATGGAATGTGGATTTCCACATTCCACGCGATGTGTGCGAAAATTTTGCGTGAGCATATTGATTATCTCGGATATTCTACGAATTTTCAGATTATTGACGATGACGACGCCACTCAAATGATTAAAATCATCATGCGTGATATGGATATTGACCCAAGACTCATCAAACCAAAAAAGCTAAAAAACCATGTGCTTAATGTCAAACGGGATCCAGGCCTCTTAGAAGAGTATCACGAGCCTATGGTCACTTATTTGAAACAGGTCTATCCTCAATATCAAAAACGTCTGAAGGACAACAACCTTCTGGATTTTGATGACTTGTTGCTTCTAACGATTCAATTGCTCAAGGAAGAAAAGAGCGTTCGCGCATTTTACCAACAACAATTCGAATATGTCATGGTAGATGAATTCCAGGATACAAACGACATTCAATACAAACTGATCAGACTGCTTACGGGTGAAAAAAACAATGTCTTCATCGTTGGGGATGAAGACCAAAGCATCTATGCATTCAGAGGCGCAAATATTGAGAACCTCAAGAAGTTTCAACGAGATTTTAAAAACGTGAAACGCATCGTGCTTGAACAAAACTACCGCAGTACGAACACCATATTGAAAGCCGCCAACCAAGTAATCAAATCCAATAAAAATAGAATAGAGAAAAACCTTTTTTCCACAAAGTCAGAAGGCGAAAAAATCAGGTTTTTCAAAGGTATGACCGAACGCGATGAGGCCGACTATGTAGTTGAAAAGATTAATGAGCTCAAAGCCAAGGGCTATGATTACTCTGATTTTGGCGTTTTATATAGAGCCAACAGCACGTCAAGAATCTTTGAAGAAACCTTCATGAAAAGGAGAATCCCTTATACCATCGTAGGCAATACGAGTTTCTTCAAACGCAAGGAAATCAAGGATATGGTTGCTTATTTAAGACTAATATTAAATGTCAATGACGATTATAGTTTTCAAAGGGTCATCAACGAACCCAAACGTGGAATCGGACGGAAAACAGTCGAAACCCTTAGGGCATTCGCTGCGTCACAAGACAAGAGCATGTTCGAGGCGATTGGTGATGAGACAAATCCGCTATCTGGGCGCGCTATTAACCACCTCAAAGCCTTCCGTACAATGATTGAAAGATTGATTGATCAAATATGGCAAACGGACTTCAACACCTTTCTCGACGACTTATTAAACGCTACAAGTTACAAGGAAGCACTCAAGAAAGATGAAAAAGGCGATGTTCGCTACGAAAACATATTAGAACTAAAAACCATGCTTAAAGAAAGCGAAAAAACCTATGATACTAAAGACAAGCGAACCTTGTTGACATACGTCTTGGAAGACATATCGCTCAAAAGCCAGGAAAACGACGTGTCCGACGAAGACAGCGTGACGCTCATGACCATGCATGCCGCTAAGGGACTCGAATTCCCAGTCGTCTTTATCGTAGCCCTTGAACAAGGACTTTTCCCACTTTATAGAAGCTTAGAGGACCCGCAAGGTTTGGAAGAGGAAAGACGTCTCATGTATGTGGCGGTTACACGCGCTCAGGACTATTTGTTTTTAACCAATGCCAAACAGAGGTACCTGTTCGGTGAACCCACCGCAAATAGAAACAGCGTCTTTATAAAAGAGATGGACCAAACGCTCTTGAAACCAGAAGGATACGCCATTGCGAACAAGAAAAAGCATAAAACCTATACCAAGTCCAGACAAACCATGATGAACAAACACAGACAATCCTTGAAGGATTACAGTGATAACGACTTGAACAAAGGGGATAAAATCACTCATAAAACCTTTGGTGAAGGGGTGGTTATCAGTGTTGCAAGCGAACAGTGCACGGTGGCTTTTTCCCAATCCCACGGTATCAAGACACTAATGAAAGATCATCCCGCGATCAAGAAAATAGACAAGGAGTAGATGCGTGTGGACGTAAAGAAGAGAATAGATGCGCTTATAAATGCACTAAAACGCTACAACTATGAATACCACGTCTTAGATACCCCTACCGTGAGTGATGTTGAGTATGACAAAATGATGCGGGAACTTCAAGAACTGGAAGATGAACATCCTGAATATAAGACCAGTGATTCCCCTACGATGCGCGTAGGGGGCGAAGTGCTAGACCAGTTTAAAAAAGTAGAACATACTATTCCTATGCTTAGTTTGGATAACGCCTTCAACGCGGGCGAACTTCGTGCCTTTGACAAACGTATCCGCAAGACTTTCAAAGACATCACGTACGTCGTGGAACCGAAAATCGACGGCTTGGCCGCAAGCCTTCATTATGAAGATGGGGTGTTCAAAAAAGCAGCTACTCGTGGGAACGGATTAGTCGGTGAAGACATTACCCATAACGTACGCACCATTAAAAGTGTGCCTTTGAGACTTCCAAAAGCCGTCACCATTGAAGTGCGTGGTGAGATCTATATGCGAAAAGCCGCCTTCATTGCGCTCAATGAAGAAAAAGCCGCAGCGGGCGACAATGGTTTCAAGAACCCGAGAAACGCAGCAGCAGGGTCTATTCGTCAACTTGACAGCAAAGTCGCAGCCAAACGCGACCTCGATATGTTCGTCTATGTAAAAACAGAAGAGGATTTAAAGGATAACGCCTCGCACATGGAGACGCTTGTTACGTTGAAAAACTACGGATTCAAAATCAACCCTGAAATCACACAGCTCTCTTCAATTGAAGAGGCCATTGAACGAGCGAAGTATTTTGAAAACAACCGTGAAGAGTTTTCCTACGATATCGATGGCGCGGTCATTAAAGTCAATGAACGGAACTTGTATGGACAAATCGGCTATACTGCGCGAAGCCCCAAATGGGCTATTGCTTATAAATTCAAGGCCGAAGAGGCCATCACCAAGATTGAACATATTTTCTTTCAAGTAGGCAGAACCGGTCAGATTACACCAGTAGCTTCATTGTCACCAGTAGACATCCAAGGAAGCACCGTATCACGTGCAACCTTGCATAACGATGCCTACGTCCACCAAAAAGATATCCGCGAAGGAGACGCCGTGATCATACGAAAAGCCGGTGACATCATTCCTGAAGTCGTTAGCGTCATTAAGGAAAGACGGCGTGGCAGCGAAGCACCGTTTGTCATGATTTCTAACTGTCCTGAATGCGGGAAACCGCTTAATAAAGACGAAGATGAAGCTGACACATATTGTGTCAATCTTGAATGTCCCGCCAGAAGAGTGGAGGCACTTATCCATTTTTCATCTCGCGAAGCGATGAATATTGAAGGTCTAGGGGAACGCATTGTGGAACATTTTCACAACGAGGGCTATCTCAAGGATATTCCGGATATCTATGAACTGAAAAATCACAGAGATGCCCTCATTCTAAGAGCGGGTTTTGGTCCTAAAAGCATTGACAAACTGCTCAAAAACATCGATTACTCCAAAGACAACAGTCTTGAATACCTGCTATTCGGCCTCGGCATTCGATTTGTTGGTAAAAAAGTCTCAAAAGTGTTAGCAATGCATTTTGGAGATCTTTTTGCTATTATGAAGGCTGATGAAGAGACCTTGAAGGCTGTGGTTGAAATCGGCCCAAAGATTGCTTCAAGCATTGTGGATTACTTTGAGGATGCACTCAACCAAGAAATCATTGAAAAACTTAAGACATTCAATTTGAATATGCGCTTCAAAGGCACAGTGCCCAAAAAGGGTGCCTTTGAAGGGAAAACGGTCGTACTCACGGGTTCGCTTAGTACTATGAGCCGTAGTGAGGCCAAGGATAAAATCGAGGCTGAAGGTGGAAAAGTCACCGGTTCCGTATCTAAAAAGACGGATTTCGTTTGTGCCGGCACAGACGCCGGAAGCAAACTTCAAAAAGCCGAAACTTTGGGCGTTGAAGTCATCGACGAAGACGCGCTTATTGATAAGCTTAAGACTTAGGACGGATAACTATGAAAGACATCATTATTAAAGGCGCCAAAGAAAACAATCTTAAAAACCTCGACATCACACTTCCCAAAGACAAACTCATAGTCATGACAGGAGTGAGTGGGTCTGGGAAGACTTCACTTGCCTTTGATACCATCTACAAAGAAGGTCAACGACGCTATGTTGAAAGTTTGTCCGCTTATGCGCGACAATTTTTAGGCAACCTTGAAAAACCGGATGTTGAAAGCATTGAAGGGCTTTCCCCAGCTATTTCCATTGATCAGAAATCTACATCCAAAAACCCCAGAAGTACTGTTGGAACAGTTACTGAGATTTATGATTATCTAAGACTTCTATATGCCCGCATAGGCACTCCGATTTGTCCGACGCACGGAGTTGAAATCACTTCACAAAGCATCGAAGAAATGACCGACAGGGTCATGGCGTTTGAAGAGGGCTCAAGAATCCAGGTACTCGGACCTGTAGCCAGAGGGAAAAAAGGCACTCATAAATCGACCCTTGAACATCTTAGAAAAGAAGGCTATGTCCGCATTAGAATCAACGGGAAGATTCAGGACCTCGAAGAAGACATCACTCTTGAGAAAAACAAAAAACACAATATAGAGGTGGTCATAGACCGTCTAAAATGTCGTGAAGGTATTCGCTCGCGTCTCTTTGATTCCATGGAAACGGCTTCAAAATTAGGAGAAGGCAAGGTCATCGTACTAGTTGACCAAGAAGCACATACCTTCAGCGAAGATTTTGCGTGTCCCCATTGTGATTTTTCCATCACAGAATTAGAACCGCGCCTTTTCTCCTTCAATGCGCCTTATGGTGCATGTGAAGTATGTTCGGGCCTTGGTTACCTAAGAAAAATAGATCAGGCACTGCTCGTCAAAGATCCGAAGATACCCATAGAAAAAGGCGCTATCAGCGGCTGGAAAAACACTACTGCATATCATTTTAAGCAACTGAAAGCGATGGCTGATTTTTACAATATCAGTTTGAAAAAGCCGTTCAACAAACTCACAGATGAAGAAAAATACCTTGTATTTTATGGATCAAATGAAAAAATACCATTCAAGTTTCAAGGAAAATCAAGCCGAATCAAACACGAGAAATACGATTACTATGAAGGGGTCATCAACAATCTCGAGCGACGTTATATTGAAACGTCTTCGCGTTTTATAAGAGACTGGATAGAAAGCATGATGGCCGAACAGCCGTGTCCCAAATGTCATGGTAAGAAATTGAATGAAGAAGCTCTTAGTGTCAAAGTAGGACACATCGACATCATCGAGGTGACGGATAAGTCCATTACCAACCTCATGGAGTTTCTTAACACTCTCGATTTATCTTCCACCGATCAGAAAATCAGCGAAATGATTCTCAAGGAAATTAAGAGCCGTTTAACATTTTTAAACGATGTAGGGCTTGGTTACTTGACCTTGTCAAGAAGAGCCGCTACATTAAGCGGGGGTGAGGCACAGAGAATCAGACTTGCCACACAAATAGGATCCCGACTTACTGGGGTGCTTTATGTGCTTGATGAGCCCTCTATCGGGCTTCATCAAAGAGACAACAAGAAACTTATCAACACCCTCAAGTCCATGCGAGATCTAGGCAATACCTTGGTCGTAGTTGAACACGATGAAGAAACCATGGAAATGGCCGATCAAATCATAGACATAGGACCAAGAGCTGGAGAACAAGGCGGCGAACTTATATTTCAAGGAACCTATGAAGAAATCCTAAAAGCGGAAAATAGCATCACCGGCCAATACCTCTCAAAACAGAAAAAAATTGATATCCCTAAAACCAGAAAAAAACCGGGTAATGGCTATATAACGGTCAAAAACGCAAAAGAAAACAACCTTAAAAACATCACAGTGAAATTCCCAAGAGGTTTACTGAGTGTGGTAACTGGTGTGAGCGGTAGCGGAAAAAGTTCACTTGTGAACGGGTGCTTGTTCACGGGGCTTCACAATGCTATATACACCAAAAAAATACCGCGCGGTGATTTTAAAACCATTGAAAACGCGCATACGATGAAAAAAATTGTAAACATCGACCAATCTCCCATTGGAAGGACCCCAAGAAGCAACCCCGGTACTTATACAGGGCTATTTGATAATATCCGCGACATTTACACAATGACTAACATAGCCAAACAACGAGGCTACGACAAGGGGCGCTTTAGTTTTAATGTCAAGGGAGGACGCTGTGAAACGTGTCATGGAGACGGCGTCATCAAAATAGAAATGCACTTTCTTCCCGATGTATATGTCCCGTGTGAAGCGTGCGGAGGCAAACGATACAACCGTGAGACCCTGCAGGTGACTTACAAGGGAAAAACCATTGCTGATGTCCTAGACATGACCATCGAGAAAGCCTTGTCGTTTTTTGAAAACATACCGAAAGTCCATCACAAACTCAAAACCCTTTATGACGTAGGGCTCGGGTATATCAAAATCGGGCAATCCGCACCTTCACTTTCCGGGGGAGAAGCCCAGCGGGTCAAACTTGCACGTGAACTCACCAAACAAATCACCGATGATACATTCTACATATTGGACGAGCCGACCACAGGCCTGCACAGTGATGACGTCAAACGCTTGCTAAAAGTCATTGATAACATTGTAAGCAAAGGTGCTACCGTGGTTATCATCGAGCACAATCTGGACGTTATAAAAGTGGCTGACCATATTATCGACTTAGGCCCTGAAGGCGGAGAAAAAGGCGGTCAGATACTTGTAGAAGGTACCCCTGAGAAAGTCGCTAGATCAAGAAAAAGTCATACAGGTCGTTACTTAAAAGACGTATTAAAAGGATGATTGCTTATGAATGAGGAAGAGAAAAAGAAAAATCAAGACGAATTGCCCTCTGAAGATAAAAAGCATAATGAGAACAAGGACAACACCGAAGATAAGCAATCCCTTTCTGAAGATGGATTCAAGAAGCTGGTTGAAGAAATGAAACAATTAAAAAAACAAAAGAATACAAAGAAAAAACCCAAGGGTCCGAAAATTATAAAAGTAGAAATTGGCACCCTGTTTCACAACAATCCCTTGTTCAATCTTCTTATGTATTTTTCATTGAACCTCGTGGTCATCTATTCCATAATGGAGTTGTTTGACTTTGTAAAATTCAAAGCGGATTTGATCATTGTATTGCTTTTTGTACTGACTTATACGGTTATAGAAACAGCTTTCAGACAGTATTTGGTGAAAAATCATTTCAAATTTGTACTAAGAACATTTGGGTTCGTGTTCTTTTTTGGATATTTAAGCATCTTTTATCTACTGGATGTTTATATTTTTGAAGAAAACATAAGATTCGTTAATGAAACCTTGCTTGTGATTTTCGTAGGCTTTTTTATAGTGTTTAGGTATATACTTAGCACTTTGGTCAAAACACTACTTATAAAAATGAAAGGGTGAAAATAATGCATATCACTATAAAAGAACTGGTTAAAGAGTTTAAAATGGATGTCCTCAGTGGAAAAGAAGGCCTTGATACTAAAGTTGAAAACTCGCAGCTGACACGTCCTGGCCTTGAACTTGCCGGATTGTTTGATTTCTTCGAGAAAGATAGAATTCAAATCTTTGGCAGTAAAGAAGTCACCTTTTATGGATGGCTCAATGAGGATGATCAAAACATTCGCGTAGACATGCTTTTTGAAAGGATGCCTCCCGCGTTTGTTTTCTCCAAACATGTGGAAGTTCCGAAACTTTTCATCGAAAAGGGTAATCAATACAATATCCCGGTTCTCAAAAGTTCCATGGGAACAAGCGAACTCTTTTCAAGTCTTTATCAGTATCTTTTTACCAAGCTGGCCCCGCGGAGATCTATACACGGAACCCTTGTGGATATTAGTGGTGTGGGCGTGCTTATGCGCGGTAAAAGCGGCATTGGTAAAAGCGAAGTTGCCCTAGAACTCGTAAGACGCGGCCATCAGCTAGTCGCGGATGACAGAGTTGATTATTATGAACGTGAACTTGGCAATATCATCGGTGAAGCACCGTCACTCCTTGCCAAGCACCTTGAAATACGAGGCATCGGAATTGTCAATGTGGTCAAGCTTTTCGGGGCGAGTGCCTACAAAGAAAACAAAAGAATTATGCTGCTTATTGACCTTGTAAGTTGGGAACATAAAAACGATTACGATCGACTGGGTTTGAACATTCAATCGGAAAAACTCTTTGAAACCGATGTGCATCATATCACCATACCAGTCACCGCGGCGCGCAGTGTCGCTTCCCTTGTTGAAGTGGCGGCGCTGAACGCAAGACTTCAATTTCTTGGAACGAACATGGCCAAGGATTTTACCGATTCCCTGACCAAGGAAATCTCTGATAAAAACGAGGCACGAAAAAACAATGCTCAACCTAAAAAAAAATAGAATGAGGGATTCACTATGACACTATTGACACACCTCTTAACGGCCGCTCACGAAGGCGGATATGAACCGTTCTCCAATGTATTGGTTGATCTCGGACCCATTACTATATACAAATACAGTTTAATGATTCTACTCGGTGTCTTAACCGCACTTTATCTGGGCCTAAGAGAAGGTAAAAAACTTGGGATTGAACCAGATTACATCATTGACGGGCTCATTATCATCTTGCCGCTGTCCATTATTGGTGCACGGCTTTACTACGTGATATTTCAGTGGGATCTCTATAAAAACGACCTGTTTAGAATTTTGCAGATACAAGAAGGGGGCCTTGCGATTCACGGAGGATTCATCGTCGCGGTCCTAGCCTCTTATATCTATACGAAAAAGCGTGGACTAGACATTTTCAAGATTCTTGACTTGCTTGCGCCGGGCTTTTTAATCGGACAGGCCTTCGGTCGCTGGGGGAACTTCTTCAATCAAGAGGCCCATGGCGGCGTTGTAGGCGGTGTAGAAAGCGGTGTTGAAGCGTTGAGTCATGGCGAACAGTTTACCTGGCTAAACGAAACCCTAAGGATACCCGAATTCATCGTGAACATGATGTATATAAGTGGTCCGGACGGGCTTAATTACTATCATCCGACGTTCTTGTATGAATCGGTTTGGAATCTCGGCGGCCTTATTTTGATCTTGGTACTTAGACGGACAAAATTCGTACGTTCAGGCGACATGATCGGAGTGTATTTCATTTGGTATTCTGTGGGAAGGTTCTTTATCGAAGCGATGCGGACCGATGCACTTTTCATAGGCGATACCAATCTTCGAATCGCCCAGGTCATTTCCATATTGATGGTTGTACTCGGTACAGCGTTTATCGCAGTCAACCACACAGTGTTGCGCAGTAAGCATTATGCTAAAATATTAGAGGAAAATGATTTACAATAGGGATGAAATAAATGAGCTAGATACACATCTACTTAGAGGGCATGTCCCCCTCTTTAATGAAGCGACAAATATAAATTTATAGGTGATTGAGACTATGTATGATGTAATGATAATTGGTGCCGGACCCGGTGGGATGACCGCTGGAATCTATACGCAGCGAGCCAATCTGAAAACCGGTATGATCGAAAAGGGTGCACCAGGCGGCTATATGCTCAGTACATTTGAAATTGAAAACTATGCTGGAGTTGGAAAAGTATCCGGATTCGAACTGAGTGATAAATTTTTCAAACATACACAAGAACTCGGAGTAGAGTATGTGTATGGAGATGTAAGCGGCATTGACACAAAAGGCGACGTCAAAAAAATCCATACTGTAGACGGCAACGTATTTGAAACAAAAGCGGTCATTATCGCAAGCGGAACCCTTCCACGCAAGGTTGGGGCCCCAGGCGAAGAAAGACTCATAAGCAAAGGTGTCAGCTATTGTGCGGTGTGTGATGGTGCGTTCTTCAAAAACAAGCACGTGATTGTGCTCGGTGGGGGAAATAGTGCCATTGACGAAGCTATCTACCTCACAAGCATGAACGTCAAGGTAACCATCATCAACATTCTTCCTAACCTCCAAGCTGACAAGGGAACGATTGAAAAAGCTAAGAAAAACGACATGATTGATTTCATTCTCAGCCATGAAGTAACCTCATTCAACGGTGAAGATAAACTCGAAAGTGTCACCATCAAAAACGTGGATTCCAACGAAGAGAGAACCCTAGAAGTTCAAGGCACCTTTATCTTTATCGGTCAGATTCCTAACAGTCAATTTGTCAAGGGTTTGAACATTACAGATAAACAAGGCTATATTAAAGCGAACGAAAAAATGGAAACCGGCATTCCAGGCATTTATGCCATTGGCGATGTCATTCAGAAAAATTTGAGACAAATCGTCACCGCTGCAAGCGATGGTGCGATTGCCTCTCAACAAGTAGCTAAGTACATTGAAAGCTTGAATGACTAATTTAAAGAAAAAACGATGAATATTCATCGTTTTTTCTTTTCATTGCGTTATAATGGGTGGGGTGATTGCTGATGCGAATCGTTTTTTATATTGTACTCTATGGGTTTTTAGGGTATTTACTAGAGCGCTTTGTCAATCTTGTGTTTTTGGGCGTATGGCTTGATAACAGTGTTTTGATTATGCCTGTTCAACCGATGTACGGCCTAGGAGTTGTGGGGGCCATTTTGATTTATAGGGTAATTGAGAGAACGCGGATTCAAAGGGGCATTAAAATCGGGATGTTGATGGTGGTTGCTATCATTACAACCGCGCTTAGCGAAGCAATCTCAGGTGAACTATACGAGTGGCTTTACGCTACGACGCTTTGGGACTATGGCGATACGTTTTCTTTTTGCACTTATCCCTATGTATGCGTGTTACCCACAAGTCTTTTCGGAGTGCTAAGTGGGCTTACCGTTCTCTTTGTTCATCCTTTTATAAAGGTCCATGTGAAGGGATTACCCAGAGTTTTCATCATCACTGTCATTACGCTAGTTGTGCTTGATTTCGTCTATACTTACAGTGACGATTTCATACGCTTGTTTTAAGCATATTTTAAAAAGGAGGGATTTCTGTGTCTTTTACCTCGGACGCCAAAAAGGAACTTATGAACATCGATCAGAAACCGTGTTGTGAAATTGCTTCTTTGAGCGCCATACTCGCAATTAACGGTTACTTGTCCTTAAACAGCGAAGGCATGAGTCTTGTGTTTCAAACCACCAGTCTCCCCCTCGCGAGAAAAGTTATAAAAACCGTTAAATCCCTTTACAAGGTACATGTAGATGTGATCTACAAAAAAGGTGTCAAACTACAAAAGAAAAACCAATACGTGGTCACTATCAAAGAGAAAGTCATGACCATCATGCACGAACTCAATCTCATGGATGAAGAAACCGGCTATGCCCATGATATTGATGAAACATTGATTTTAAAGGATTGTGACAAACGTGCGTATTTAAGAGGGGCGTTTCTTGCAAGCGGTTCGGTGAATGCACCAATATCCTCGAGTTATCACTTAGAGATTACTGTCCCAACGGAAGGATTCGCTGAAGCACTTAGAGATTTGTTTAACGAATTCGAACTCAAAGCCAAGACCCTTAAAAAGAAAAGAAATTATCTTGTCTATGTGAAAGATTCTGAGAAAATATCCGACTTTCTACGGATTGTGGGTGCGACCAATGCGCTTTTCAATTTCGAAGATGAACGAATCAAACGGGATTTTGTCAATTCTATAACCCGTGTCATGAATATGGAAATTGCAAATCAAAATAAAACCTTTGATGCGGCCAATAAACAGTTGGACCAAATAAGGCTTCTTGAACGAATCATTGACGAAGATGAATTACCTGAAAGTGTCAAAGAAGCAATTTTCCTAAGAAAGACCTATCCGGAAGCGTCTTTGAGTGAACTGAGTGAGTTATCCAAAAAGCATTTCAACAAACAAATCTCTAAATCAGGCTTAAATCATCGTTTTAGAGCCATTACCAAACGTGTGGGTAAAATCATGGAGGCATACAATGAATGACGGCATAGGAGTGGATATCGTTGAATTTGAGGAGATTAGAGCCCACTTGAACGCCAAGTTTGTAACACGAGTGCTATCAATCGAAGAAATGGCGATTTATGATACAATGAACACAGATAAAAGGAGGCTTGAATTTCTTGGGGGACGGTTTGCGGCAAAAGAAGCGTACACCAAGGCCTATGGTTCTTTTGAGACGCCGCTTAACTTTAACGAGGTAAGTATCTTAAAAGGTCCTAATGGCAAGCCTTATGTGAAAAGCGTCTATAGAGCGCAAGACACGGTACTAATCAGCATATCACACAGTAAACAATACGTCGTGGCAATTTGCCACTTAGAAAAAAAGGAGCGTGAATAGCATGAGAAAAGGAACCCTCATTTTAGCCTTGTTCCTTGTAGGCTTGCTCGCGGGGTGTGGCTATGAGACATACGGGGAGTACAAATATACCGATTTCGAGCCCCTTGGTGACTGGGAAGAAGTGGATACCCTTGGTGAAGAGGGCTACGATTTGCTTTATCTTTACGACAGAGACTCCTTTGGGACATCTTGCACCGGGTGCACCATCGTCAACGAGCCGCTTTTCAAGTTCGGTAAGGAAAACGATTTGGATGTTGATTTGAAGGTAGCTAATGTCAAGGAAATACAGGGCACAAAGCCCTTTGAAATCCAAACAAGGTCTCCAAGACTTTATGTGTACTACGAAAGCAACATTGTGGATGATTATTATGGTGCACTTCCAATAAAGGAATTTTTGGAAGCAGTGAATGCAGGCGAGTATGACTGGCCTGAGGAACGACAAACAGAAGAATAATATACAAGGAGAGACACATTCATGAATAAAAAAAAACACCCCATCATACTTTATGTACTTATCGGCCTTTTAGTGGTTGCGGCTGCAATCGGCCCCATCTATAGTTCAATTGCTGGTCCGGATTTCGGGAGTGGCTACAACGACTACCCTAAATTTATGGACTTTTCAAACTTGAATGAAATAGGCGACGGGGAAACGGAGTTAATTTATCGCTTCCACCCACAATGTGGGGTTTGCGTAGCCATCAAAGGTGAGGTCCTTGACTTTGCTGAAAGCAACGAACAGGGCGTCACTGTATATATGACCCATGTTGATTATGAAGAAAACGTGCCAAATGGTATTGAGCGTGCCACCCCAACTCTTCTAGTGGTAGTAAACGGGGTTATTGTGGACGAATATGTCGGGTCGAATGAGATTCCGCAATTTCTTGATGATGTCAACGACGGAACTTACGAGGTGCAATAATGGCTTTAGATACTCAAACAATCAAAAGACTCACGATGACGCTTTCTATGGATGAGGCAAGAATAATTACGGTGCTCGACCTTTTAAAGGACAACACCGTTCCTTTCATTGCCCGCTACCGTAAGGAAATGACGGGCAGCATGGATGAAGAAACCATCCGCAGCATTGCAGAAACCTATGAATACCAAAAGAACCTTGAAGAGCGTAAATTGGCGGTTATCCGTCTGATTGACGAAAAAGGCCTTTTGACAAAAGACTTGGAAGACAAAATCAAAACCGCAAAAAAACTTGTGGACGTTGAAGACCTTTACCGACCATTTAAAGAAAAGAAGAAGACAAAAGCCACCAAAGCTATCAAACTCGGTCTTGAACCCCTTGCAAATGCGATACTTAAGTTCAACAACCGCATGCCCGAAAAGCTGGCTGAGGCTTATTTAAGTGAAGATGTGCAAACCGTCGAGGACGCTTTACAGGGTGCGCGCGATATCATTGCCGAGAAAGTCAGTGATGAAGCCACGTACCGTAAATGGATCAGAGATTTCACCTTTGAAACCGGTTCGATCGTCTCCAAACTCAAGAAAAAGGGTGCGGACAGCGAAGGCGTGTATGCCATGTATCACGAGTTCTTTGAACCAATCAAACGTTCAAAAGCATTCAGAATCCTTGCGATGAACCGAGGCGAAAAAGAAAAAGCCCTCAGCGTAAAAATCGATGTTGAATCGGAAAAGATTGTGAATTTCCTTACAAGCCGTGTCATCAAAAACCCTGCAGCAACAGAAGCAAGTCAAGTAACCATGGCGATTGAAGACGGGTATAAAAGACTTATTAAGCCTTCCATAGAAAGAGATATCCGAAAAGAACTTTTTGAAGATGCGGAAATTAAGGCGATTGATCTTTTCAGTGAAAATCTGAAAAACCTCTTGCTTCAACCACCCCTCAACAACAAGAAAATACTTGGTGTTGACCCTGCATATCGTACCGGATGCAAACTCGCCGTACTCGATGAAATTGGAACACTTAAAAGTACTGACGTCATCTATCCACACACACATGCAAACAAGGATGGGCACCACCAACCAAGCAAAGACAAGCTTCAAAAACTCATAAACAGCCATAAGATTGATGTCATTGCTATTGGAAATGGTACCGCTTCAAGAGAGACCGAAGCGTTGATCGCAGAGGTTATCAAGGAAAGTACCCGCCATGTTGTCTACACCATTGTGGATGAAGCCGGGGCCTCGGTATACAGTGCAAGCAAACTTGCCAAACAGGAATTCCCCCACTTAAACGTAGAACACAGAAGTGCCGTGAGCATCGCTAGACGGTTGCTCGATCCACTCAGTGAACTCGTTAAAATCGATCCCAAATCCATCGGTGTCGGGCAGTATCAGCACGACCTTTCACAAAAAAAGCTCAATGAGGCTTTAACGTTTACCGTTGAAACAGTGGTTAACCGCGTTGGTGTGGATGTTAACGTAGCGAGTGCTTCCTTGCTTCAATATGTATCAGGCATCAGCAACCGAGTGAGTGAAAACATTGTGGAAATGCGAGAATCAAAAGGTGCCTTTAAAAATCGTAAAGAGCTCCGGGAAATCGCTGGAATGGGCGCTAAAACTTTTGAACAATCTATAGGGTTTCTAAGAATTATCGGTGGGAACAACCCCCTTGACAAGACACCGATTCACCCTGAGAGCTACAATGTGGCCAAGAACATCCTAACTCGTTTTAATTTAAGTTTGGAAGATGTTGGCACCAAGTCGCTCAGAGAAAGTATCACACACGTAAACATCGACACACTCGTCAGTGAAATGGAAGTCGGAAAACCGACGTTGAAAGATATTCTAGATTCCTTAGAAAGCCCTTTGAGAGATCCGAGGGATGAAGCACCTGCTCCTATTCTTAAAAGCGACGTCCTCTCATTGGAAGACTTGAAAGAAGGGATGGCACTTAAGGGTACTGTTAGAAACGTTGTGGACTTCGGGGCCTTTGTGGATTGTGGAGTCAAAGAAGATGGACTCGTTCACATTTCCAAGCTCAAAAAAAGGTTTGTAAAACATCCCATGGACGTTGTCAGTGTAGGTGACGTTGTCGATGTATGGGTTGAAGGTATTGATATAAAACGCAAACGACTTCAACTATCAATGGTTGATCCGACGAATAAGCGTTAATGTACTTTGGTGTATTGACAAGGCAAGCGAAATATAATATTATATAGTAGCTTGTCATTTTGGAGTAGTACTCAAGTTGGCTGAAGAGGTGCCCCTGCTAAGGGTATAGGTCGGCGATCCCGGCGCGAGGGTTCAAATCCCTCCTACTCCGCCATTAGGCCCGTTGGAGAAGCGGTTCAACTCACTAGCCTTTCACGCTAGCATTCACGGGTTCAAATCCCGTACGGGTCACCAAATTTTAAGTCTAAACACCACCGGGTCGGTGGTGTTTTTTATAAGATCAGTTCTACTAAATTAACGGGGAATTGGTTTTGTTTTATATATGCAGGAAAAAATGCTATAATAATTTAGGTAAAAGATTTTAACATTCAGGAGGAAATAGTATGCATCAAGTAGAAGATACCTCAAAAATTTCAACCATTATCGGCCTAATCATCGAGGGACTTGGCATGTTCTTCATGTTAAGTATGGCTGCGATGATTAACCTTATGGATGCCATTAATGAACAGTTCTTTTTAGAAGAGGGCTTCACAGAGAGCGAAACGGAAATGCTTCTTAACTTTGTGGATATTCTTGGCATAGTGCTTCTCGTCCTTGGTGGGGTGCTGCTCATAGTCTTTATGGTAAACCTTGTACTTTTCAATAAACTCTTAAACGGAAAATTCGATATAGAAACGGCGAAAAAAGTTTATCTCTACCAAATCATCTGGGGCGCAATAATTCTTTTCTTCAACCAAATCTCAGGAATCTTGTATTTGATTAGTGGAATAAAAGGTAAAACTACGCAAAATAAACTGAAAAACGACTCCTCTTCTTCTTGACGCTTAAGTAGAAAAAAAGCTAGTCGCAATGACTAGCTTTTTTTCTTGTTTAAGGGTTTCTTTTCTTCATAAGTGAGACCTTTAAAAAACAATTCAGCGGATACGAAATTTGATGCAAGTGGGATTTCGTAAACGTCTACCAGTCTAAAAAAGGCATTGACATCTGGCTCGTGAGGCTGGGGAGTGAGGGGGTCTCTGAAAAATAAAACCATGTCTACCTTCCCTTGAGCAATTCTTGCTCCGATTTCCTGGTCGCCTCCTAGAGGCCCAGATCGAAACTGTCTTACTTTTAAATCAGTGGATTCTACGATTTTCGCGCCTGTGGTTCCGGTGGCAATCAATGTGTGATGAGAAAGAATGTTTTCATACTTTTTGCAAAAGCGAATCATTGCAGGTTTTTTCTTGTCATGAGCAATAAGCGCTATATTCATTTTATCAGCTCCTAATTTCATTATACATGAATTAATTCACTTATGATATACTGTTTTAAAGAGGTGTAAGCAATGTATGAACGCACGTATAAAATAGAAAGATTTCTAGCAGACCATTCAGGCAAGCTTAAACCGCCTGTGCTTTTCAATATGCTTAGCGACATCATGGAAAGAAACGCAAACAGCTATGGCGCAGGGGCAACCTTTCATTTATCACAAAATCTTGCCTGGGTGTTGACTGAATACCAAATTGAATTCAATGCGTGGCCCAAAAGCGATGAAGTCGTTTCTATTGGTACGCTGCCTTATTCATTCAAAAAAATGTATGGTTTCAGGATTTATCATGGAAAAGATGCTGAGGGAAATGTTTTATTTAAAGGAAAAGGGAAATTCGTTTTGATTGATATCAAGACGAAAGAGCTGGTCAAGCCTTCTCAAGACATATTGAACCTCTTCACGGATGCCAAAAAGGAACCACAAATCCTCCCTTTTGAAAAGTGGCATCTAAAGGGGGATCACTTGCTTCTTCGCAATCACACCACAATTTCTCATGATTTTATTGATATAAATGGCCATTTGAACAACGCGCATAGCGTGACTCTGGCCCACAAGGTGCTCGATCCTGTTTATATCAAAGATGCACAAATAAAAGCACTTTATGTAAGATATCGCAAAGAAGCCTTTAAGGATGAATCCGTTACTGTCAATCTTTATAAGGAATCGGATAATGAATTTGGAGTCATCATAAAAAGAGAAGATACAATTATCAGTGAATTGTTAATAAAAGTATAAAAAAATACGGGCAATTGTCCGTATTTTTTTATGATAAATAGGCATCGATAAGTCTGTTTATTTTATGGGTGTCTATGAACCGGGATTCCCTTAAGAGTTCCTTACCGTTTGAAAAAATAAGCACAGTTGGGACACTGAAGACCACGTGTTTGCCACGGAAACTGTCCACATCATCCACGAAAACCTGGTAGTGTTCGACTTCATTCAATCGTTTAATGGTATGATGCAAGTGTTCGCTGATCATTGTACACGTTGAACAGGTATGGGTTTTAGCCACAATTATCACCAAGTCTTTATTTAGTATGTCCTCAATGCTTTCATAATCTTTTAATACATCCATTTAAAAGCCCTCCTTCATAATCTATCATATTATACTTTGCATACGATTTTTGTCAAAGATAACGACTTTATGCTTTATATCTTTTTTTGAGCATATACCTTTTACGGAATATATAATACATGTATGCTATAGATAGGTGGTGATAGTATTCAATACATGAGAGTTTTTCAACAACTTGGCAATGAAACCCGCATGCGTATAGTCTCTTTGCTTATGCAAAATGAGCTTTGCGTGTGTGGGATTGAAGAAATATTGAACATCAGACAAGCAAACATATCAAAGCATCTAGGAAAGCTTAAAGAAGTTAATATAGTGGAGTCTAGAAGAGAAAAACAAAGAATATTCTATTTTCTAACAGAGGAGTTTATCGGTCAATCACATCTTCTAAATTATATTGAAGAAGTGATGATTGATGATTCACAACTTATTAAGGATCATCAAGGACTTTTGAAACACGATGAAACAAAAGAAAACAAGATTTATGTATGCAAAGCCTTCAAGAAGAAGAATCTTTCATGAATAAAAACATCGCGTGTCGATGTTTTTATTGCAATGTGCTAAGACAATTGAGAGCACATTTGAATCCAATCCGGGTGTTGATGTAAGTGTAAACAAGGAGCAAGAACAGGTCTTGTCGCTTCTGATTAGAACAATACGTATATGTAAAGCATAGTATTTCAGATAAAAGAGGGAGGGGCTTGGCACCGTCAATGATCATACGAATCTCATGGGGAACAAGTGGCTCGTGGATGAAGAGTTTATCTATAAGTCTAATTACAGCGAATAGACTTTCGACTGCTCACACAAATAATAACTGTTAACTCAGCAGAAATTTAACCAATTAAAAGGCTTTTGTATCGTAAGAGCCGGTATAAAACCATCTTCAAAAGCCGTGATTCAAGAAATGTGACCTTGGTGGGCAGTGACCTTGAGGTGTCATTAAAATCATAAAGATGAGCAAGGCGACACTAAGAAACATTCATCAGAATTTCTCTGTGCCTTCTTAAACGATCTGTCGCTATACTATTGGCCGTAACCGGGGGATTTACTAGGGTTTAACTGCACTTGCAATGAGGGTTACCCATCATGACTGTGCTAAAGCGTTAAAAATTAAACGAATTTTACTTCCAATGTTTGACGTTCACCAAATATGATACAATAATCATGAAAAGGATTACGATTAAACTGTTAATGAAAGGAGTGTTCTCATGGAAGTCACAGTAAAAGACATGAACTGTTCACACTGCAAGCAAACCATATTAAGCGCGCTTGAAGACGCAGGATACAAAAGCGTGAAGATCAATCTCAAGAAAAAAACTATCAAGATTAAGAGCGATGATATCGAGTCTGTCAAAAAGATCATTACTGAAAAAGGCTATACGGTAGAATAGACATTCAAGACGGGCGTGAAAGCACCCGCCTTTTATTTGAAAAACGTTTCTTTCCACATACTTAAATGGTTGATTTATAAGTATCCGTTTGGTATAATACAATAGCGCTAAAATGAAAAACTCATTTGGAGGGGTAGCGAAGTGGCTAAACGCGGCAGACTGTAAATCTGCTCCTTCGGGTTCGGCGGTTCAAATCCGTCCCTCTCCACCATCTTTATAGGGGTGTGGTGTCAACGGTAGCACAGCGGTCTCCAACACCGTTAGTACGGGTTCAAATCCTGTCACCCCTGCCATTTAAATTTACTGCACGGCAATAAGTTTGCTGTGTTTTTTTTTGCGAAAGTGAATTCACTAATGAAAAGACATTGGATTCAAGATTATGAAGGTTTTTCAAAGAAGAAAGTTGTTCAATTAAGTGTAACCTATTCACCACCATCGTGTGGAAAACAGGATTGCTTATTGTATATCGAGTATACCATCAAGGATCAATGTGGATGTGGTAATCTGAAAATACAATAAGTGCTATTACGTTTAATACATATCAATAAAACATCCGCCCAGTGGCTATACACTGAACGTTTTTTATGACGGGGGAGTGTCTAGACAATTAGCGTATCGCTTAGTATAAGAAGAAAGGTTTCATGAATGGTCCAAGTGTATTATAATGAATATGCGTGGTTTCTGTATTAAGCACAATAGTCCCCATTTTGACGTGAAAGAGTGATAGTATGGCCAAGCATGCGTATGTAACTTTTATCATCAGAAACGATTCCTTTCTTCCTGGAGCCCTTGTGTTTGCGTATGGGCTCAGAAGACAAAATACACCGCACGATCTTATCTGCATTGTGAGTGACACCCTTCAGGAAACCTCTATTGAGGCCTTGAAGGTTCTATTTGACGATGTGATTGTTTTAAAAGACATATTCGTTCCCCACAAAAACCGTCAAGAAAGACAGGACCGGCCGTTTTTGTTTAGCCGTTTCCATGCACTTAGACTTGGCAAGGATGGTGACCTTGGAAAGGCTTATGACAAGATTCTTATTGCGGACGCGGATGTATTACCACTTCGCTATTATGACGCCTTATTTGAGGTGGATGCTCCTGCGGGTGTCATTAATGAAAAAAAAGAATACTGTATGGATTATAAAGAAGGAAAATACATTGTTCCAAAAACTGCTGAAAAAACCGGTGAATGGCATTGGCATGAGATTTATAAGGATTACTCGATGGGGAGTTTAATTCCGAAATCCATCACAAACAGAGTCGATGAGGACAAGACGAACATGGGCATCAATGCGGCCCTTTATCTGTTTGAACCTTCCATGAAACTTTATGAATCAATTCAAAAGGATTTGAAGGATCCTGTGATTCAAGATGAAATTAGCGCTTACCCTTGGCCGGAAATGCAATACATCACCAAGAAAATGAGCGGACAGTGGCACAATCTTGATTTACGCTACTCTAGTTTCAATGGGTATCCAAAGATTGATGTGCTTTATGGAATCCATTATGCGGGCCTCAAACCTTGGCAGATGAACCACAGAAGTGTGCCCCATTTCGGCAAGTTCGAAGATTATCGTTTGTGGTACGCGGTATTTCTTAAGATGGTCACACGCTATCCTACACTTAGGAAAAGCTCCAAGATTGCTAAGCTCGACCTTAAAATAAGAGAACAGTCCAAAAACAAGACGTATCAGTTCGAACGTGTGACAATACCGTCTGTTTCTCATTTGTTTTAACCAAGGATAGCGTTTACCCAGTATTATTACATTGACACACATAGTAATCACTGGTACTATTAAAGTACATATAAAGGAAGTGATTGGTATGGAACGGGAAAGTTTAGGCGAGCTTCTCGCAAATGCCCTCAGTCATGGGCTCGGAGTGATTTTTTCTATAGGTGCACTGGTGGTGCTTGTTTTGGGTGCGAATACTACCCCGGCCCTTGCAGGGGTGATTGTGTTTGGCGTCACGCTCATTATTTTGTATCTCGCTAGCACGCTTTATCATTCGTTTCCAAAATCGATGAACCGTGTGGTCGGTATTTTCAGGCGGTTTGATCATGCGGCTATCTATTTTTTGATTTCCGGTACGTATACTGCGTTTGTGCTCTCACTTCTGCCTAATACGAAAGGCATTGCGCTACTGATTGTTTTATGGAGCATTACATTTGTAGGCGCAACCTTCAAAATTGTATGCATTGAACGGTTCAAACCTGTACATATCGTGTTGTATCTTTCGATGGGATGGAGTGTTTTAGTACTTTGGCCCGATATCTATCCAGTCATGCCTACCTTCAGTTTGAACTTGCTTTTTCTCGGCGGTTTAAGTTATACTGCAGGTATGATTTTCTTTGGGTTGAAACGAAAGTATACCCATTTCATATGGCATTTGTTTGTCATAGGGGGGTCTCTCGCCCACATTCTGTCGATCTACTATATTATTTAACTGAGGCGAACATAATGAAAAAAATCGGATTGGTTTTTAACAGTACCGTTTATTTAGATAAGGAAGTTCTTGATGCATACAATGTGAAGGTCGCATCACTCAATATCCTTGAAGGGGATAACACCTATAAGGAAACCGAGATTACACCGGAGTTCGTGATTGAGGAAATCGATAAGGGGCATAAGGTATCGACGGCGCAGCCTTCCCCTGAAATCTTCAAACAAGCTTATCAGGACTTGTTCGATGAAGGGTACGAAAAAGTATTGACTTTGGTTATTTCAAGAGCTCTAAGTGGTACCTATCAATCCGCTGAATTAGCGCGGAATCTCTTGGATGAACGCGCAGAGGACGTGCATGTCCTTGATACGCTCAATGCAGGTTTTGGAAACGAACTCATAGCTAAAGCAATTTTGGATATGGTCTCAAAGGGAACTACTTTTGACACGATTATAAAGCGAACCAATGAAATTTCTGAGAAGACAGGGTTGTTGTTTACTGTATCAAGCTTGTTTCACCTTCAAAGGGGAGGGCGCCTTTCAAAAGCCAACGCGTTGATAGGGACGATGCTCAGAATCAAACCCATTATTAGGCTCAATGGCGAAGGTGAACTCAAGCCAGTTCACAAGGAAAGAACGGTCAGAAAACTTATTAAATACATTATCAATGCGATTGAAGACGACGTTTCACTTAAAGAAAGACTACATGTTCATATTGTCGAGCAACGCTCTGAGGACATCGTGCAAAGAATCATTACTGCACTGAAAGAGGCATTCAATGATCCTGTGATTACAGTAAATCATTATATCGGACCAGTGTTTGCGATTCATATCGGAAAAAGAGGCTATGGCATAGCCTGGTACGCTGAATAAATCAAGAATTAATCCGTATCATGTGTCAAAGACTATTTAAAAAAGAAGTTATTAATTAAATGATTAGTATTAGATGGGTGTTCTATTAAAGAACCTCCATCTTTTTTATTGTTTGGTGACCTTCCTTGAAATAGAATGCTCGCTTTTGTAGTACAAAGTGCCATTATGCCAAAAGAGGTTTATGTGCCATTTAGGGGTTTCGTCACGTTTAAATACGAAAAAACTAAGCAAAGTTCCAACCCTATGCATCAACAGTCATAAAAAAAGCCTCTTTTTTTAAAAGAGGCTTAAAATCAGTTGCTATCGGGTACGTCTAAAGAGATGTTTTCACCAAAGTAATCATTTTGCAGGATAAACCGGTTGATAATGCTTCTGTGAATCAAACGGTTATAGTGAAGCAAGACATCTTGGGGATCGTATTGCTGGGTGTAATAGCCGAACGTTTGTCCGTTCGCAATGTCCATGAAATAGTCATCGGTCATAAAGCTAGAATCCTGAAACCAAACTGTATTTTGAGTGGATTCATCGAAGACATCATTCCCCATAGCTTTGTTGTAGTTCATATCATTCAAACTAAAGAGATTGGCAATCGTAGGCATGATGTCAATGTTGGACATGATTGAATCGATATGGGTTTCTTCAACACTGGGATTGTATAACATTAGAGGTAAGTTATGCATGTTTAGATTAGTGCTTTCGAGGTCTTTTGTAGTGTTAAACTCTTCGTGGGTGTCATTATCAAGACCGTATGCATAGTGGTCGGCTGAGATCATAATGACGGTATCATCAAGTTTATTGCTGGCTTCAAGTTCGTCAATAAGATCGCCTAGAGCCAAATCGAATTCATATTGGGCGGCGAGGTAATACTTGAATTCCTCATTCTCAATGGTTTCATTATTGTTCACAAGAATTTTTTCGATGGTTTCAATATTCTTGAAGGCAATCGGATGATCCTCATCATAATCTAAATGTCCACTTACGGTTAAGAAATATGAAAAGAATTTGTCCTGTTGCAGTACATCATCAAGAGTGGAACGCATCATTTTTAGGTCACTCGTCCACTGCTTATTTTTGCCTTCTTCTTCAGTAAGTAGGCCCATATCGATACCACCTTTATAGGTATCAAACCCTAAAGTGTTTGGATGAAATTCACCTCTGGGATAGTAATAATCTGTATAATTATGAAAGGCAAAAGATTCGTAACCTTCGCTGCTAAAGTGACGGGGTAAAGTATTTGGATATACATTTTCGCCATAAGCATCCATCGAAAGTTGGATTTCTCTATCTGGATAAAACGACGTGTGCATCATGAATTCCGAATCAGCTGTATTTCTATAATAAAGCGGAGCATAGTAGTTGTCAAAAATGAGAGAGTTACTTTTCATGTCGTTTAAGTTAGGCATGAAAAGGCTATTAATCGCATAAGGTTCCAATGATTCTGCAAGGATCATAATAAGATTTTTATCTTCGAAATATCCTGTATAATCATTGTCGTTAGGGGGGCTGTAATCACTAAAAAAGTCATCCGTTTCTTTACGCATAGTTTCGGTATCTCTTGAATCGTTTGAACCAAACATAATGGTTTCTAAATCAAGACGTGCATAGGTTAGTAATCCAAAACGATCAATCGCCAAATGGGGACTGTATACGTTATGATAAAGATCCACATCAGAAAAGTTAAACTCCTCTTCACCGCTTTCTACTAAGGGGTCGGTGCTTATAGTCTGTATTGAGATGAACAGGACTAATACCGCAAATAGGAGAGAATAAAAAGGTCTAACTAACTTGTCATAGCGAATAGTAAATAATTTAGTGGAAAATTCTTGGTTGATTTTCAAAGTGACACCAAGCACCGCAATGGGAAGGAGGTATAACAGTTGAGAAAACCTGAGGTTGGATATAATCCGGCTTATAAAGGTAAGGCCTTTGGTGACATCCCCTGTCATGCTAAAGGAATAAAAGCCGTTCACGGTAAGATAAAAGACATGTTGTGAAAAATAAAGGATGGTAAGTGCCACAACAAAAACCACCGTCAGACGTCTCATGATCTTTTGAGAGAAAAAACGGAGGAAAAAAGTTATGAAGGCTGCGTAAGCAAACGAAAAGAGCGCAATGCGAAGGATGTCAAATCCTAACCCTATTCTTAATACAGAAAACCTGAACGCGATTTCCAGTGTGAAAATGGTTAGAAATAGGACAAGCATTAACGCGGCTGATTTAAAAAAAGTATCTATCTTCATGGAATCACATCCTTAGAACAATACTATTATACTAGACTTTATAATCCATTTGAAGTATAATCCATTTGACTATCAATAATACCACATATAAAGAAGTTATCGCAACACTTTTGAAAGTTATTCTTGACATTGTAGGTGTAATTTCTTAAAATGTTTATAGTCTTTTAATATAAGATCTCATCATGGCGGCTGTGGCGAAGTGGTTACCGCACCGGATTGTGGCTCCGGCATTCGAGGGTTCAAGTCCCTTCAGTCGCCCCATGTATTGGGCTATAGCCAAGTGGTTAAGGCATCGGACTTTGACTCCGACAACGGTGGTTCGAATCCACCTAGCCCAGCCATTATAAATGCGGGTGTGGCGGAACTGGCAGACGCGCTAGACTTAGGATCTAGTTCTTCGGAGTGCAGGTTCGATTCCTGTCACCCGCACCATTTATAATACCAAAGACATTGATATCAATGTCTTTTTTTAGTGTTTGAGGTGCGATGTATAGCGTTTTCAATGGGCAGATCCTTCGTTAGTTAGCGCACAAATGTTAAAACCTGTATATCGGCTTTAAAGGGCCGTTTATTTAGCATATACAAGTTGACATAAACACTTAAGTATATTACTATAAGTTAGCAGAACATACAATTTTTATAACTATAGTATCCAATGTATGCAATGGTCTGTCTTTTTATATTTAAAGATCTGTTTTTTTAATGAATGTTTTTAAGTGAGGAGAGTTATTTATGCCTGATATTATTCATAATGTCATTGAGTTTGACAAGAAAACAAACGAATCCGTAGAAACTGTGCGTGAAGAAAAAGCACATGTGGATTCTTACATTGAAGAAGAAAGCAAGCGACTTGAAAACGAAAAGAGAAAAGAAGCAAAGCAAACCATAGAAAAGCGTAAGAAAGAGATTCAAGAAGATCTTGAAACGCGTAAAGAAGCGGCTTTTGAAGATTACAAGAACACTAGAAATGACATTGATAACAAATTTAAGAATAAAAAAGACGAATGGATCGAATCCATTTATCAATATTGTATTTCTGAGAAGTCCTAAGGAGTGTGACGTATGGGGTCGTTTACGGGCAATGCCATTATTTCCAAAGCTAAATCCATTTATGGCAACAGACTAAAAGCACATGACTATGAATACCTTGTGAAAGTACGTACAATTCCTGAAATTGTAACATACTTGAAAAACAAGGTGAATTATCGAGAGTATATTGTAGATGTTCATGAACAAAATATCCATAGAGGACAACTAGAAGAACTAATTAAAAAAGCTCACTTCGGCCATACAATCAAACTGGTCAAGTTTGTGGACACTAAAGATAGAAAGTTTTTCGAACTTAATATGATTCAAAGGGAAATCGATGTCATACTTTCGGTGTTACGAAGCATTATTTCCGATGAAGATGAACATGATTATTCCGATTATCCAACATTCTTCACAAAACATGCGAGCTTTGATCTCTTTGATTTGACGGAATCCAAAACGTTTCCCCAATTGCTTGAAAATCTTAGCTCAACACGGTATTTCAATGTGGTGGAACCGTTCAATGTCAAACGGCACGAAGATATCGATTACACTAGAATTGAACATGAAATGGACAAGCTTTACTACGATATCGCGTTTTCTCGTATTGATGAATTATATAAAGGAAAAGAACACGATCAACTCAGAGACATTTTCCAAAACAAGGTAGAACTTGAGAACATCATCAAAGTATACCGTCTTAAGAAATTTTACAACGCAGACAAACAAACCATTATGCAAACCCTTATTTTGAGCCATTCGAAATTAAGCCAACGAAAATTAGAAGAACTTATAAGATTACCAGAAGCAGATTTGATTTACTATTACTTGGAACGTTCGGGACATTCTACCCCGATAGAGAAAAACCAGGATTATGTGTATGTTGAGTATTACGCTGAAAAAATAAAACACAACCTGGCTAAGAAATATATTTATTTTTCCAACAATGCCTCTGAAGTATATTCTGCATTTCTTATTCTCAATGAAATCGAGAGAGACAACTTATTCAACCTTATTGAAGGAATTCGTTACGAACTTTCAGAAGAAGAAATTAAAAAGATGCTCATTTACTAGCTTAATTAAGGAGACAGATTATGGCTATTGTAAAAACGAACTTAGTGCGAATAACCGCACACATAGATTATATGGATCCGACCCTTCAAAGATTTGTGATGCTCGATTCCATCCATCCGGTAGAAGCCGCCACCATAGCGGGACAAGTAAGAGGGTCTCAAACATTTCACACGGAGAGTCCTTGTAATCTGAGTCTCAATGAACTTCAGGATATTGAAGATGAATTCAGGGTAAAAATTGATGCCATTGAACCTGAAAATTATGACTATTCTGTTGACAAGGTCTGTAATCTGATTCACTCCATCCATGGACGCTTAAAATCCCTTGTGTCAAGAAAACAGGAAATCGAAGAATCGTTAAAGAAGTACGGGGATGCATTGATTCAAGTTAAGCATATTGAATCCCTTGATATCGCGCTCGATGAGATTTTTTCTTGTGACTATGTCTTTACTCGAGTAGGAAGACTTCCAAATGACAGCATAGAAAAACTTCGGTTTCACCGTTCTAGACCATTCATTTTCCAATCATTCACAGAAGACAGCAACTACAGTTGGTGTATGTATCTCACGACGAACCGTCACAAAAGAGAAGTCGACAATATCTTTTCTTCGCTTTTCTTTGAAAGAATCCACATCCCTGATTTTGTAAAAGGGACACCAGAAAACGCTCAGCTCACATTGAAAAGAGAAATCAACGCGCTTCAGGAGAAACTCGAGGACCTTCAACATCAGATTAATGATGTTCTTGAAGATTCCAATGATGATTTGGCGCTCTTCAAAGGGGAACTTCAGTTCGTTGATAAAATTAATGATGCCAAGGATTACGTGGTCGGACTCGGCAACAAGTTCACGATTACTGGCTTTGTTGAAGAACATCAGGGAGATACTATCAAAGACAGGTTTGCGGATATGGACGAGGTGGAAGTTGAAATTCTTCCACCAGATCATGATAGACGTCTCAAACCACCTACCCGCATTAAAAACGGTTGGTTTTCTCGACCGTTTGACATGTTCGTAGAAATGTATGGAATGCCGAGTGTAAAAGATATTGATCCGACACCATTTGTAGCCTATACATATGCGCTGCTCTTTGGGATTATGTTTGGAGACGTCGGACAAGGATTACTATTCATACTCCTTGGGTGGCTGCTTTATAAATATAAAGGGATGCAGCTCGGCCAAGTCGGTATGAGAATTGGGCTCTTCTCGATGCTTTTTGGGTTCTTGTATGGGTCGGTATTCGGCAATGAAGAGATACTGAATGCATTATGGCGTGATGTGCTTGGCTTTGAGAATATGCCCTTGCACGTCTTGAATCCGAGTTTTACCATGACACTCTTGATCGCCGCGGTAGGACTTGGATCCATATTGATATTAATGTCGATAGGCATCAATATTGCGCTTAATATCAAAAACAAGCATTACGTCGAAGTTTTCTTGTCCCATAACGGACTTGCAGGAATTGTGTTTTATCTATTCGTCCTTGCGGGCTTGGCACTTCAAATTGGGATGGGCATACAAGTCTTTTCCCTTCTAAGCGTGCTGGCATTTGCCATATTACCGCTACTCGCAGTGCTCTTCAAAGAACCTATAGAACGCAAAGTACATGGAGGAGAACTGTTCCCAGAAGGCCTTGGAGGGTTTATTACAGAAGGATTCTTCGAACTCTTCGAAGTGGTCTTGTCCTATACAACCAACACCATGTCATTTATGCGTGTGGCCGGGTTCGTCTTATCTCATGCAGGAATGATGCTTGTTGTATATACCCTCATGGATATGGGTGGAGGATTCCTCGCTTCCACACTCATCTTTATTATCGGAAACTTGTTCGTCATGGCCCTAGAGGGTATGATTGTAGGGATTCAGGTACTCCGTCTTGAGTTCTATGAAATGTTTTCAAGATACTACGAAGGAAATGGCATCAAGTTCCGTCCACTTAGTGAAACACGATAAATCATTATTTAAAATACAATAAAAAAACATAAGTTATTTCTAGGAGGAAACATTAATGAAAGCATTAGCTATTTTATTGCCACTGATCTTAATTATCTTCATCTCTTTACCGCTTATCAAGGTATTCCGCAACCAAGTCACCAAAACAGCCGGCCGTAAACGTCTCATGGTGCACCTATCCATGTTTGTGGGAGTCATTGTGGTTGTGTTCCTATTCACCCTTGGTGGGAGTTCAACGTTATTCGCAGCTGAAGATACAGCTGCGGCAACCGATAACATGACAGGGTCTCTCGCGCAAGGCTTAGGCTTCCTCAGTGCCGCCCTTGCCACAGGAATGTCAGCCCTTGGAGCGGGGATAGCTGTTGCCGCCGCTGCGCCTGCTGCAATCGGAGCGTTTAGTGAAAACGAGAAAAACTTCGGTAAAGCGCTCATTTTCGTCGCCCTTGGAGAAGGGGTCGCCATCTACGGACTGCTTATCTCCATTCTCATCATCAACAGCCTATAAAAAGAGTTTTCCACAATTGTGGAAAACTTTATCTCATTCCGCTGAAAGGAGCGCGTGTCTTAAAGGACACCAGTGATTATTATGAAATTTTATCTTTTAAGTGATAACGTTGATACTCAGGTCGGTATGCGACTTGCAGGCATTGAAGGAGAAGTCATTCACGAACGAGAGGATGTTTTGAAGTCCTTAGAAGCGTGCATTGATGATGACTCTATTGGCATCGTGTTGATTACTACGAAGCTTGTAGAACTCGCTCCGGATGTCATCAGTGAACTCAAGCTTAATTTGACTCGCCCTTTGATTGTGGAAATCCCTGACAGACACGGATCCTCAAACATCGGGGAAGCCATCAACAAATATGTTAGTGAAGCCATCGGCGTAGACATGTGAGGTGAATTGCCATGGAATACAATACAAATCAAGAACTCTATCAATACTTCACCCAAGAAATCGAGCGGATCGGTGAACAACAAATAGAAGCCCTTCGCAAGGAAATGGATGAAAAGAAACGCAGTGAATTAAAGAAAATTCAGGAAAATATCGATCGTAAAACAAAAAAGTTTTTAAACCGTGAACTTAAAGCGTTGAATACTGATTTTTCTTCGGAAATCAACCAAATTCATACCGAGAACAACCGCAAACTCATGGAGAAGCGTGAAAATCTCCTTGAATCCATATTCACGGAAGTCAAAGAAAAACTTGAGGTGTTCGTCAAAAGCGATGACTACAAAACATGGCTTGAAGAGTCGATTAAGGAATCTGTGGACTATTTGGATACGGAACCGTTGACTTTTAGTGTCAAAGACAATGATGACGTCATCAAGACCGTATTGAAAAACGCGGTCTCTATCAAGTATGACCTCAATGCGTCAAAAAATATAAGCATTGGCGGATTTAAAGTGAAAAGTGACTCAAAGGGTCTTGAAATCGATCGTACATTTGATAAGAAACTCAAAGACCGAAGAGACTGGTTCTACGCGAACTCTAATCTCTTCATCCGTACCTAATATTCATCAGCTAAAGAGGTGACTTTATGCATAAAGATACAATACATTCTATAAACGGTCCGGTTATTAAAGTGAAAAACACGGATACATTTGCCCTAATGGAGATGGTGTTTGTGGGTGAAGCCCGCTTGCTTGGAGAAGTGGTTTCCATGACCCGCGAGGCGACAACCATTCAAGTCTATGAATCCACGTCCGGATTGAAACCCGGGGAACCGGTCGAGCCTAGTGGGGAAAGTATGTCCATCGATTTGGGACCAGGCATTCTCAGAAATATCTTTGATGGAATCGGCCGGCCGCTAAAAGCCATCGCTGAAGCATCGGGCGCATTCATCACAGCTGGAAGCGAAGGCCATACGATTGATGAAAACGCGCTTTGGCCTGTGAGGGTCAAAGTGGGTAAAAACGATACCCTCAAACACGGTGACATCTATGCAACCGTGCAGGAGACCGACCTCATTGAACACAGGCTTATGGTCCCTAAAGGGATTGCAGGAACCGTTGTTAAGGTGGCGAATGATGGCGATCACAAAGCAAGAACCACCATGGTAACATTAAAAGACAGTGAAGGCACCACGCATGAGCTTTCCCTCATTCAACGCTGGGCCATTAAAACTCCGAGGCCCGTATCAAAACGCCTTGATATCGCCCAGCCACTAGTGACTGGACAAAGGGTCATCGATACCCTTTTTCCCATTACAAAAGGGGGCGCAGCGGCGATTCCCGGTGGATTCGGGTCAGGTAAAACGATGATGCAGCATCAGCTTGCGAAGTGGTGTGATGCGGATATTATTGTTTTTGTAGGGTGTGGAGAACGTGGAAACGAAATGACTCAGGCCCTAGAAGAATTTTCTGAATTGATTGACCCGAAAAGCGGAAAACCTTTGACAGATCGCACGGTCTTGATTGCCAATACATCTAACATGCCCGTAGCCGCCCGTGAAGCTAGTATTTATACAGGCGTCACCATTGCCGAGTACTACCGTGATATGGGCTACCACGTCGCTATGCTTGCGGACTCTACATCACGGTGGGCTGAAGCATTGAGAGAAATCAGTGGACGTTTGGAGGAAATGCCTGCGGAAGAAGGCTTTCCACCATACCTCTCTTCACGCCTCTCGCAGTTTTATGAACGCGCTGGGTATTATGAAACCTTGAATCATAAAAACGGCTCCATCACAATCGTTGGAGCAGTTTCACCACAAGGTGCGGATTTCTCTGAACCGGTAACACAAAATACAAAACGGTTTATTCACGCGTTTTGGGCACTGGATAAACAACTTGCCTATGAACGCCATTATCCGGCGGTCAACTGGAACGAAAGCTATAGTGAGTATGTCAACATTTTAAGCAAGTGGTACAGTGAGAATGTGGATGAAGAGTTTTTGGATCATCGCCAACAAGTCGTGAAGTTGTTGAATGAAGAGAACAAGCTTCAAGAAATCGTCAAACTGATTGGGAGTTCATTGCTTCCAGATGGTCAAAAAATTATTTTGGAAATATCCAAACTTATCCGCAAAGGCTTCCTTCAACAAAACGCCTTTCATGATTTTGATAGCTACGTGACCCTTCAAAAACAGATGAAGATGATGGATGTCATTTTGTATCTTTATCATGAGGCCGATAAGATCGTTGAAAGAGGCATTGCATTCAGACTGATTACGAAAACCGATATTTTTAATAAACTCACCAAAATGAAATATGAAGTTCCGAATGACAATTTGGATATGTTCGAAGACTATTACGATTTAATCGACAATGCGCTTTCGGATATCAAATAGGGGGTATCAGCAATGAAACTTCAATATATGCACTTAAAAGAGGTAAATGACCCTCTCATATACTTAGAAGGCGTAAAAGACGTCGGGTTCAACGAAATGGTTGAAATAGAAATGGCGGATGGGTCCATGCGTCATGGACAGGTCATTGAAATCTCGGGCGATTCCGTTGGTATTCAGGTCTTTGAGGGTACTGAAGGGATTTCTCTTGAAAATACCAAATCCTCTTTTAAAGGCCGTTCGATGCATGTGGGGCTCTCCAAGGAAGTTCTTGGTAGAATATTCAGTGGAACCGGTGACCCAATAGACGGCCTCGGTCCATTGTTCATTGATGAACAACGTGATATCAACGGCTTGCCGCTCAATCCCGTGTCGCGTGTTTACCCAAGGAACTATATCAATACAGGCATCAGTAGCATCGATGCCCTAACCACCCTTATCCGTGGTCAAAAACTGCCTATCTTTTCAGGCGCAGGGATGCCACATGATGAACTTGCGATGCAAATCGTAAGACAAGCGCGCATCGCAGAAGACAAAGGTGAAAATTTTGGTATTGTCTTTGCAGCCATGGGTGTTAAAAACGACGTCGCAAACTACTTTAAAAGAAGCCTTGAGGAAGCGGGGGTTCTAGATCGCGTGGTCATGTATCTAAATCTTTCCAATGATCCGGTCATTGAAAGAATCCTAACACCGCGTACGGCATTAACCACCGCGGAATATCTCGCTTATGAACATGACATGCATATCCTCGTCATCATGACAGACATTACCTTTTATAGTGAAGCCTTAAGGGAATTTTCCTCTTCAAAGGGAGAAATTCCTGGTAGAAAAGGATTCCCTGGCTATCTTTATTCCGATCTAGCCTCTCTTTTCGAACGTGCAGGCATCGTCAAGGGAAAAGGTGGTAGCGTAACACAAATACCGATTCTTTCCATGCCTAATGACGATATCACGCACCCAATTCCCGATCTTACAGGGTATATCACAGAAGGGCAAATTGTGTTGAGTCGTGACTTGCATCAAAAAGGCCTTTATCCGCCTATCGCCACTTTGCCTTCATTATCCAGGCTCATGAAAGACGGCATAGGGGCAGGCTATACTAGAGAAGATCACAAACCCTTGACCGATCAGCTTTTCTCCTCTTATTCCCACGTTCAAGAAGCAAGAAGTCTTGCGTCGGTCATCGGCGAGGATGAACTCAGTGATACGGATAAACTATACATTCGCTTTGGGGAGACCTTCGAAAATCACTTTGTAAATCAGGGACCCGAGGTTAACCGGTCCATCGACGATACCCTCAATCTCGGATGGGCACTGCTTTCACTGCTACCTAGAGAAGAACTTGATCGCGTAGACAGCGAGGTCCTTGATAAATTCTACAATGCTAAAGACGCTAAGGAACGATTCAATATCAAGGAAAAATCATTGGTCCGAGAACTCGGACAAAAGGGTGAGTAACCATGTCTGAGAAGCAAGTTTTTCCAACAAAAGGAAATTTGATGGCGCTTAAGCGATCCAATGAACTTGCTCAGATGGGGCGTGATCTCATGTCGCGTAAGCGAAACATACTCGTTCGCGAGATGATGTCGATGATCGATGACGTCAAAAAACTGCGTGATGAAATCAGCGAAACGTACCGCAAAGCCTATGTAGCGCTTCAAGAAGCCAACATCACACTCGGTATCGTCAATGATATCGCCAAAGAGATTCCCTTGGATCAGAATCTGGATATTACCTATAGAAGCGTTATGGGTGTGGAAATCCCCAAGGTAAACCATGAAAAACCAAAAGTTCAGCTAAAATACGGAATTGCAAGCACAAATACTAAGTTTGACTATGCGTTTAAGAACTTTCAAAAGGCTCGCGACCTTACCGTGCTTTTAGTAGAAGTCGATAACTCCGTATACCGGCTAGCAAATGCCATACGAAAAGCCTCAAAAAGAGAAAACGCCTTGAAAAACATTGTCATCCCCAGAAATAAACAAAACATCAAATTCATCTCCGATACGCTGGAAGAAAAAGAGCGTGAGGAATTTACACGCATGAAAATAATCAAACGAAGAAAAGGGTAAAAAAAACTGGAAATCCACCGAGGGATTTCCAGTTTTTTTATAAAGTTTCAAGCGCGGCTTTGATAGCGTCAACTTTGTCGAGTTTTTCCCAAGGAAGTGCCAAATCACCACGGCCAAAATGGCCGTAAGCGGCAACGTTTTTATAGATGGGTCTTGCTAGGTCCAAGGTATCGATAATACCTCTGGGCGTCAATTTGAAGACTTTATCTATGAGACTTAGAATGGTGTCATCATCGTATTTTGATGTGCCAAAGGTGTTGACGTTGATACTGGTGGGTTCAGTGACACCAATTGCGTAGGAAAGTTGGATTTCCAGTTTTTTTGCAATGCCAGCAGCCACGAGGTTTTTCGCAACATATCGTGCCATGTAAGAAGCGCTTCTGTCAACTTTGGACGGGTCTTTTCCACTGAACGCGCCCCCTCCGTGATGGGCAACACCTCCATACGTGTCAACAATGACTTTGCGGCCTGTAAGACCGGCATCTCCATGAGGCCCACCGACAACGAACTTACCGGTGGGGTTGATGAAATAGCGTGTGTTTTTATCCAAAAGTTCGTTTGGAACAATCGGCTCAATCACGTGTGTCTTAATGGCTTCTTTTAAATCGGCCTGCTTGATGTTCATGGCGTGCTGGGTTGAAATGACCACATTGTCGATTCTTTTTGGGCTGTTGTCTTCGTTAAATTCAACCGTTATCTGCGTTTTACCATCAGGGCGAAGGCCGGCCACAATTTTTTCTTTTCTCACCTGTGAGAGGCGAAGCGCGAGCTTCTGCGCATAGTAATGTGTGATTGGCATATATTCATCGGTCTCGTCGGTTGCATAGCCAAACATGATGCCTTGGTCTCCTGCGCCGATGTCGCCTTTTTTATTGACGCCTTGGGCGATATCAGGTGATTGTGGGTCGATGGCGACCATGACTCCTAGGTTATCAGCATCGAAACCGTATTTGCCTCGGTCATAACCGATTTCTTTGACGGTATTGCGTACAATTTTCTGAATGTCAACGTAGGTGGTCGTGGTGATTTCCCCCATAACGAGAATAAGGCCGGTAGTGACGGCGGTTTCCACGGCAACGCGGGCGTTTTTGTCATCCTTGATGATGGCATCCAAAATGGCGTCTGAGATCTGGTCACAAATTTTATCGGGGTGCCCTTCGGTGACGCTCTCAGAGGTAAATAGCTTTTTGTGTGTCATGGGTTCACTTCCTTTTATGATTAGTTTTATCTGAGTTGTGAGTGTGTGTGGGTTTTGGTACAGGGTCATATCCACCTTTAGATAGCGGATTGCATCTGAGGATGCGCCATAGACTAAGCAAGGTCGCATAAAAAAAATTGCGTGTTTGAAACGCCTCTTTGGAGTAATGACTGCATGTAGGCGTGTAACGACACGTCGGGTTTTTATTTGAAGATATTTTTTGATACCATTCTATTAATTTTATAACAATACGCTTCATGTGGGCAACCTCCTTAAATTATGATACCAAATCACCGGGACATAAGCAATTGAAGTGACAAAAATGAATAGTCATTCATGTAGACAAAAACGCCTATTTTTGGTAATATAGTGTATGGTGATAGTATGGAAAATAATAATTCAATTGAAACGATTTATGCGTATGTAGACAATGTCGCTTCGATTATAAGCGAACAAACCAAAGTGCCTTATTTAAAAGGCGTCAGTGAAGCCATCGGGTTTCTCATGGAATACCGACTGACCATGCCTGTGAATTTACAAAGTGAAAAGGCCATTGAAAGTGCGCGTCACTCGCTTGATGCGATAGACTTTAGCAAGGAAACCGTAAGAAAAGGCATTCAAATTGCACTATTAAAAGGATTTAAGAAACTAGGCATCACCAATGCCATGATGACCCCCGATTCCATCGGGATGTTTATGGCCTACATCATCGAAAAGCTCTATGATGGCAAGAAACCACTTAAAGTACTCGATCCTTTGTCAGGAACTGGGAATTTGCTTGCGACGCTTGTCAATCATTATGATGAGAGGCTGGATATCAAGGGTATAGAAATTGATCAGATTCTCACAGATCTTTCACAAAACCTACTAGATGCCCTAGACTGTAAAGCATCCATTATCAACCAGGACACACTCTCTTATCAAAGCGAACCCCTTGATTTGATAGTGACTGATTTTCCTGTGCAGTCGATTGACAGGAAAAAAGCCTATCTTCCCTACCAAATCATCCTCCATCACATGAATCATGTGAAACCTGGAGGCTACTTCGTCGCCTTGATTGAAAATAACTTTTTTGAACAAAATGAAGCTGACACTTTCAAGGAACGTCTGATGGAAGACGCTCATTTACACGGGTTGTTGAAACTAGATAAAAGCCTGTTTACCAACCATCATAAAAGCATCTTAATTCTTAAAAGAAAAACCCATGAAGAAGAAACCGAGGATACGTTTCTTGTCGTTGATCTCCCACCATTTTCAGATGAAACGGCGTTTAATCGTTCCTTGGACAAAATAGAAGATTGGTTTAAAAATAGAAAGGTTGATTAATATGAAAATTATGGCCGTAAACGCTGGCAGTTCATCTCTTAAGTTTCAATTGTTGAACATGCCTGAAGAATCTGTAATCGCAAGTGGTGTGGTAGAACGCATCGGAATGGCTGGCGGAAAGTTCAAACTCAAGTATAACGGAGACGAAAGCGAAGAACAGATTGACATGCCCAATCATGCAGTAGCTGTAAAAGCCCTGCTTGAGAAGCTTGTCAGTCTCAAAATCGTTGAATCCTATGAAGATATTTCTGGAGTCGGTCACCGTGTAGTTCACGGAGGCGAGAAGTTCTCAGACAGTGTCTTGATTGATCAAAAGGTATTGAATGCGATTGAAGAAGTGAGCGATTTGGCTCCGCTTCACAATCCAGCCAACCTTACAGGCATTACCGCATTCCAAAAAGCCCTCCCCGGCAAACCCCATGTTGCAGTATTTGATACTGCGTTCCACCAAACCATGGAAAAAGAATCGTTCATGTATTCCACACCTTACGAATGGTACTCGAAGTTTGGCGTACGGAAATACGGGTTTCACGGAACCAGCCACAAATATGTGTCACAACGTGTAGCCGATATTCTTGGAAAAGACATCAAAGACTTAAAGACCATCGTGCTTCATATCGGTAACGGGGCATCCATTTGTGCGGTTAACGGCGGGAAATCTGTCGATACTTCAATGGGATTCACTCCGCTTGCAGGCATAACGATGGGCACACGCTCAGGCGATATCGACCCAGCGATTGTGGAGTTCATCGCTCAGAAACAAAATAGAAGTCTTGAAGATGTTATGAACGACCTCAACAAGAAATCAGGTTATCTCGGCATCAGCGGGGTCTCTTCAGACTCGCGCGATCTTTGGGCAGCGGCCGATGAAGGCAACGAACGCGCCAAACTAGCCATCGATAAGCAAGCGAAAATGATTGCGGACTATGTCGGCTCCTACTTCATGCACATGGGAGGCGTGGATAATATCATTTTCACAGCCGGCATTGGTGAAAACGCACCAGAAACTCGTGAAGTGATTTCCAAACGCCTTGAAAGTGCCTTGAGCACCGAACTTGACCTTGAAGCGAACAAAGTAAAAGGCAAGGAACAAATCATTTCCAAAGAAGGCTCGAAAGTGAAACTCATGGTTGTGCCGACCAACGAAGAGGTCATGATTGCCCGTGACACGCAACGTCTGATGAACAAATAAATTAAAACTCCATAAGAAAAAAGAAAAAAACAATCTGATTCGTATCATATGAGTAGGAGGTATGATTATGAAGAAGATTGTTTTTTTATTATGGAGTTTGAGCGTGTTATGTTTGGCCTTGCCTGCAAAGGCAAGTGGTGGTGAAGTGAGTGTTACAGTTGAAGACCCTTTCTTGGTGATTGAAGGAAACGGCTCAGACCCTTTCAAAATTGAAAGGGGCGATAGTGCAAATCGCTACACGATAACACAACATTATTACGAGAAAGGTCATTACATACTTTTCGGATACGTGGACTTGGAAGAGACGATGTCCAAGTACGATGGGTATGTACTTATCGTAAGCGACGCGGGAGTGATTGTGCACGAGCACATCATCGACCGTAATTATTTAGAAGAAGTCAAAAACGTATCGATGGTGGAAGAGGCGCTTTATTTGCTTGTGGATCAATCGGTAGCCAAACGCCCTGAGCCAACCGAATTCAAAAGCAGTGTGATTGTGAAAATCACAGATAAAATCGAGTATTTATACGAATCGCAAGCCCCGTTGAAACGCTTTGAGGTTGATGGGGAGGCTGTCTTTATGAGTACGACCTATTCAGGACCTTATGAACGTGCCTTGATGAGGGATGGAAGTATGCTTGAAAAAGGAGAGACGTATGGACTTTCCGATGGCAAACAGTATACGGGTCAGGCAGACTTCTATACGCTTTGTGGTGAGGGTAAGGTTGATGGAGAAGCGGTGGATAAAAGATACACCACAACGTATCCAGGGCACTATGTATTCACCTGTGATGAAGATACCACGCATTTTACAGTGCATCCAGAGATTGAGGGGATTAAGCTTTTTGAAAACAAACCCGCGCCGGTTTCCATTGATGTTAGTGAGGGTAGACTTTGGCTTAATGATGATCTTTATGTGAGTAAAAGTCTCATTGATAGGCCGGGGTATCATACCTTGAAAATCGAAGGGGCTAATGGGTATGAGTTAAGACGTTCGTTTACGCTTACAAGCAATATTACAGGCGCAGAGGAAGGAAAAACGTATCAAGCAGCAAGAACCTTGTATTTTTCAGGAGACGGATTTTTGAACGGAACCTCGATAAATTCTGGAGAAGTCGTTGATAAAAGTGGCGTCTATGAACTGCAGATAAAAGGGTTTGGTGAGTACACAGAAACCTTGAATTTCACCCTGGATGTAAATAATAATGAAGAATCTTTTGACAAAGTCAAACTACAAATAGGCGTTGTCTTGGGCGCTGTGGTTTTTACAGCGGGAGGCGTTGTCGTCTACAAAAAAAGAAAGTAATTTGCGCTCACCGTCTTTGCAGGAAACATCCTGTGTTATAATTTGTATGTGAAAGGTGGTGGGCGTGTGATTGCTAGTTTGTATTTAGAATCCGCATATAGCTTCAGAGGCTCCAGTGTCAGCATCAAAAAATTGATTGCTAGGGCCCGTTTTTTAAAGTTGGATACTTTAGTCTTGACAGACACCCGCATGCATGGAGTTAAAAAATTTGTGAATGCCTGTGAACAAAACAACATTACACCTGTTATTGGGGTGCAGATAAATGCTGCACCCTTTTTCAAGGACGTGCCTTTGAAATTGATTGCGTATGCCCAAAACAGCGATGGCTACAAGAACCTGCTTAAACTTGCCACACTAAACAGCATCCACCGTGTGATTGAAATTGATACGCTCAAACCGCATCTCGATCATGTTAGCTTGATGTTGAACACTCTAGAAGGGGAATATCATGCGCTTGAACATGAAGGTCAACTAAAGGCGATGGAAAGCATTGTGCATGAACTTAGAACCTTGAGTGATGACTTTTACATTGGTCTCACGCCAAAGAAGGATGATCAACAAACTTATACGCTCCCTCTTGACAGAGTCATCTATGTGGAAGAGGGCGACCATGAAGTTTATGAGACCCTTTGTAAGATCAACAAAACATTACCGGTTCAAACAAGCGAAGAGGCGAGGTATTTGAAAGACATAAACCATCTTGAAACACTTTATTCATACCCTCAAAAGGTTGATGCTTTCTTGAAAAAACACGCGTTGACATTGCCTACTGAAAAAGCCAAACTACCGGCATTCGAGACCCCTGAAGAGGTTGAGAGTGATCGTTATCTACGTGCTTTGAGCCATAAGGGTTTAACCAAAAGAATAAGTGGGAAATCGCTTAACAAAGACAAATATATAAAAAGACTTGAAAAGGAATTATCCGTGATTCACGCACTTGGCTACGATGATTATTTTCTGATTGTGTGGGATGTCATCAAGTATGCAAAAAATGAAGGTATACTCGTGGGGCCTGGAAGAGGGAGCGCACCGGGTAGTCTTGTGTCTTATGCTCTTGGCATCACGACCATTGACCCTATCAAACATGGCCTTCTTTTTGAACGGTTCTTGAACAAAGCCCGAGTGAACATGCCAGATATCGATATTGATTTTCCTGATGACAAAAGAAACTTCCTTATCCAATACGTTAAAAAAAAGTATGGAAGCCATTATGTGTCGCTTATTTGTACATTTGGAACCTTTCTTGTAAAAAGCAGCCTCAGAGATACAGCACGCGTATTCAACATCAAAAAACCCTTGATTGAAGAGGTAGTGAAAACATCCGCAAAATACTCGTCCATCAAAGCGATGATGAGTGAGGATGCCAATGTGCAAAACCGCATGGATAATGATGATACAATCTATAGATGGTTAACGACTGCACAAAAGATTGAAGGCCTTCCCAAACACGTTTCCACCCACGCGGCAGGCGTTATGCTCTCAGATAAGCCACTTATTGAATACACGGCGCTTCAAGAAGGGTTGAATGGCGTATATCAAACGCAGTATGAACAAAAGGAGTTGGAGGCCATGGGACTTCTGAAAATGGATTTTCTCGGCCTTACAAATTTAACCATGATTGAGCATATCCTCAAAGATATAAACCATACTCACAGTCGAACGATCAACCCCTACACCCTGCCCATTGGCGATGGGTTTACATTCAAACTTATGCGTGAAAAAAGCATGACGGGCCTTTTTCAGCTTGAGAGTTCTGGGATGCGGTCTTTGATTAAACAGTTGAAACCTGCAAAATTCGAAGATATAGCCATGGCGCTGGCCCTTTATAGACCGGGTCCGATGGAAAGCATACCGACATTCATAAAAAGGCGGAACGGCAAAGAACCCATCCAAAAACTCTCACCAGAGATTGATGCACTTCTTAAACCGACTGAAGGCATTTTGCTTTATCAAGAACAGATTATGGCAATTGCATCCTTGTTTGCTGGGTATTCGCTTAGTGAAGCGGATATTTTAAGGAGAGCAGTAAGCAAAAAGGACCGAAATACCTTAGAAAACGAACGAATAAACTTCACGTCTAAAGCCGTAGAAAACGGCAAAGACAAAGTTCTTGCGAATACAATATACGATTACATTGTCCGGTTTGCGGATTACGGGTTCAACAAATCACATTCTGTCGCCTATGGTATGATTTCCTATTGGATGGCTTATTTGAAGGCACACTATCCTGCAGAGTTTTTAATGGAACTGATGCATACGGCAAAATCCAACGCCAATCAAATGCGTCTTTACATGCAGGAAGCCTTGGATCTAGGTTTAAAGGTTGAACACCCCGACCTGCGCATTAGTAGCGCGGTAAGATTCAAACGGAAAGGGCAGACACTTTATTATCCCTTAAGTGCCATCAAAAATCTTGGAGAAAACAATGCAAAAGCCATCGTCACGAACAGAGAAGAAAACGGAGGCTTTATTTCCTTCAGCCATTTCATCAGAAAAACCACCGACATATTGAACCGACGACACTATGAATACCTTATTTACTCGGGAGCCCTCGATGAATTTGCAAAAAACCAAAGAACCTTGCTAGACAATCTTGATGCGATCATCTCATTTGCGAAATATCAAACGGCCATAGATTCAGAGGATTTCATATTCCGTGAAAGTGAAGCAGACGACTTTGAAACACTTAGAAAAAACGAACAACACGCACTTGGCTTGAATATTGAATATGACCAGTTGAAACCTTATGAATCCCTTTTAAAATCATCGAGTATTTACCTCCCTAAAGACATACAATCCCTAAACGCTGAGAAACCGGTAGCCCTTTTGGCAATCGTAGGGAAGGTAAAGGAAATAAAAACCAAAAAAGGCGAACCCATGGCTTTTGTGGCATTAGAAGACAGAGTCAGTAGCATCGAGGGGATCTTGTTTCCAAACGTTTTCAAGAAAATCGGTGTGACATTAAACGTAGGAGATGTTATGATTTTCAATGGTTCGCGCAAGGAAAAAGCGGATGGTTTTCGGTTTATAATTGAAAGGATTACCCGTCCGAACGTTTAAGACATGGTTGCTTTATGGTATAATAAATTAATAAGAAGGTGAGAGTCCTATGAATAAAATCGCAGTTATGACTTCCGGTGGAGACGCTCCCGGAATGAACACGGCAATTCGTGCCGTAGTTAGAAGTGGATTCCATTACGGATTCGAGGTATATGGTATTAGAAATGGGTTTTTGGGCCTTTATGAAGATGACATATTCAAGATGGAGAGAATCGATGTCTCAAGAATTATCAGCCGAGGTGGAACCGTCCTTGGGAGTGCACGATTTCCTGAATTCCGTGTGCTTGAAAACCAAAAAATTGCGGTCAATAATCTAAAAAAACGTGGAATTGACGGCGTGATTGTCCTCGGTGGTGACGGGTCGTTCAAAGGGGCATCCGCCTTAAGTGAACACGGTATAAAAACTATTGGAATCCCTGCGACCATCGACAATGATATCGCCGCTACGGATTATTCTATTGGTTTTTTCACCGCACTTGATACCGCAGTTGAATCCATTGACAAACTAAGAGACACCTCGTTTTCCCATAGGCGATGCAGTGTCGTTGAGGTAATGGGACGCCATTGCGGAGATCTTGCGTTGTATGCCGGCATAGCCATAGGTAGCGAATTCATCATTACCCCTGAAACTGGCTATATCAAGGAAAAAACCATTAGAAGCATACAGGAATCATTCGACCGTAACAAGCGTCATGCCATCGTGGTAGTGACCGAACACATGACGGATGTCGCTAATCTTGCCAAAGAGATTGAAGCGCGTACGGGTCATGAAACGCGCGCGACCGTTTTAGGCCACGTTCAACGTGGCGGAACCCCACAAGCTTTTGATAGGGTGCTTGCAACCGACATGGCCGAACGGGCCGTCTACCTTCTCAAGCAGGGTCGGGATTCTTTGGTTCTTGGCCTGCGTGGTCTAGAAATAACTAGTTTCCGAATGGATGTTGCCTTGAGTATGAAGAATTCAGTCTCAAATAAACGTTACGGTCTTCTTGGAAGACTGAGAAACTAAGGAGTGAATATTGTGCCATTTAATCAAACAAAAATTGTCTGTACCATCGGACCTGCTACTGAATCAGAAGCTATGATGCGCAAACTGATCAACGCAGGCATGGATGTAATGCGTCTCAATTTCTCGCATTCCAACTATGAAGAACATGAAGCACGACTCGATACACTTATCAAATTGAACAAAGAACTCGGTACGCATGTTGCCGGGCTTCTTGACACCAAAGGTCCTGAAATAAGAACCCACGGCTTTAAAGGCGGAAAAGCCCGCATTACAGTAGGCAGTAAAGTTGATGTTTATATGGATGAAATTGAAGGAGATGAAACCAAGTTCTCCGTATCTTATCCTGATTTGTTCAAAGATGTAAAAGTCGGTGGAACGATTGTGGTGGATGACGGATATCTGAGTTTGAAAGTTGACTCTATTGACAAGGAAAACAAGATTATCAAAACAACTTCTTTTAATACCCATACCATTAGAGATAAACGTGGCATCAACGTCCCGGGTATGAAACTTAATCTAGACTTTGTATCAGATAAGGATCATCAGGATATTGTATGGGCATGTAAACAAAATATCGATTTTATCGCCGCAAGTTTCGTAAGACGTAAAGAAGACGTACAAAAAATCCGCAGCATCGTGGAAAAAAACACTGACAAATACATTCAAATCATTGCTAAAATCGAAAACCAGGAAGGCGTCAATAATATCGATGAGATTGTAAAAGTCTCTGATGGTGTGATGATAGCCCGTGGTGATTTAGGTGTGGAAGTGCCCCCTGAAGAAGTTCCGGTCATTCAAAAGGACATTATTCAGCGATGTCATGAAAACGGCAAGATTTCCATTACCGCCACACAAATGCTTGAAAGCATGCAAGAACACCCCAAACCTACCCGCGCAGAGGTTAGCGATGTGGCTAACGCCATTTTGGACGGGACCGATGCGGTCATGTTGAGTGGGGAGAGTGCCATAGGGAATTACCCGGTTGAATCGGTTGAAATGATGTGCAATATTGCGCTACGTATGGAAAAAGAACTTGATAGAATCAATTTGATTACCCGCGCTAATAGAAGCGGAACCAAAGACATTCCCAGCAATATTGCGATGAGCGCCTCTCATGCCGTCCTTCAAGGGCAAGCGGACATCGTGATTGCACCGACGGTCTCTGGTACTACCGCAAGACTTCTGTCGAAAAACCGACCTGATACCATGATTATTGCGCTTGTACCAACGAGTGAAAAAGCTAGAAGCTTGGCTCTCAATCACGGTGTCAATGCGATTAAATTCCACCTTGGATACGACACTGAGTCCTTAGTGAAAAGAAGCATAGAATTCGTGACTAAACAAGGATTCGTTGAACCTGGGGGTCGCGTTATTATTACCGGTGGCTTCCCACTTGGAACCACCACAAACAGTTTGCGAATCATGGATATCAATTAATCATTAGGCATCCTCAGGGGTGCCTTTTTATTTTTTTAAGAATTTTTTTATGTTTCTATTTAATTATTATAGTATGTATGCTACTATACAATGTATAGTAGAGGTGATGAGATGGATACACAACTTAAAAAAGGCGTACTTGATATGTGCGTGTTAGGCATACTAAAAAAAGAAGATGCCTATGGTTATATCATCTATCAAAGAATCAACGGATTGCTTGGAATCAGTGAGTCTACCATCTATCCGATTCTTAGAAGATTCGTCAAAGCAGGGTACTTGAAATCGTATTTGAAACCATCGAGTAGTGGCCCGGCCAGAAAGTATTTCTCTATTACAGATGGTGGAGTACACCAGTATAATGAATTGATCATACAATGGAAAAAATTTGAAAAAACTATTAATAATCAAGTAGTGAGGAGCGATTAGGATGAAAGAAAGATTTATGTATGAACTCAAAGGGTATTTGAGTCAATTAGAAGAGGATGAACGAGAAGAGATTTTAAGATTTTATGAGGAACGCTTTTTTACTGGAAAAGTGTATGAAGGCAAAACCGAAGAGGAAATCATAGGAGAACTCGAACGACCTGAAGACATTGCGCGAAATGTTTTGAAGGAATACGGCTACGCATTCAAAAGTGAGGATAATTCTGGACAAACGCAAGACGTCAATGCCGGTAAGATTTTAGGAGTTGTAGTGTTCGATCTATTTATCGCAAGCTGGTTGGTTCCCGTTATGCTTAGTGTGACGGTTGCCGTTATTGTCTCACTGGTTGCGTTCTTAGGGTCTGTGTTGTTTTTTTCCTGGTCATCCGTGGGTGCAGGCGTGTTCATGGTTATAGCTATCATCGGGTATGCCTACCTTTGGGGTCTCCTTGTGCTCTGGCTTTATGATACGTTGCTGAGTTTCACTTCATGGCTCTTGAAGTGGCATCTTGAAGTCATCGGCTTTGCAGATAGAGACTGGCCCAGACAAATTAACAAATTTAAAGTATCTCATTTTTTCAAGAGACACCCCCGGCACTTGAGATTCAAAAACCGTTTGAAAGTTGTCGGTTTTCTTATGATACTCGTTGGGGTGGGGTATAACCTTTTCACCTTTGGTACGATTGGTCTTAGTGGTTCGAGCAGTGAATTGGTTGACTACAGTGATATGGAGGTGATCACAAATACCAATGCTTCCTGGTATTTTGAAAGTGATATGGATGTGGGTAATGTCGAATTTCATCGTCATGATTCAGACGAGTTGTTGGTCGAAGCGTCGGTCATTGAAAATACAGAGATGACCATCGATATTGACAGTGTAAACAAAACACTGACATTGACCAATGAGATTGAGTTCCCCTTTTTCAACTTCACAGGCTTCATTCATCTATTCAGAAATGAATCTCAGACCATCGATATTTATCTTCCCAATGATTTCGAGTTTGAATCGCTAAGTATCGAGCATATGAATGGCAGCGTTGTGTTAAGAGACATGACGATGAATATACTCAATATAGAAACGATGAATGGAACGATTGAACTTCTAGATGTCAACGTTGCAACACCAAGCGAACTTGAGACTACTAACGGAGACATAGATATCAAAAACAGCGTCATGGACGTAGTTGATGTGAGCACAACGAACGGACACATTAAAATCAGTAAACTTACAGGAAAATCCATCGAGTTGGAGACCACCAATGGTCGAATTAGCCTTGAGAATATCAACGATTCAAGTGCATTTGATACCTTTCTTGATGCGTCCACTACAAATGGTGAAATCACCTTGATTAATGTCTATATGAATGATGTTACTCTTCATACAACTAATGGATCAATTAGTTATGAAAATGACGAACGAACATTCATCCTCGACGATTTGGATGTATCAACAACCAATGGCAGCGAGGATATCAACGTCTTGCATGATTAAGGGTCAAAAGCATTGCACCACTTAAATGAATGTGGTATATTAGTACCCGACCGAACATTCGGTCGGGTTTTTTTTGTACATAAAACAGCACTAAATAATAAAGAAAGAGATGATTTAAATGAAAAACATAATAAACTTTTCCGTGGAAAAAGCCATTACGGTTCTCATGGTTGTAATTGCGGTTGTAATTTTTGGAATTACATCGTTCACCCGCTTGACCAGTGACTTGTTTCCAGATATCAACATCCCCTATGCCGTCGTCGTTACGACGTACCCGGGTGCCTCACCTGAAGAGGTGGAATCTGAACTCAGCATTCCCCTCGAACAAGCCTTTCAAACTACGACTAATGTAACTGAAGTGCAAACAACGTCTTCAGAAAACATGTCGATGGTCATGCTTGAGTTCAGTGAAGCGACCGATATGGACTCAGTAATTGTGGAATTACGTGAAAACATGAACATGATGGCGGACAATCTGCCCTCAGAATCAGGTACACCGATGATTTTGAGGCTGAATCCCGATATGCTTCCCATCATGAACTTCAGTGTCTCTTTACAAGGCACTGAGCTTGATGAACTAAGTACTTGGGTGGAAGGTGAACTTTCTCAACGTTTAGAAAGAATTCCAGGGGTTGCGAGCTTAAATGTTTCGGGTGCTTATGAATCTGAAATTCGGGTGACGCTTGATCAGGATTCGATTGATGATTACAATACCCAGATTCAAACGGTTTTTGACAATTTAGGAATGAGTGACGATGCCCCTGAAATTACAAAAGATATGATTTCTGGCATCATCGGAGCTCAAAACATGAGTTTTCCCGCGGGCTACGTTGAAGCTGGCGGCAAGGATTATCTTGTGCGTGTCGGGGATGATCTTGAAGATATGGATGAACTTAAAGACCTCTTGATTTTCGAAGCCCCAGAGTCCATTCCCCTTGCTTTACCGACCATCAGAATTGAAGATGTTTCGGCGGTCGAATTCGTGGCGGCTGAAGACAAGCTTTATTCCAAAGTCAATGGTGAAGATGCAGTCAGTATCTCAATTCAAAAAGGCAGTGAATACGCGACTACTGAAATCACCAATGCCATCAATCAGGAACTTCAAGCCATTGCGTCTGAAACAGACGGTTTTGAATATACAGTCTTGCTTGATCAGGGAGAATATATCGAACAAGCCAACGGTTCAGTCCTTAACAACTTAATCATTGGTGGAATACTTGCTGTATTGATTTTGCTTGTGTTCCTTCGCAATATACGCGTGACCATGATTGTGGGCGTTGCGATTCCTGTAAGCTTGCTTTTTGCGGTGATACTTATCTACTTGTCAGACATTAGTTTGAATGTGGTCTCACTTGGTGGACTTGCGCTTGGGATAGGAATGCTTGTAGATAACAGTATTGTTGTCATCGAGAACATATTCAGGATGAAACGTGATGGAGCGTCCAATAAAAAGGCTGCCGTATCAGGTGCTAACCAGGTTTCTGGAGCCATAATTGCGAGTACACTTACCACCGTCAGTGTCTTCTTGCCCATTATGTTCATTGAAGGCTTTGTCCGTGAAATATTTTACCAACTGGCCTTGACAATAAGCTTCAGTTTGCTGGCGTCCTTGATTATCGCCCTTACCTTCGTTCCAACGCTTGCTAATAAAATCATGAAAGACGACGAAGGAAAAAAAGACGATTCTAAATCATGGATGACACAAATACAAAATTTCTACGAACGTGTATTGAATGGTGCGTTCAAATTCAAATACATAGTCATTACAGTGGTATTCCTGCTACTAGGTCTTTCATTTTTAGGGGCCACTTCAAAAGGCTTTGAATTCTTCCCAGCCTCTGATGAAGGCACGTTGCAGGCGTCCATTGAAATGGGCGACACAACCACGTTAGACTACGAAGCATTTACCACAAAACTCGATGAACTATATAACGATGTGGTCAGCTTCAGTGATGTATCTGATGTAGGAATAACTGTTGGAGGCGGCGGTCAAGCTGCCATGCTTGGATTCTCCGGCGGTAACCGTGATATGTCGAGTGCTTCGATGAATATTGTATTGAAAAAAGACCGTGAAATGAGCACGATGGAAATGCGCGATGAAATCATACAGTTGTTTGAAGAAGACTATCCAATGTTCGAAGCGGACATTCAAGGCACGGAAATGGATACAGGTGCCTTGGTCGGGGAAGGCCTTTCCTTGCGACTAAAAGGAAGTGAATTGGAAATCCTGAGAAACGAAGCGGAGGATTTGGCCGCAATTCTCAGAGATGTTGAAGGGGTTCGAGGCGTTGAAACAGGCCTCGAAAACATCGACGAGGAAATAAAGATTACCGTTGACAAGGAAGTAGCCATTACATACGGCATGACCGTGGGACAGGTGCTACAAAAAGTCGGTGAATACCTTAAAACACCTGAAGAAATCACAACCCTATCCATGAATGGACGGATGTATAGCTTATTTGTTTATGGTAAAGATGATTCCAAACGCGTCAGTGAAGACAACGTTTCGGACCTTGAAGGAATCGTTATCACTCAAACCCTATCAGGGGATCCTGTGACACTTGGGGATATCGCTACGGTTGAAGCAGTACCGGGGTTTGGGTCCATTACAAGAATTGATGGTAGCCGCGTAATTGACATAAATGCTGAATTCGAATCAGGCTACAGCTCCACAATCGTCGCTGAAGACGTTGAACAGGCACTAGAGGGATACGTTTTGCCTTCAGAATATGAATACGAAGTCATGGGTGAGAGTGAAGAAATCATGGCAACCCTTGATGAACTCGTTATCATGGGAGTCCTTGGGATATTGCTTGTGTACATGATTATGGCAAGTCAGTTCCAGTCACTCCTTTATCCATTCATTATCATGTTGACCATCCCGCTTGCCTTTACAGGAGGGTTCGGTATTCTTTATATCGCCGGAATGCCGGTGTCGATTGTGGCCGTCATAGGTCTGATCATTCTCTCGGGGGTGGTCGTAAACAACGGCATTGTGTTGGTTGATTATATCAATCAGCTTAGAGAAAGAGGCTATGAGCTCAAAGCTGCGATTACTCGCGCGGGGAGAATCCGACTCCGTCCAATCTTCATGACGGCTCTTACAACCATTTTGGCTTTATCATCCCTTGCACTTGGCTTTGGTGAAGGAGCGGAAATGATGCAACCCATGGCACTTACAGCCATTGGAGGGCTCTTCTATGCAACTTTCTTAACCATATTCGTAGTGCCAATTTTCTATCACATGATGACCTTGCACGGTCGTCTTGTCTTCGGTATCCTTGCGACACTTACAGGCGCAGGGGCTACGGTTTATTATCTATTGTTCAGTTATAACTTGCTGTATGCCGGATTCGCGGCGCTAGGTATGGTAGGAGCCTTGCTTCTAACCATTTTCCTCCCTAAAAGCTCTAAAGGAAATATGTCTAAAGAAGACGACTCGGATTCTGTCGATCAGTTTCTAAAAAGGACGCTGAAATAATATGATGGAGAAACGCGAACATATTTTAAATACGGTTCTTTCCTTCTTGTCGCACAGTGACAGGGAAGATTCCCTTACCATAGCGAACGTGGCCAGAGCCTTGAATATGGGTAAAAGTACAATATATGAGTACTTCGACAGTAAAGATGATATGATTCAAAGTGCTTTTGAACTTATGTTGCAACAAAACAGGGCTGCCATTCTCAATGATGAAGAGCTAAAGACCCTAACCTTTAAAAAAGCATTCATCAATCATATGAACAGAGGCCTTGAACTGGCGAAAAACAATGTGTTCATCAGGGATTTTACCCATCACCCCGACATTTTGAAACTCCCTGAGAAAACAAAAGAAGCGATGTTCAACGCAGTACAAGAAAATAATGAGTATCTGGAAAAAGCTATGAGAAAGATTTTTGAAAAAGGCAGGAATGAAAGGGTTCTTGAAAATAGAATTAAGGAAGAGCGCTTTAGAACTATTGAAGCGATGATCTTCGGAATGATGATTGCGATGAATACCCCTTTTTCCAATTGGGATAAAAGATCTCAGATTGAAGACATGTACAAAGCCATACTTACCCTTGTCAACACATAAAGAAAACGGATTGGGCTACAAAAGCTCAATCCGTTTTTTCTATGATATGGAGGTGGCTTTGTTGGTTTTTATAAAGGGCCACCACGTAACCTTTTTCTATGGGCGCGACTAGGGCATGTTTGTAGAAGTCTGATATATCGAAATGAGAGGAGTAACTCAGTTTTTTAAACAAGGGCCTTTTAATGTGCTTATCTTTAAGCGTTTCGAAGTAGCACTTGGGCTTGACCTTGCTCCTTTTGAGATAAGCGATTTTGAGTGTATCCAAAACGTCATTTGGAACATTTTGCTGCTTTAAGAACGTGTGGACAAAGCTGTAAACTTCGTCGAGCTGATAGCCTTTCCTTTTGTATCCACTTTCTAGATAGGTGGTATACATGGTTTGAAACAGCGTGAAATAATCATTGAAATATGTTTTCAGTATTGGGAATAGTGCATCGGCGAAATAGCCTTTGTTGTGAAATAAATCAAGGCCTGCTTCCACGGAACTAATGACAAAGAGATCGTGTTTGCTTAAAGAAGCGTTGGATTGTATTTCATAAGGGGCATCCGCGGTGTAGTGATAGTCATAAAGTGTCGCTTCACGTCTTATTTTTGTGCCTCTTAAAAATTTAAGAAAGCCAAGTTGAAGTTCGCGGCTACCAAGGACGTAAACATCATTAAATGTTTTCTTGAACCGTTCAAGTGTCTCTTGGGGTAATCCGGCAATCAAATCAAGATGCATGTCGATGATGTCGGCGTCTTTGATTTTTTTGATGAGTCTAAACAACTTATCGTTGTCTTGAACCCTTCCAACCAAGCGGTTGGTAAGATCATTTGTAGACTGAATGCCGATTTCAAAACGAAAAAGATGCCTAGGAGCATGTCGGTGGATATACTCTATTAGTGATTCATCCATGATTTCCCCTGTAATCTCAAACTGAAAAACAGTGTCGCTTTCATGATGCTTAATCAAATAGTCAATGATGGGTTTTGCGTCCTTATTGGCATTGAAGGTCCTATCGAGAAACTTGATGGTTTTCGCACCGTGATCAAGCAAATGTTTCAATGTACTTTTTACCTCTTTGAGAGGGAAAAACCGCACTTTTTTTTCTAAAGACGAAAGACAGTAAGAGCATTTGAAAGGGCATCCTCTTGAACTCTCGACATATTGGATTCGCTTTTGAATGTGAGGGTAGTCTTCTTCAAAGTGATGTGGGGAAAGGAGTCGGGAAAGGTCTGCTATTTCTACAATCGGGTGATCAACGATGGTGCCGTTTTGTCTGTAGGCGACATTGGACGTGTGTTCAAGGGAAGTTCCCTTCAATAAATAGCTAAGTACATCGTCAATGACATGTTCACCTTCGCCTTTAACAATGATATCAACGGGAAAAGTGTTGAGAAAATGAAAAGTATCATAAGACACCTCGGGTCCTCCTAAGACTATGGGGATGTCTGAGTGTTCTTTCAACGAATTGACAAGGGTTTCGATTATCTTAATATTCCATATATAGACACTGAAACCGATAACGGATGGATTTTTATCTAGTATGGTGTCTACTATGTCTTTAGGATTGTCTTTAATGGTGAAATCTATAAAAGCCGTTTCAAATGCGCTATTAGCACTAAGAAGACGGACGGCGTTGTTGGTATGGATGTATTTTGCATTGATTGCGACAAAGAGTGGATGCATGGTATCACCTCGACTGTTATTTTACCATAAGCATGCGTTGTGTGATAGAATGAATTTTAGAGATAGTAAAGGCGGTGAATGTATGGCTTATAAGCTAGTGAGTGACTATGACCCCAAAGGGGATCAAATAGAAGCAATCAAAGCCCTTGTCAAGAACATCAAAGAAGGCAGCAAGGAACAAGTCTTGCTTGGTGCGACGGGGACAGGTAAGACGTTTACAATGAGCAACGTCATCAAAGATTTGAACAAACCCATTTTGATTCTTGCCCACAACAAGACCCTTGCGGGTCAGTTATATTCCGAATTCAAAGAATTCTTTCCTGAAAACAGGGTGGAATACTTTATTTCATATTACGATTACTATCAACCCGAAGCCTACGTACCGGGGCGCGATCTGTTTATAGAAAAAGATGCTCAGACCAACGATGAGATTGATGAAATGCGTCATAGTGCGACTGCGTCGCTTCTTGAACGGGATGATGTCATCGTGGTTGCGAGTGTATCGTGCATTTACGGGATAGGAAATCCCGAAGATTATAAAAACGCAACGTTGACCCTGCGCACTGGGACTACTTACGAGCGCGATGATCTCCTCAACAAACTCGTAGATATGCTATTTCAAAGAAACGATACGGACTTTGACCGCGGAACGTTCAAAGTCAAAGGTGATACGGTCGAAGTGATGCCGACTTACAACAAATCCATTGCTTATCGCATCGAGTTTTTTGATGATGAAATCGAACGCATACGCTCATTCGATGCCCTCACGGGGGAAATTCTTGAAAACTATAGTGTCTTTACCCTTTTTCCCGCCACTCAGTTCGTCACAAACAAGGACAAGCTTGAAGAAGGCATCAAGCGCATAGAAAACGAACTTGAACGGCAAGTTGAGTACTTCAAAAGCGAAGGGAAACTACTCGAAGCGGAAAGAATCCAACAAAGAACGAATTATGATATTGAAATGCTTAAAGAAATAGGGACCTGTAAAGGTGTGGAAAACTACTCAAGACATCTTTCTTTACGTGAGGCGGGGGAAACGCCGTCCACGCTTATGGATTTTTTTGGTGATGACTATTTGCTGATTGTCGATGAATCTCATGGGACGCTGCCTCAGGTAAGAGGAATGTATAACGGTGATCAGGCAAGAAAAAAGACACTCGTCGAGTATGGGTTTCGTTTACCGAGTGCAATGGATAACCGTCCGCTTAATTTCGATGAATTCATGAACAAAATTCACCAATCAGTTTACGTGAGTGCGACGCCTGGGGACTACGAGATGAATAGAACAGACAAGGTCATCGAACAAATCATTAGACCAACTGGTTTGCTTGATCCTGTGGTGGAGATAAGAGAAAAAGAAAAACAGATTGACGATATCGTCAATGAGATTAGAGAACGCACTCATAAAAACGAGCGAACCTTGATAACTACATTAACCATTAAGATGAGTGAGGATTTAACCAGTTATTTGAAAGAAACAGGCATAAAAGTTGCCTATTTGCATTCAGAGATTGATTCTTTGGAACGCATAGAGATTATTCGGGATTTAAGACTGGGTGTCTATGACGTTTTAGTTGGCATCAACTTGCTAAGAGAAGGTTTGGATTTACCCGAAGTGTCTTTTATCGCGATCCTCGATGCGGACAAACAAGGCTTCTTAAGAAGTGCAAGAAGTTTGATTCAAACCATCGGGAGGGCTGCTAGGAATGTCAACGGAAAAGTTGCCCTTTACGCAGACAAAATCAGTGACGCCATGCGTCAGGCCATTGATGAAACCGACAGGAGAAGGGCCATTCAAAAAGCACACAATGAAAAATACAACATCACTCCACAAACCATCAAAAAGGGTATTCGAGAATCCATCCGTATCAAACTTGAAGCTGAAGAAGAAAACGAAGGCAAATCTTTGAGTCAAATGGACAAAGAAGAAAAACGGTCCATGATTGATGATATGGAAAAAGACATGAAAAAAGCTGCACGCGGTCTTGACTTTGAAAAAGCGGCGGAACTCAGGGATCTAATCATAGAAATCAAGGCGTCCATGTAAGAAGCACACGCAGAACCTTGCGTGTTTTTTTTCTGGGGATGGTATTAGTCTTACTGAATTAAGACCTGGAAGAAGGTTTTATATGACAATAGATGAGGCCTTAAAATATTTAAACGATGAATACGAATGGATAATAGATTTAGACATAGAGAAATTCTTTGATAGAGTTAATCACGATGCACTTTACAAGTTTTGACTTTAGGTAAATGATCAAACACTTTAACGTTGAGAAGAAGGTATTTAATGCTGGAGTTATGGAGTCAGTGGGTAGTTGGCTTGAAAAAAGTTGGTTCTTAAAGTAAACGCAATGATAACAATAATAGTCTGCCCGGGAAAAATAACTTTCCTGGATTTAGAAAAATAATATGATCGCAACCAAGACCTCACAACGATAATTTGAAAAACTAAAAGAAATGTATGAAACATATTAGCCGGAGAAATTTTCAGCGAGACCTTATATCTATCACCTCAAAAAAATTTAGCAGAGATAAAAAATGGAACCGCTTTATACGGTTTTGTACGTAGGGTGATATGAGGAGGACTAAATAAAATAATTATTTAGTCTTTACTAATTATCTTGACTTTGTGACACGTGTGTCATAATATACACATGAAAGGAGTCTATTATGCCGAAGAAGACGTTTTATAGATTAAATGATGTAAAAAGAAGCCACATTGAACAAAAAGCGATGAAAGTCATCAACTACCAAGGGTATGACATGACGACGATTAAAGATGTTGTGGATGCGGCGGGGATTCCAAGAGGCAGTTTTTATCAGTATTTTGAAGGATTAAGCGATTTATTCAATCATTTAATTCACATAATCGCCAATCGAAAAATGGTTTACATGGATGACTTGGTTAAAAAGCTTGATACCATGCCTTTCTTAGATTTGTTTCCTGATTTGACCAAGGCGGGACTTACTTTTGCGAAAAATGATAAAGAGGCCTACAAGTTTGGCCATCACCTTTACCATTCGCATAGTGATGAAGTATTGAAGATGCGTAACCAGATGGAAAAAGAAGGCATTGCGATGATGGAGACGTATCTTCTCAAAGACTTGGAAAAAGGTTGGTTAAAATCGGATGTGGATATCAAAATGCTGGCGAAGCTCCTGTATGATTTTAATGCTCGAAATCTGGTGTATCAGTTTTATCGTGAGGTACCTTTTAATACAATGATCGAACGCAGCAATGCGTTTATCAAAATACTTACTAACGGAGTAAAGAAGGAGGCAGTGCATGAGTCGTAAAGTGTTTGAAATCAAGGATTTGTCGTTTACCTATCACAAGAACGCTATTGAAGCGGTAAAAAAAGTGTCCTTTGATATTGCTGAAGGAGAAATTTTCGGTCTCTTAGGACCGAGTGGGGCGGGAAAGTCGACCACGCAAAAGATTCTTACGAGACTTCTTAAGAACTATGAAGGCAAGATTCTTTATAGGGGAAAGGATTTCGGAAGTTATGGGAATGATTTTTATGAGAATATCGGGGTCGGGTTTGAGTTGCCGGTTCACTTTTCTAAACTTACCGGAATGGAGAACATGCGGTTCTTTCAAAATCTTTACCATTCAAAAGCCGATATAAAGATGCTTATGAAGCGTGTGGGCCTTTATGAAGACAAAGACCGAATGGTTGGAGAATACTCCAAAGGTATGAAAATGCGTCTCAACTTTGTGAGAGCGATGTTAAACAATCCTAAGTTACTCTTTCTCGATGAAGTGACGAACGGGCTAGATCCGAAAAATGCCAGAATCATCAAGGATCTGATTCGCGAGTTCAAAGAAAGTGGGGGAACTGTGCTTTTGTCGACGCATTTGATGAATGATGTGGAGGAACTCTGCGATCGAGTGGCCTTTATTTCCAAAGGAGAAATCCGTGAAATATCCACCCCTAAAGCATTGAAGATGAAATATGGAAAGCGTGAACTCAAAGTGGAATACCATGTCGAGGGTTCGGTGAATGAAAAGGTGTTTGATCTTGATTCCATTAACGAGAACACGGAATTTTTTGAATTGGTCAAACACAAAACGATTGATACCATCCATAGTGGGGAAACTAGCATGGATGACATCTTTATCCGCGTGACAGGAGATACTATTCATGAAGACGCTTAAAGCGATTGTGAAAGGTGAATTTCAAAGACTTCTTAAATACAACATCATTCAAGTAAGCTTTGGGGTATCTGTACTTTGGCTATTAATTTTGTTTCTAATAGGTGAAGAGAATGTCGGTATGTTCTTGCCACTTGTTGTCTTTATGGATCTCACCATGATGAGCGTGTTATTGATGGGGGTATCACTATTTTACGAACGCCAGGAGAATACGCTCAAGACGCTGATGGTAACCCCAGCCCCGGTGTGGGGCATTGCGCTATCCAAAGTGATAGCCTCCATTTACCTTGCCTTTCAGTCGGTCGTGGTTGTGGTGGGGGTATCCTATTTTATATTTGATATTGGATTTCGGTTCATTCCACTTTTGGTTTTTGTCCTCGTCATAGCTCTTGCGCATGGGATATTCGGATTTGTGCTTAGCTTGTTCTCAAAAGATTTCAATGGACTGTTGGCACTCATTGTCGCGTATATGATTGTGTTCGCGTTTCCTAGCATTTTTTATGCGGTTGACCTTATTCCAGCGTCCATCGAGCCCTTGCTGCTTATTTCACCGACTCATGTAGCATTCTTGATGATAGACTATGGATTTGGTGAGGCGGTACCTTTGATTGACCTTATATTAGGCAGTGCTTATCTAGTGGCGGCTTCAGCGCTTCTTTGGAAGTACATCGTTATTCCCTTGTATCCCGTAAAAGGTGTAAAGGAGTGATTATATGAAAAAATACATGGACATGCTGCGCTATGAATTTAAAAATATCATAAGAGACAGAATGACGTTATTGTTGTTGGTATATCCGGTACTTATCATCCTCATAGGCGCGTATCTTATACCCACTTTGCTTGATAATTATGCAAGTGGAGGTGGCGCGCAGACTATGGGCATCACGATTATTATCATTGTCTTTTCATCCATTGCCCCGTTTATCACTGCAGCAATGCTTGGGTTCAATCTGCTTGATCACAAAGATGAAAATACCCTTAATACCATTAGGGTTACCCCGCTTTCGCTGAAGGGCTATATTATCTTTAAAGGCTTCTATGGATATGCACTCAGTGTCTTTGCATCGTTTTTCAGTTTATTTGGTGTCAAACATCTCAGTGGGGATGGCTATACGCTTGGTGGGGTGAATCTGTGGAATAGTTTTACGTGGTCAGATATGCTTATCTATGCATTAGTCGCAGCCCTATTAACCCCGATGTTTGCCTTGGCCCTTGGCGCTTTAGCTAAAAACAAGATAGAAGGCTTTGCTTACATGAAAACTAGTGGGCTATTCATCATAGCACCGGCTCTCTCAGTACTCACATCCATGCAGGATTATAAACAGTATATTCTCGGCATTGTGCCAATTTTCTGGCCTGTAAAGGGATTGTTGGTCAGTGGGAATATATTAAGCAATCCCTCAAATCTACCTGTTATACTTTATTATCTGATAGGGATTCTTTATATGAGCACACTCACGGTGATACTTTATAAGTGGTTTGATAAAAAGACGCAAACCTAAAATATAATAACTAACAACCGTAAAGCACTTGAGAAAATCAAGTGCTTTTTTAAGTTTATAAAATGATTAGAGAAAAATAGATGTAAATAATGTATTTGAGATACAAATTCTGATTGATATTTATCAAGGAAGCAGCAAAAAAAAGACTGTGAGCAGTGAATCGCCATTGAACTACAAACACACTACATAAAGACTAAAAAAAAGTCATGAATATCATTGTTAGAAGTATGAAAAAGACTAAATAAATATTAACCTCCAATTGGGTTTGGACTTTGAGTGTTAAAAAGAGGTTACAGAAGCATATCTGTAAATAACATGAGTTTTGATGAACTCGATGTGGCAAATTTATACAGATGATAGAAAATGCCATTGAAAAAACCGTCCATACCGAATGCCAAGATGGCGACGCAGTCAAAATCGTGATTGAATAAAAGGGAAGAAAATACATTTACATGTTTTTGTGCCTTCTTTTTTGAAGTATGATATAATTATCCTTATAGAAGGTGATTTTATGGACGATATATTGACCCCTTTGAACAAAAAGAAAAAAATAGCTGAGGCCTTTATGGCTGTAGGTAGTGTCATATTAATTGGGGGCGTGTTGCTCTTCATTTCAGGTAACACTTTTATACTTATGATTATCGGCGTCTTTTTTTTATTTATAGGGTTTGGCTATTTTAGTCATGTAGGCACATTGTTTAAAAGCAAGGTGCTCAAAAACCATCTTGAAAAGAAGATTGATAATTGTGTATACGAGCCCAAAAAAGGGTTAGGCAAACAAGAAATCATGAGCACTGAATTTTTGAAAAGACCCGATAGAATTAAAAGCGAAGATTATCTCGCCGGAGAACTTGACGGGGTAAAGTTTGTATCAAGCGATGTCATTTTACAAGACCGACGAGTGACACATACTTCCAAAGGCGGCACCCACACACGATATGTGACTTATTTCCACGGGCGGATATTCAGGTTCGATTTCAACAAGGCATTCAAGGGCTCTGTTCAGGTTTTAGAATCCTATAGCCCTAAAAGCAGAAGACACTTTGAAAATGTTTCTCTTGAATCCGTCGACTTTAACAAAATATTCAAGACGTACGCTACCAATGCTCATACGGCCTTTTATATACTAACACCGCATTTTATGGAATCCCTTATGAGCCTTGAAAAGAAACATCCTGGGAATCTTGGGTTTTCTTTTTTGGATACGCAACTGCACGTGGCGATTCACAATCGACAATCGGCGTTTTCAATTAGACCCTTTTCTAAGATGGATACAACCCTTTTGAGTCGGTTTGACGAAGATCTCAACATCATCTACGACATCGTTGATGATTTGAAATTAAATAAAGATATTTTTAAAGAGGAGGAATAGCATGGATACAATCTGGATTGTACTGATAATTATTGGAGTTTTGGCTTTTGTAGTATTGATTTGGTATATTTCGATGATGAACAACTTGCGGCAACTTGAAGTCAAGGTCTCTGAAGCGGAATCCGGCATCGATGTCGCACTTACAAAACGCTTTGATGTACTCAGTAAAATGGTAGAAACAGTCAAAGGGTATGCCAAACATGAAGAAGAAACGTTTATGAATGTCGTCAAGTGGCGGAACAACATGCCTGAAGAACTCACTCTTGAACAAAAAGAGGAGTTCATGCAAAAAATGGATGCAGTTCAATCGGGGATTAACGTAGTGGTTGAACAATACCCTGAATTGAAAGCTGTAAAGGTATTTTCAAACCTTCAACATTCTATTAGTGATGTCGAAGAACACCTTCAAGCTTCAAGACGTCTATACAATGCTAATGTCAGTCGTCTTAACAGCCGCATTGTCTCATTCCCCATCAGCGTCGTTGCATCTAAAATCGGAATGCAGAAAAAAGAATTTTTCGAAGCTGAAGTCAACAAGAGACAAGACGTGGACATCAGCTTTTAATCATTGACGATTGTTTGAAAGTAAGATTAATCATTGATTTGTTACAAGCATTGTTGTCAACGAAACGCCCTGAATCGAGTCTAAGATTCAGGGCGTTTGTTAACTAAATACTTTTGCGGAAACCCCAATATTGCGTGATACTATCAAGGTTTTTTATATATTAATGTATAAAGAAAGTTATGATTGATAAGAAAACCGTAATACTTATCAACCCAAGGTTAATTTTTTGGTTTTTATGGATTTCACTGGTTTAAGCTTTGGCGATATACTTCTTGTGTACGATGCTTATAAAGAAGATGGACTGTTTTTTGTTATTATTTACCGTTATTCAGGGGATATATTTTTTAGATAAACCGGGTAAATATGTAGTGATATTTCGCATTTGACTTCGTCTGTAGCAAGTATCCTCGCACTGGTTTTTTTCTGATTTTCAGATCACAAGAGAACAAAATACATTATTTCTCTGACATTTATTTTTTGGATATGTATCACTTTGGTTTACATGTATTGATTTTTGTTTCTTTGACAATGATTGTTGGGATTCAAATCCTTCAAAAGATTACTGATTGCCGTTTCACTGAACAAGTGAGTACTTTGGCTTATCTATGGGATTGCGCTAAGCGCTTTCTCCTTTTTTCTATATTTATGATATAATAGATAATGTCGTAATATTTGGGAGGTGTCCAACATGAAATCCATCAGAGAATTATACAAAATAGGACGTGGCCCTTCCAGTTCTCACACCATGGGTCCTGAGAAAGCCTGTAAAATTTTTAAGAACCGTTATCCTGACGTTCACTATGAAGCGGATCTTTACGGTTCGCTCAGTTTAACGGGTAAAGGACACCTCACCGATGTCATCATCAAGCATGTTCTCAAGGACGTCGTTGTACACTTTAAAAGTGACTTTATTGATAAACACCCCAATACCATGGACTTAAGAGCCTATGACGGTGATATATTGATCGCTTCGATGCGTGTATACAGTGTAGGGGGTGGAACTATCGAGATAGAAGGCGAACCTCACATTGAATCAGAAGATGTCTATCCGCATCAGTCGTTCGATCAAATTAAGACGTATTGTGACAATGAAGGCATTCGCCTTTACGAATATGTGGAACGTTTTGAAGACGATACCCTCTATGATTTTTTGAAAACTGTTTGGGATACCATGCTTGCATCAATTGATAACGGTCTTTCTACGAAGGGGACATTACCAGGATCACTGAAAGTAAAAAGGAAAGCGCATGATCTTTTAGAAAAAACATCCAAAAACGAACCGACTGAGATAAGAGAATCGAGGCTCGTCAGTGCGTATGCATTTGCGGTTAATGAAACAAATGCAAGTGGAGGCGTAGTTGTCACGGCGCCCACGTGTGGTGCAAGCGGGACAATGCCATCGGTACTGAAATATATGAAAGAACGGCACCAATTCAGTGAAAAAACGGTTTTAAGAGCGCTCGCGACTGCGGCGGTCATCGGAAACGTGATCAAGCACAATGCATCTATCAGCGGAGCGGAAGCCGGGTGTCAAGCAGAAGTTGGCAGTGCGTGTTCTATGACTGCGGCAGCCCACGCGGAACTGTTCAAACTCACGCTTGATCAAATAGAATATGCAGCGGAAATTGCCCTCGAACATCATTTAGGGCTTACATGCGATCCAATTGGAGGGTATGTACAGATTCCTTGCATAGAGAGAAATGCGGTGGCAGCTCTAAGAGCGATTGATGCGTGTGGTCTTGCGTATTTTCTAAGTGATTCCAGAAAGATTTCATTTGACTTAGTGGTGGAGACGATGTTTGAAACAGGTAAAGACATGCCTGCCAACTACCGCGAAACAAGTTGCGGCGGTCTGGCTAAGAAATACAATCTATAAGTGTGAAGGGAAGGTGAAATTGTGGTTAAAAAAAATAGTTATCATGAAGTGACATTCACAGATTTGACGCATGACGCAATGGGCGTGTGCAAAATCGATGGCTATCCGGTGTTTGTCAAGGATGCATTGAAAGGTGAAAAGGCCTTAATTAAAGTGGTGAAGACCAACAAGAATTTCGGGTTTGGCCGCTTGATTGAAATCAAAGAGGTCTCCCCGTTCAGAAAACAACCAATTTGCGATCACTTCAATGAATGTGGTGGTTGCAACATGATGCATATGAATTATGAGATGCAACTTGGGTTTAAGAAATACAGAGTCAAAGAAACCTTGAGGAAGCTTGGCCATATCGAGACGGATGTAGATGATACCGTTGGTATGAACAATCCGTTTTATTATAGGAATAAAGCGATTATTCCTTTTGGAAGGCTCAACGGCAAGATTGTGGCTGGAATGTATAAACCAAGATCTCATGACATTGTGGACGTTAAACGTTGTCATGTATGGCCCAAAGCATTCTCTGATATCACAACATTTCTCAAACGCTTTTTGACGTCGCTCGATTACTCTATTTATGATGAACAGGCCCATAACGGTGTGTTCAGAGGTATCATGCTAAGAAGAAGCAAAAACAACGAACAACTATCATTGGTGCTCATTGTCAATGGCAACAAGGTGCCCTATCAGGATGCCATTGTAGAGGATGTTATCGAACGCTTTCCGTGCATTAAAAGTATTGTGGCCAATTACAACAAGGAAAAAACGAATGTCATGCTCGGTCGAAAAAGCAAGGTGCTTTACGGCGAGGATGCGATTTATGATACGTTGCTCGGCAATGAGTATAAAATTTCTCATAAGTCTTTTTATCAGGTCAATCCTGAACAAACCGAAGCGCTTTATACTAAAGCCATCAAAATCGCGGAATTAAAGAAAAGCGATACTGTGATGGATGCTTTTTGTGGAATAGGCACCATTGGGCTTTCGCTTGCCGGTGACGTTAATAAAGTCATCGGTCTTGAAAGTGTCAAGGCAGCGATTGAGGATGCGAAAGACAACGCACTCAGGAACCATATAAACAACGCTGAATTTCATTTAGGCAAGGTGGAAGACATCATTGGAAAATTCAAAAAAGAGTCTGTTGATGTACTCTTTATCGATCCTCCGAGAAAAGGATGCAAGCGTGAATTCCTTGATGCGGTATTGACTATGGGAATCAAAAAAATCGTCTATATATCCTGCAACGTGAGTACCTTAGCTAGAGATCTGAACGTGATTGTGAGCGATTCTTATATCATCAAAAGTGTCACGCCCTTTGATATGTTCCCACAAACATCACATATCGAATCGGTCACTCTGCTTGAAAAACAATAGACAATCCACAAAGAAGACTGAAGAAAAAACAATTGAACGGAAAGAAAACCCCGGATTCTTCTGGGGTTTTTCCATTAAGGAGCAAGTCAATGAATCAAAAGAAGCGAATGATTTCTGGAAAACTTTATAAAGTCGAAGGAAAAGAATTGCATGAAGCGCATAAAAAAGCGAAACATTTATTGGATGAATTCAACGCCATGAAATATGAAGAATGGGGAAAACACAAGGGCATTTTAAATGACTTGTTCTATGCTTATGGAGAGAGAAACATGATTGTCCCGCCATTTTATTGTGATTATGGTGAAAATATTCACATAGGAAATGACTTTTTTGCGAATTATCATTGCATCATGCTCGATGTCAATACGATAACCATAGGTAATAGAGTCATGTTTGGACCGAGGGTTTCGCTTTTGACTGCGAGTCATCCCATTGATAAGGCAATCAGATCAGAACTACTTGAATACGGCCTTGAGATTACCCTAGAAGATGATGTATGGCTCGGGGGAGATGTCACAGTTAATCCCGGAATTACAATAGGCGAGGGGAGTGTCATTGGTTCGGGGTCGGTAGTGACCAAGTCGATGCCCCCGAATGTCATCGCCGCGGGCAATCCCTGCCGATTCATTAGAGAAATCACCGAAGAAGATAAAGCGTATTGGCAATCACTGAAAGATGAGTACGTTGCTGCGTCTAAAAAATGAGTGCCGTATAGATTGTCAGTGGGATAATTTAAGGGTATAATGAAGATATCTATAAATTAAGAAGGGGTGTATCATATGAACACAATCACATACAGTGGCTTAAGGCGTTTCAATCTTGTTATGGGGGGACTTCATTTTGTACAGGGTCTGCTCATGCTTGTCCTCTCGCTGACGTGGTCCAACATTCAAGAATTTAAACCACAAATATTCACAAATTTTCTGACCTATGATGAAACCATAGGGGCACTCGTAAACGAAAGCAACATGGTTTTTGAGTTACCTTTTGGCATTTTGGTTGCCATGTTCTTGTTTTTAAGTGCACTTGCGCATTTCATCATTGCCGTGCCCAAGAAAACAAATGAGGTCTATGTCAAGGATCTAGAAAACGGGATGAACCGTTTTCGCTGGTATGAATACGCACTCTCATCATCACTGATGCTTGTCCTCATCGCAGCGCTCTTCGGTGTAAATGATCTAGGCGCACTGATTTTAATTTTCGGACTCAATGCTACGATGAATCTTTTCGGGCTTCTCATGGAAAAAATGAATAAGGGAACTGAGAAGAATAACGTAGATTGGACAGCGTTTATCTATGGGAGTGTGGCCGGCATTATTCCATGGATTGTTATTGTGCTTTACGCATTTGGCAACAGTGAACCCAGTGAAGTTCCGGGGTTTGTGTATGGAATCGTAGTGAGTTATTTTATATTTTTCAATCTGTTTCCAATCAACATGGTGTTGCAATATTTGAAAGTTGGAAAATGGAAGAATTATCTATACGGTGAGAGAGGCTACATTATTTTGAGTCTTCTTGCGAAAACCGTATTGGCATGGTTTGTGCTTTTCGGAGTCATGCAACCTTCCTAACACTTCTAAGGCTTCGTGGGTCAAACCCCGAGGCCTTTTTAATCCCCAAATGAAATTGTAAGAGCCTATGCGTTATGGTACACTTAAGATATCAAAAATAAAGAGGTATACGATGAAAAAAAAGGTGTTAAGAGGACTCTACATAGTGGTAGGCGTACCACTATTTGCGTTTGTAGCGTTACTATTGTTTCTTACGGTCACTGAATACAAACCTGACGATGAAGAAACGCTTGATATAAACGGGGATGCTCTCACGTCATTGAGTCTTGAAGATACATTGAACCTGATGACGTTCAATATAGGGTATGGCTCACTTGGTGAAAATGAAGACTTCGTGATGGATGGAGGAGAGCGGGGACGTCCGGAATCGAAAGAAGTGGTCCGTAACTATCTTGCAGGAATCGAAGGATTGCTTGACACACACGAAAGTGATGTGTATTTCTTGCAGGAAGTAGATGAACCCTCAAGAAGAAGCTATGACATCAACCAAGTGCGTGAGCTACATGTTGCGCTCGGACCTGAGGTCTATCAAAGTGCTTTTGGATATAACTTCAAGGCCTCATTGGTGCCGTTTCCCGTTTCTTTTAGTGAGTATATAGGCCAGGTAGCAAGCGGCATGCAGACACTGAGTCGCTTTGAGATGGATAGCGCACTAAGAATGCAGTTCCCGGGATCGTTCTCTTGGCCGCTTAGAACGGCTAACTTGAAACGGGCGATGGTCGTTAGTAGGCTTTCGATTGAAGACAGTGATAAAGAGCTCATACTGATTAATCTTCATATGAGTGCTTATGATGATGGGTCTATGCGCAAACAGGAAATGGCGCTTTTCAAAGAAGTGCTTCAAGAAGAAAGTACCCTCGGAAATTATGTCATTGTAGGTGGAGATTTTAACCAAACGTTCCCAGAAGCCGAGGGCCTATTTCCGGTGATTAATGATGATTATTTCAGTGCGCCGCAAATGGAAAGCGATGTGCTTGGGGAAGGCTTTGAGTTTGCGATAGACACCAGTCATCCCACAAGTAGACTTTTGAACATGCCCTATGACCCAGATAGTGAATACACGCAATACTACATCATTGACGGGTACGTTGTCAGTGACAACGTACGGGTTATAAATGTAGAAACAGTTGATCATGACTTCAAGTACAGCGACCACAATCCGGTCATTCTTGAAGCAGAACTTATAAGTGAATAAATTCGTAGTAGAAAAAAAATGTGAGGTGCATTATGGAAAGTCCATTAGAATTAAATCAGGAAGTGTTAATTACCATCAAGAAAATCGGCATCAACGGTGAAGGGATCGGGTACTATAAAAGACAAGCCGTATTTGTGGATGGAACGATTCCTCCTGAGGAAGTCGTGATCCGCATATCCGATATCAAGGAAAGGCACGCCATCGGCGAGCTCGTGCGTGTGAAGAAAAAGGCATATTATCGCGTGAGGCCGTTTTGCAAGCATTATGACACGTGTGGAGGCTGCCAGCTTCAACATGTGGCATATGAAGAACAACAGCGTCTGAAGGAGGATTTGCTTCATCAGTCGTTCGAAAGGTATACAAAACTGGATATGGGCTCGGTGGATTTTTATCCATTCAACCCTCTTATACGCCCTAAACGGTATCGACAAAAAGCGCAAATGCCGGTAAGAAACACTGAAGACGGGCTTAAAACAGGACTGTATAGAAAAAACAGCCATAAACTCGTGGATGTTCTTGACTGTCCTGTACAAGATGAACGCATCAACAAAGTGAATCAAGAAGTGCTTAAAATTTGTGATACGCATCATCTCTATGCATTTGATCCTGCGAAAATGCGTGGTCTATTGCGCTACATCGTGACAAGGCGCAGTGAAGCGACCGGAGAAATGCAAGTGACACTAGTCATTACCATCTTCAACAAGGCCCTTAAAAATGCAGCGAAAGATATTCTTGCCCTAAGTGATGTGACCAGCGTCGCCATTTCTAAGAATCACGATGCCAAGAATCCACATATCTTCGGAGATACCTATGAAATTCTTGAAGGCAAGGAAAGCATTCCCGAAAAACTCGGAGACGTGACTTACTGGTTGAACCCAAAGGCCTTTTTCCAGTTGAACCCTACTGAAGCACAATCGATGTATGAATATGTCAAGACGCTTTTTGATTTTTCAAAAGAGAAAACCATGGTTGATCTGTATACAGGAAGTGGGGGCATGGCCCTTTACTTTGCGAAGAATTTCGAACAGGTCACAGGGATCGATGTGTCAAGTGATTCCATACTCAGTGCCACACGAAATAGAGATTACAACAAACTCGACAATGTTAAGTTTTATGAAGGCGACGCGCATAAAGTACTAAAGAATTTAACAGGACAAGGCAAGACGTATGACGTGGCCATTTTCGATCCGTCTAGAACGGGCCTATCGTCTTCGCTGATCAGACATTTGTTGAATAAACCCATTAAAAAGCTAGTCTATGTATCTTGTAATCCATCAACACTGGCAAAAGACATCCATCAACTGAGTCAAAAATATAAACTTGTAAGCAGCAAGCCGTTTGACATGTTTCCAAACACCAGTCATGTGGAAAGCGTCAGTCTGCTGAAACTGAAAGGGTAGACGTAATTATTAGCTAATACATCTATTTTATATGAACCGTTTGGGAGGGTCCTATGGACAATAATAAATTTGACAAGAAGACATTAATCCAAATGCTTGAAAATCAGGAAAGTCTTAATCGTCAATTGCTTAAGGATGACAAAGCGGAAAACACATTGGATTTCTCGTGGGCTGGAAACTTGGGAAAATGGTACTGGCATATTCCCACCAATTCACTGACGTTCAATCCGAAAAAACTGACGGCTCTTGGATACAAAGAGAAAGACATCCCCGACCACCCGACTTATCAACTCTTTACCGACAAGCTACATCCCGACGATTATGGATCCGTCATGGAAGCCATGCGTGCGCACTTACGAGGAGACTCACCAGTCTATGAAGCCGTCTACCGGATAAAAACCAAGGCGGGTGTCTACAAGTGGTATCATGACCGAGGCAAGATCACAGAGTACTCAAAGAGTGGGAAACCGCTATTTTTGGCGGGCATTGTCTTTGATGTGACCAAGCAAAAAGAGATGGAAGAAGAACTTAGGAAAAAGAATAATCAATTAAAAACTATGAGTGAACAAGATGGCCTTACTGGCATTTACAATCACAAAATATTGGTAGAAGGGCTTTGGGAACTGTCCAAAAGCCATAGCTTACAAAAAAAACCGTTATCCATCATTCTTTTTGACCTTGATGACTTCAAAAAGATCAATGACAAGCTGGGTCACGTTGAAGGCGATAATAGACTGAAAGCAGTAGCGGATATTCTTAATAAGAACAGCCGTAAAGATGACATGGTGGGCCGCTATGGTGGTGAAGAATTCATGTGCATCCTAGCAAATACGAACCGTGAGGATGCCATAAAGATTGCCAATAGAATTAAAGAAGAAGTTAAAGACACGTATGAAGGAGAACCCTTACCGCTTACAATCAGCGGAGGGGTCCACCTCTATCAAGGTGAAAGTGTGAATGAGGCCATCAACGCAGCAGACTTGAACCTTTATAAAGCGAAAAGCAACGGAAAAAACCAAATCGTTTAACAGATAAAAGACTTGGATATGTGTGATGAATCATCGGATTAGAGGGATAGTATGGGCACACTAATCAACGCAGTGGCCATTATCGTGGCGACATTCATTGGCATGCTTTTTAAGAAAGGGTTGCCTGAAAGATTTCAAAAAACCGTTATGACCACCTTGGGACTAGCATTGATTGTGGTTTCTTTAGGGTGGTTTCTTTCTGATTTCTTAGTAGTTGAGGATGGAGACCTATCTACTCGCTATGACTTGCTTATCATGGTGTCGCTAATCATAGGGACATTGATTGGAGAAGTCATTGATATTGATAGGCGGCTAAATAGGACGGCGTATAACATTGAAAAGAAATACAACTTACCCCCCATTGCCAAAGGCTTTATCTCTGCCACACTTATTTTCTGTGTCGGTGCCCTAGCCATTATGGGAGCGATACGTGACGGACTTTACGGAGACAGCACCCTTTTGATCTTTAAAAGCGCCCTAGATTTTATTACGGCCATGATGCTTGCAAGCGTCTTTGGCATCGGGGTGATTTTCTCGGCCGTAAGTGTGTTGATTTATCAAGGCGGCATCACTTTGCTTGCGATGATGAGCGGTGAGTTTCTAACAGAGCCGATGATTGTATCGATGACGTTGGTTGGCAATATGATCTTAGTGGCGATGGGAATCTCCTTTATGGAAATAAAAGCCATCAAAGTCGCAAACATGCTTCCAGCTCTTCTCGTACCGATACTTTATTTCTTTATAATCAGTCTTATCTAAGAAGCGTTAACGCTTCTTTTTTTTAGGTAAAAGAGTAGCCAAAAGGCAAATTAGGTACTATAATGAACTTAAATTATAAGATGGTGATAGGATGAAACTTTTAATCATTGAAGACAATTTGAAAATCAATCGACTGATCAGCATGTATGCGTCGCAAGAAGGACACCAGGTGAAGAGCGTGTTCTCCGCTGAGGACGCTCTTGAACATCTTTCTGACAATAAGGTGGATCTAGTTGTGCTTGATTTGATGCTTAAAACCATGAATGGCGAGACCTTTATTACAAAAACCAGGCAAACTAGCAATGTTTATATAATAGTGGTTTCTGCTAAGGTTGATGTGGATGCGCGGGTCAATGCCTTAAGTATGGGTGCGGACGATTACATGCCGAAACCCTTGTCCATCGAAGAGTTAATGTTAAAAATCAGAAATTTGGAACCAAGACTCAAGTCTATGGATAAAAAGGATGCAACCTACAGTTTCTATAATGGAGTGCTTACCATTAACAAATTAACCCGGGTGGTGAGAGTCGATAAAAAGCCGACCGATTTGACACAAAATGAATTCAATGTACTTCTTTATCTCATTGAGAACGAAGGACAGACTTTATCTAGGATGCAAATTTTGGATGGCTGCATAAGAGACAGTGAAGCCTATGACAGAGTCATTGATGTCTATATCAAAAACATTCGTAAAAAGATTGGGGATTTGGATGCCTCTTTAAATATTATTGATACGGTCTATGGTGGGGGTTATAAGTTTGTAGGTGACAAGGATGCTTGACTTAAAAACTTTTTTAAAACAAAAGATTAATGTATTTTTCACAATACTTTATACGACCATATTCATTGTGGTGAATGTGGTTTTCTTTTTTACTAATAATGCTTATATCACCGACACAATCGATCGAGAGAACACTTCACTTGTAGAGATGATTGAACATCTCATTACCTATACCGGGGAGGATAACGCGCTTGTTTTTTTAGAACACTACGGCCATACCCACAGTGTATACTTGACTTTGAGAGACACTGAGGGCATCACAGAATTTGAAACCCCAAACGCTCCGAATAATGCCAAGCGCTATTTAGTAGAAGTCGACGAAGAAGCCTATGGGTACTTGTATGTTGATAATGACCAAAGCGAAGTAGTCTCTAAAAATGCCACATATCTTTTGGTATTCAACGCGATACTGATAGGGATTTACGTCGTGGGACTTTTGCTTTTTTCAGCATATTTTAAAAAATACTATGGCGTGATTATCGATGATATGAACAAAATTCAATCCAAACTCCAAAACATTGATCATCAGTACCAATACACCTTTTCAGAAATCGCTACTATTTCTGAAAAGTTTGATGAGAAAATCAAACGGATCCGCGATCTCCAAAAGTCTCATAAACTAAATGTCCAATCGCTTGCCCATGACATCAAGACCCCACTCACCATACTTAAAAGTACGATTGAGGCAGTGGAACAGGGAAGAATCGAACTCACTAAAGAAGTCAGCAACAGTTTACTTGAAGAAATAAACGCAATGGATACCCTAATTCCGAGACTAATTGAATCCACAAAAGAAAACACTCGCGAGAAGATTGAACTTTCTCAAGAAGTGGTGAAAGCCTGCAAACGTCAAGAACCCCTCTTTGAAGACAAAGGCATTGTAATAAAGGTTGCGCTCGATGAAGGGGTAAATCTTCATATGGACAGAGAACTGGTTCATAGGATTGTGGATCACTTGTTATCTAACGTGCGTATGCACGCAAAAGGTGTGAAAGAGGTACAAGTAAGCATCGACTCATCAAGCAAGTCTCTGGTGATAACGGATGATGGTGAGGGAATCAGTCTAAAAGCCATGGAAATTTTCAATAAGAAGACAGCGGCCTTCCCTTCTTCGAATAAAGGGTCGGGCCTGGGATTATCCATAGTCAAAGACATTATTGAGCAATACGGTGGCTCGCTTGAAATTGAAGCATTGAAACCGCGAGGAACGCGCGTTACTATATTCTTTTCTTCATAATGTATTCATGATTGTATACTATAATCCACGTATAGGAGTGATACATATGAAAAAGACATTTATTATATTTTTCTCAATATTTTTGAGTGCAATGGTTATTTTGGGCATCCTTAATCTGGTGCTGAGATCTACAGATACTCCCTATCTGTGGGGTGGGCATATGATGCCAGGTGGCGCGATAGGATTCGGCTTTATTGGCATGCTGTTATTTTGGGGCTTTATCATCTATTTGATATTGACGCTTACACAAAACAACACTCAATCTGGAAACGATCAAACATATACTCTAAGTTCAAGGGAAATTCTTGATAAGAAATATGTGCGTGGAGAGATTACAGAACAAGAGTATCTTAGAAAAAAACAAACTTTGAATGAAGGCGGACATCACAATGCTTAAATGGCTAATAGGCGTATTGATAATTATGATGGTTGTGGCAGGAACGATTGCCCTAACAAGTGAAAGTGACTCTCATCCACTTGCCTCATTTGATATGCAGGACAAAAACGTAGTGGAAACGGTTCAATTTTTAGAAGCCAATACGTTTGATAGACTTACCTTTGCGGCGTCCATTGACGGTGAAACCTTGAGGGTTCAAGATGAAGAAAGCACCAAGGAATATTCGCTGCCTGATGATATGTTTTATGCATCAATAGCGCCATACGTGGATTCAACTCATGCTTGCGGGATTCACAACCTTGTGACCTGTCAAGGTGAAATGAATGAAGAAGCCTTTGACGTTGTGGTTCGCAATGACTCAGGGGACATTGTGTTTGATGACACTGTGGTCGCAAAGAGCAACGGCTTCTTTGGTGTCTGGTTGCCAAGAGATATCGAGGGGACCATTGACATTGAACATGAAAACATGAATGTTCAAGGCGCGATTTCAACATTTGCGGATAGCAATACATGCTATACAGATTTCCAACTCCAATAAACAAAGCATCCTCGGATGCTTTTTATTTTGCACTTTCGTTGTCGGGGGATGGGCCCTTTGGTAAAATTAAGTTGTAATCATTTTTAATAGAAAAGAGGGGTACTATGAAACTATTTACTTCAATTGACTTGAATGATATTGATCCCAAGGAGGCTCACGACTTGTTATTGAGTGTTGTCACTCCGAGTCCGGTGGCACTTGTGACCACCATAGGGGAAAACGGTGTGATGAACGGGGCTCCCTATAGTTATTTTAACCTTGTCTCAATCAGACCACCCATGGTGAGTATAGGTATTATACGTATCAATGGGAAATTGAAGGATACAGTCAAGCACATCAAGGATACCGAAGTGTTTGTAGTGAACATGGTTGATGAAGATAATGTCCAGGCAATCCATAGAACCGCTTCTGCGCTTTCAATTGATGAAAGCGAACTCGAAAAGTATGGGCTGACTCCCACCATCAGCGCTACAGTGAGCGCTCCGGGAATCGAAGAGGCAAAAATACGTTTGGAATGTCGTTTGGTTCATATAGTGCCTCTCAGCCATCGAGGGACTGTCACAGCGGATCTCGTTCTCGGAGAAATAAAACAGATACATGTGGAAAAAAACATTTTGGAAAACGGAAAGATAAATCCAAAAAAGCTAAAACCTGTAGGAAGACTCGGTGGCAATGACTACACTACCCTTGGTGATATTATCACTGTGAAAAAGTAAAAGTGACATAATATCTTTATAAAGACAAGAGTGCAGAAATCATCTTGGTTTTTTTCATGGAACGGGTGGTTTAGGTTAAGCCATTAACTTAGGAGCCAACATGTTATCATTGAGGGGTTCTATCGATGAAAACAGATTGAATAGGATTTTTAGAGAATAAAGATTAGTGTATTCAATGAAGCGGATTTAAAAGAAAAAACATTAAAAGTAATAACAAACTTCATATTCTTGCAAACAAGAATGGAATACCCTTAAGACTTGTTTCCAATAAGCTATTCAAACAAAGCCAATACCATCAGCGGTTTTTTGAGTGTTTATTGAAAAAAATGGAATTGAATTGGAAATCTATTGGCATCAAAGCGGCCCCCAATTGACAAACACGGCTTTGACTAATGCCAAAGTTTTCTAGAGTGTGCATATTGCAATACAGGGTATGCAAAAAAGGCATTGAAATAACAAGACCTTTTTTGTCTGTACACAAGACCTTTTTTGTCTGTACACAAGACCTTTTTTGTCTGTACACAAGACCTTTTTTGTCTGTACATCATGTGCTTTACATTGCGCAATTTTTCCGGTAAGATGTTATTGAAAGGATGTGTGATTTTTGAAAAACCCATCAATTAAAAGAATTCTTCCTTATGTAACCGTCGGTTTTAGTCTGTTGGCAACCGTGACCATCTTTTTTCCGGCATTGAGATATGATGACCTCGTATTCAATGGAATCGATATTGCGTTTGGAACGCAGATTAGCGATTTTGATCCGTTTGGTTTCGGCAGTATTGCAAGCGCGCGTCTTCCGGTAAGCACGTATGCGTTAGCAGCATATTTCGCACCGCTGATTGCAGGGGTTGTAACCATGGTGTTCAAAACAGGCAACGTCTTTTCCCTCGCCATGTATGTTCTGGCTGCTGTATTGTTCTTCATGTTGGCGGACCATATCGAAATAATTATTACCCTAGCTGGAAACGAAACTAGCGAAGCTGTTGAATGGCATATGGCCTACGGTATCGTCATTGCAGGAGTGTTATCCATTTTTGCAGCCCTTAGTGAGATGTTACACATTTCAATATCAGAGCATTAAAACACACATTTAAAGCGCCCATCCATTGGACGCTTTTTTTAATAAATTACTATAATGTAACTATTTTCATAAAATAATTTATTTTTTTCAGTCGTTCTCTTGACATGTAAACGGTTTTCATATATACTATGTAAGCAACAAAGTCACATGAAACTTAGATTAAATAGCTCAATCGTTATTATTTTATTTTCTGGGTCCCATCAAGTTCAAATTAATCTCGGAGGTGAGAGACGTTGTCAATCTTGATGCATCGTGATTCAAAGTGTTTGATTAGCGTTAACACCTTGAATAAAAAGGAATCGTTCAAACACTTCATATTATAAGAAGGAGTGTGTTATCATGAATAACCATCAAAAAAAGAAAACCAATAAAAAGAAACTTCTAAAAAAATTAGAAGACTATTTTTCACAAGAAATTGATTTTCGTTTCAACAAATTAACCAGATAACCTAATTTGAAAGCCCGCATTTGCGGGTTTTTTTATTGACAAGCGGTCAGCTTTTATTTACAATACAAACGAATGGAGGGTTGTTTATGAATAATCAACCTGATTTATCCGCAAAGGAAAAAAGAATTGCCTTGCATCTTAGAATTTGGGTCGTAGGGGCTATCGCAACTGCCGCGTTTATCATCATTAACATGATTTTGAGTGACGTGTATGGAATATCTGATGTGCTATTCCAAGGTGTCATGTTTTTGAGTGTTTGGGTAGTGCTTCAGTACTTGATTTACAGAAAGACATTCAAACAATTCAAAAAAGAAGAACAAGAGCAAGAAGAACAGTAAATAATAAATCCCCATCATGAATGAGCATATCATTCTTGATGGGGGTTTTAATTGGAACACGTTTTTTTAAACGTGTTTGATATCACTGTGTTGCGATAAGTCATCTGAAGTTGTCATAAGGTCTTTTACAGTCAAATCCTGTATATGTTTTACTCCGTGTGAACGAGCGATCATGCGCAGTTCGTCAGCGACCCCGGAATAGAAGTTGAAAAGACCTTGAGCAGAGACGTCGATGTCCAGCATTTTTCTAAGATACTTGTCCTGTGTAGCGATACCTACAGGGCACCTGCCCGTATGGCAAACACGTGATTGCAAACACCCTATGGAAATGAGTGAGGCTGTGGCCAGTGCGATGGCGTCAGCACCCATTGCAAGGCCTTTGGCGATATCAGCACCATCTCTAAAGCCACCGGTTGCACAAAGGGTTGCCTTGCTTTTTTTCTTATCCAGATAGTTTCTAGCGCGACGTATGGCGTACACAGGAGGAATACCCACATTGTCTTTTAAGAATGTCGGGGCAGCTCCCGTAGCCCCACCGCGGCAATCGATGGTAATAAAATCTGGATCAGCTTTCAAAGCGACTTCCAAATCGTTTTCAAGATCGCCTGTGGCGATTTTAATACCGACAGGTTTCCCTTCGATAATTGCTCTTATATCTTTAACACGCCCTATTAAATCGTCTTCGTTGTTGACACCTGAAAGCCTTCCTGGCGCACTGGATGCTTTGTTCGGTGTTATGCCTCGCGTTTTTGCTATTTCTTCAGTGACTTTATAAGCGGGAAGATAGCCTCCGACTCCAGGTTTGACACCTTGACCGATTTTTATTTCTACAGCGTCGGCCTTTTTCATAGCCGTCTCCTTGAAGGTGTAGTCGGCGGTTCCTTGTTCATAGATATAGGTTTTTGCGGCTTGGCGGGATTCTTCAAGCATGCCACCTTCGCCTGAACACATCGCGGTTCCAGATAGCGCGCTCCCTTTTGCAAGCGCGATTTTTGCTTCTTTTGATATGGCTCCAAAAGACATATGTGAAACGTAGTAGGGGATATCAAGCTTCAAAGGGTTCTTAGCATTCTTACCGATGGTTGTTTCAAGGGAGACGGTTTCATCCTCATTAAGTGGCATTTTGTTTAACTGTGCCCCTTTGAAAAGGACGTCTTTAAACCCGGGGACGTCTCTTAAGGTGCGCATGGAAGTGTGTTCTATGCCTTTTCCTTTTGAGAGTTTGCGAATGGGGTCATAGCGATTATCAAAAGGCAGATCGGTTGCCTGATTATCTTCTAAAGAGGGCGAAACCTTTCCTTTGTCTTCAAAACCCGCGTACCAATGGGATCCGTCACAAAACGGTTTGTTTTTGGACTGGCCACACCGACACAGAGCGAAATGCTCGTCTGATTCGGGCTCGTCATCACTTTGAAGGTCAATGAATCCCCTTAGCCTATAGGGGCCGTTTTCAGTAAGAGAGACTTCAGGCGTGTCGGAATACGCATCGAATCGTTTGCCATCGATTTCATAACTGAGTGCTCCGGAAGGACATTTTTCAATCGTAAAAATAATGGAATCTTTTGATGCCTTATCGGGGTCTATCCAGGGTTCTTCACCCATTTTGAATACTTTGGGAAGTTCGCTTGTACAGTAGCCTGCGTGTGAACAAATCCCTCGGTCATCATGAATTGTGATGGTTTTTCCGGGATAGACATCGTGATGTCTAGGGATACGGTCGTCTTTTTTCTCGTCGGTAAAATTCACTTTGCCATGAGTCCCATCACAAAAAGGTTTCTGAGAGGACTTGCCGCAGCGGCACAAGGCCACCGTTTTCTTATTGGTTTCGACTTTCCGCTTAGTGGATTCAGTAATCTTTTTTTGCGATTCCAAAATCAATGGTCCGTTCTTGGCTGGTGTGATGGATGGTTTGTCTGACATTTGAAAACTCCTTTCAATAAAAAATTAATTTAAAGGCTTTTCAATTCTTTTATAAAACTCATCAAGGGTAATTTCGTTTGCCAGGACACGTTCATAAAAGGCCTGAATCTTATCGGTATCCAAGGTTGCCTGGAACCCCTTCGTGCCAAAAAACTCCTTGACATAGTCATTGTTTGGCCGGAAGATCAAATCCTCTTTTGTACCGCATTGAACAATTTTGCCATTATTGATTAAAACAATGCGTGTGCCTAGTTTAAATGCTTCTTGAATATCGTGGGTAACAAATAAAATGGTTTTTTTAAGTTTGCGATGAATGGCAATCAATTCATCTTGCAGTGCGGTTCTTGCAATCTCATCGACAGCGCCGAAAGGTTCATCCATCAAAATGATGGAGGGATCAGGCGCAAGGGCTCTGGCCACGCCGATTCTTTGTTTCTGCCCCCCACTGACTTCTCTTGGGTATCTTTTCAACAAGGATTTATCGAGGCCAACAAGGTCGATTAATTCCTCGGCTTTCTTGTTTTTTTCATCTTTTGTAGAGTCGTGGGTAATGTCTTGTACAAAAGATATGTTTTTTCTTATGGTCAAATGGGGAAGCAAGCCGATTTGCTGAATGACATAGCCGATTTTTCTTCTAAGTTCAATGGTGTCCCAGTCTTTTAAAAGCGTATCCATGACCCGGATATCTCCATCATCAAAAGGGATCATTTTATTGACCATTTTCAACAAGGTCGTCTTCCCACATCCTGAGGGACCCAGGAATACGATGAGTTCGCCTTCTTGAACCTCCAGACTGAAATCCTTGATGACTTTTTCCTTATTGCCATACGATTTTGCGACGTTTTTGAATTCTATGACTGACATTATCTAAGTCCTTTCTCCTCCAAAAACTCTCGTGCCACGACTTTTGGATTTTCGTTGTTTATTTCGACTCGGTAATTCATGTTGGTCATTTCTTCATTGGATATCTGTCCGCCCAACATGTTGACGATGGCTTCCAGTTCAGGGTGTGTTTCATAGACTTCTTCACGGACGAGTGTGGCTCCATAGTAAGTTGGGAAGAAGTTTTGGTCGTCTTCTAAGACACGTACATCGAAATCCTCAAGGCGTCCATCAGTGGTGAAGATGTTGATGACGTCAACGTATTCGTTACCGATGGCTTCGTATTTAAGACCAATATCAAGTTCGCTTGTATCTGAGAAGTTGAAGCCATATTCTTCAACTAAGGCGTCATACCCGTCTTCTCTTTCGTAGAAGTCATATTCGGCGCCAAAAACAAGTGTATCACTGACTTCTGCAAGATCCGAGTAGGTATTAAGATCGTGTTCCTGGGCAATGGTTTCACGCACTGCAAGGCCGTAGGCGTTATTGAAGCCGTACATGTCTGACCATAAAATGCCGAACTGTTCTTCGTATTCGGCTTTTACATTGTTGTAAAGCTCATCGGAATTTCTGATAAGAGGTTCTTCTAATACAAAAAGCCAGCCTGTGCCAGTGTATTCTGGATACATGTCGTAATCGCCTTCAAGCATGGCGGGGTGAATATTGGAAGTTCCCCCTCCGATGCCTAAATCCTGCTCAACTTCCAAATCAGTATTGTCTTCGATAAGATGAGTCAGCATCTCCACTAAAATATATTGTTCAGTCATGGGTTTGCTTGCAATGACGATGGTGTCTTCATCATTGTTGTTACATCCGAGCAGAGTCCCTAAAAGCAAGACACTTAAAAATATACTCAATAATTTTTTCATGAATAACCTCCTAATATATTGTCAGTCTTTAATACCTAAAATACGTTTTTTCAATCCTTTTTCAACAAATCCCATGATAAAATCTGTAACAATGGCAAGTGCGGCTACGAGCAAACTTCCTGCGAACGTCATGGCGGGGTAATAGGTTGTGATGCCTCTCCAAATGGCTTTCCCAAGTCCGTCTCCACCAATGAACGATGCAATCCCTGCAAGGGAGATGGTCATGACGACCATGGTTCTGAAACCCGCAAATATCACAGGCAATGCAAGGGGAAGTTGGACTCTTAAAAGCAGTTGTATGTCAGTACATCCCATACCTACGGCCGACTCGACAATGTCCTGATCGACATCTCTTATACCCACATAAGTGTTTCTAATCAAGGGCAACATTCCATAAAGAACGAGTGCGATGATGGAACTGGTATTTCCAATACCTGTGAATATCACCAGGATACCGAACATGGCAATGACCGGAATGGTGTACAAAAAACTCGTAAGGTAAAGCATGAAACCCGCGAAATAGCGGTTCCTGGTCATGAACACTCCACTAGTGAGTCCGATGGCTGTAATAAAGGCGACAGAGATGACAGTAAGCATGATATGTTGGATAAATAGCTCACTGAAAAACTCGAATCGTTCAATGTATAAATTGTAGATTTCTCCAATCATCGCTATAGTCCTTTCTGTGAGTTGCGACCGTCCATTATATACCCATTATAGCATAGACCACCCCTATAAAAGTGTTGATATACAATAAATGTGAGACCTTGTCTTGAAAAAAGAAAAGGTGGGACGTATCCTATAAGTGTACCTACCATAGCACACAAAGGGAGGATACGAACCACATGCATGGTATATCACGGTCAATCCTCAATTGTGAACATGATTTAAACACAAGATTTCACGCCTGTAAGCTTTATTCTACCAACCAATTCACCGTACGCGAGGTCATGAGACGAAAAAGATTTCAAAAGCTTCTCTCATGCGATGGATGAATCGCTACGATGGTACACAAGATTCTTTAAAAACCCGGTCTAAAAGACCCAAAACACCTCACCCCAATGTCCACACCACGAATGAGATCCGGCATATCGAAATCTTAAGACGCAGAAACCCGAATATCGGTCTCAGTGAACTGTATGGGAAACTAAGAGAGCATTACGCCTACACAAGACATCCCGCTTCTCTATTTAGATTTCTTAGGAAACGCGGGGTCTTTGTTCAAAAAGAACACAA
>Ga0306867_1000065_pt1 | contig 77815 bp, 75 predicted proteins | sample AntRauTorckE6831_FD_190432 | JGI IMG/M metagenome (GOLD analysis project Ga0306867, IMG submission 190432) | Saline lake microbial communities from Rauer Islands, Antarctica - Metagenome Torckler E6 #831 (v2) (version 2) | ecosystem: Environmental > Aquatic > Non-marine Saline and Alkaline >...
TCGATTCAAGAGATTGTGGATTTCCTTATTTGCGAAATCCACTCCACACCGTTTCCAGTTGATATTACGCTTCCATACTTGTAATATCAGTACTTTGATTGAACAGAGCTAAGGAAATAAGGAAAAGTCCAATTTGCTTTGATCCTTTCGAGAAATGTAGATATCTATCTTTTTGATGAGCTAATTGGAGGCGTCGGCCCTGCCGTACGCGATATCATTTTGGATACCATTCATGCCTTCAAAAACAGTGATGCCACATTCATCCTTTCCACCCACCAAATCTATGACGTCGAAATACTTTTTGATGAAGTAATATTTTTAAAACAAGGTGAAGTGTACCTTCATCTGTCCACCAAATCCCTTATCAAGGCACACGAGCCACCCTTCTTGATGTATTTAAGAAGGTGTTTAGACATGATGGTTATTAAACGCCTGCCTTTTGAAATGTATTACGGCATTGGAAACTATATTGTTGTAATGGGACTCTTTTACGCGCTAACTTACTTAGAGAAGATAACAGGGGAAACGGGGCTAATTCTCATACCCGGTTCTTTATTCTATTTTGGCTACCTGGTGATTCATCTCTCGCACTTGTTTTCAAAGGGGATTTTCACTAAAAATGCTTATGTCCTGTTTTCCCTTCCCTTATCAATGAGAGAGCTTCTCCTCTCAAAATGGATTGCAGGCATATTTAAAGCGACTGTTTATGTTTTCTTTTTTATCTACTGCTTGTCTCTTTCAATTTCGCTCACGACAATCTTAATTGCTGTAGCATTGATTGTAGTAATCACTGTGTCTTCCTTGGTTATAACGCTTCTTATGTTCGCAGGTATCTTAACCTATACAGTCTATCAAGGCTATGGTAAGCGCGTTCTTAAAACTCTTTTGCTCTTTACTTTTTTGCTTGGAACGATTTTGTTTGTGATTTATCAAGACACCCTTTTCAATGACCACATAATTTTCAGTTCAATATACTTTGTCCTAGTAATCGGAATCCTCTTGCCTTTTCCCCTGTTTTTCTTCTCCGCTTTGATGCTTGACAAACGTCTTGAATTGTAACTCTGAACTATGTGAGGAGAAGTATAATAAGTTCATCGTGAAAACAGTTCATATAATGAAAAAAACCGGCTCTAAGGCCGGTTTTTTGGAGCGGAATTCAGTGATTATTATACGATTTTGATGTTAACATCGACGTTGCCTTGAATCGCTTTTGAAAACGGGCAAATTTTGTTGGCCGCATCTATCATGGCTTGTTTAAGGGCATCTTCTACACCCTCAATATGAACCTTGATGTTAAAGGAGAATTGCTTGCCTTTTTCATTTGCCAATACGACGTTTTCAACTTCAACACTGAAATCGTCATATTTGATTTCTTTTATTTCAAACGCTTTTTGCAAGGCGCTTCCCAAGCACGCCGAGTATGCCAAAGCTACGAGTTCGAAGGAGTTTGTATCGTCAGTTGGTTTACCTGTCATTTCTGATGGGGTCGCTAGTTCATGATGGAGTCTTTCGTCAGTGGTTTCCACATGGCCTTCGCGTCCACCACGATTAATAGCACTTCTTTTTAATACTGTTTTCATGATTATAACACCTTTCAAATTGATACTTTTATTGTAGCACGCTTTATTTATAAGCCCTACAGATAGACAAAGGTATTGTTTCGTATCAAAAACTGAATGAGCCCTCGCCCTTTATCGCCATTGTTTAAAAAAAGCTCCGGAATATTATTATCCGGAGCTTTGGTTTATTTGTCTGTAAGGTCCATGAAAGTGTCGATTTCTTCTTTCATGACATCGAATGATCGTTGCCAGAATGCTTTGTCACTTACGTCTATACCGATGAGGGCCGCGACTTCTTCCACGCCCATCTGACCGGTTTTTTGAAGCAAGTGGTCAATGTCTGGTACGGCTGCGCTGCCTAAGTCCTTGTAATAGGCGTAGATGCCTTTTGCGAATAAAAGACCGAAGGCGTAAGGGAAGTTATAGAAACTGAGACTTCCCCTGTAGTAATGGGACTTGTTGACCCACATGTACGGGTGAAGTACATCTTGATTGAGGCCGTCTCCATACGTTTCTCTTTGGGCATCGACCATCATCTGTTTGAGTTGATTGGCCGAAAGCGGGCTTTCTTTTCTGGCTTCAAACACGTTCTTTTCGAACGTGAAGCGGGAAAGGATATCCACGATGACTTGAGTACTGCCCATGATGGATTGTTCCAAAATGAAGAGTTTCTCATCGCCTTCACTTTCTTCAATCGCAGAACGTTTCACAATAGTTTCACAGAGTGTAGATGCTGTTTCTGCGACTGGCATAGTGTAGCTTGCATTGAGTAAGCTTTCACTGAAGATACGGTCCCCATGATACGCATGTCCGAGTTCATGTGAAAGGGTGATGACATTAGAAAACGAGCCTTCGAAGTTCGTAAGGATGCGGCTTTGCTTGATCGGGTGGATGTTGAAACAAAATGCCCCGCCTCTTTTACCGCTTCTTGGTGTAAAATCAATCCATTCTTCATCGCGTGCGCGTTCTGCGAGGTTCGCAAGGTCGTCACCGAAGGTTTTAAAGTTGTCGATGACGTACTGCATCGCTTCGTCTTCGCTGAACTCGCGCTCGCTTTTACCAAGCGGGGCGAATAGGTCATACCAGGGAAGGCCGTCTTTGTGGCCGAGAAGTTCGCCTTTTCTTTTTAAGTATTGCCTAAACATCGGAAGATTGTCGCGCATGGTTTCAATTAGGGTGTCTAATGTGGCCTTGTTCATGCGTGAATCATGGACCGCTTCATGAAGCGGACTTTCAAACCCACGCATTTCTGAGAGTTCGTTGACCTCGCCTTTGACGCTGTTTAGGGCGTAGGCAATGGAATGTTCAATTTTCTCGTACGCCGCAATTTCCGCTTCATAGGCTTTTTTTCGCACAGAGGCGTCACGGCTGTGCGCTTTGTTACGAATATCGGACAAGGTGACTTTCTCGTTCTCGTATTCGACTTCTAAGACACTTGTAAGCAGGCCTTGAAGCTGACTCCAGGCACTAGATCCGGTTTGTTGCATCTTTGCGATGACGGTTTCGACGTCTTCACTCAAGACATATTTCGCATTTTTCTTGATTTGAGTCAGATGGTAGCGATGCTCTTCAAGCAGTGGGTCTTTTGCAAGGACGCTTTCAAGATCACTGACTTTGGTAATCCACTTGGAAAAGGCCGTACTAAAAAGCGTGGTTTCACTTGAGAGTTTTTGCATAGTGTTCATCCAGGCGATGGATGTTTCGTCCTGGGCGTTGGTTGAAATACTGAGATTCACAAAGCCATACGCTCGAATAAGGTTTTTTCTAAGCGAACTTTGAATGCTGATGTACTCTTTGAGCACATTCAGAGTGTCGGTTCTCTCGCTCAATGTTTCTGCAAATTTCTTGGACTGTTCAATCAGTTCCTTGATTCTGTTGATGGTTTCCTTGAATTCGTTTGAGTCGTATCCGGGAAACAACGGATCAAGATTCCATTTTCTCATGGTGACCTCCTAAGATTTATCTTTCACGCAAGATGGCAAGCAATTTGAGAAGCTCGATATAAAGCCATACGATGGTAAGAATGAGACTTAGTGACAAGACCCATTCGTATTGCTTGTCAGCGCCTGATTTTACAAGTTCGCTGATGTTGTCGAAATCAATAAGCAAGAAAAATGAGGCAATCCCTGCCGATGCGATGACAACGAGCATGTAGATATCCATGCCGATGGCACTTCCAAAGAACCCAAAGAATTGGGCAATGAATAAGAATAGATAGGTAAACATCACACCCAGAAGCAGTGAATACATAATCCGTCTGAACATGGGACCTACGCGGATGATGCCACTTCTATAAAGGAGAAGCATCGCCACGAAAACGCCACCTGTAGCCATCAGGGCCGTCGGAACAATCATATCTCCATACGCAAGGGTGTAAATTCCACTTATGGCACCCAAAACGACCCCTTCAAGCAAGGCGTATACGACGGAAAATATTGGCGCGAGGTTGGGTTTGTACATCGCAATCATCGCGGATATGAACGCCCCGATTGCGGCGCCGATGAGGGTGAATATTCCGCCCTGCACGGACCCGGTCGTCATAAGGTTATAGGCTGTAAAAAGTCCTGACAAGCCAAGTAAGGCAAGCAAGAATGTTGATTTCATGATCACGCCTGAATAGGTGGCGCTGAATTCACTCGATTGAGATTGAACTTTATTACCGATGTTACGCATCATTGGATTTCTTCCTACGTTCTTAAAACGCATTGTACATCACTCCTGATTAAAATTTTAAAGTTTCGGTGATAAATGTATAGTTCATTGCTTTAAAACAATGACATTTGCGGGGTGTCGGGCAAATCTCCGAACGCATCAAGGGCGTCTAATTTGTTGAATACGGTGTTGGACACGGCGGTTCTTTTCTTGACGTCTTCACGGTCGGAGAACAGTTTTTCGTCCCGTGCAGTGATGATGGAATCTGCAACCTTGTACCCAAGACCATCTAGTGCGACAAACGGCATTCTAAGGCCTTGATTGTCTTCTGTCAACGTGAAGTCACGCGCGGATGAATGCATGATGTGCACGCGTTCGAAGTAATACCCTCGCTTGACCATTTCACGGGCCACTTCCAAGACAGTATAAAGTCTTTTTTCCGTTTCGGTGGCCTTTTTCCCTTTCTCGTCAATTTCATCAAGACGGTTTTCTATGGAATAAGCGCCTCCGAGCATCGCACTCAAATCAAAATCACGGGCTCGTTTGGAAAAGTAGGCGGAATAGAAATAGATGGGTCTGTAAAGTTTAAACCAGGCGATTCTAAGCGCCATGATGACATACGCTGTTGCATGGGCTTTAGGGAACATGTACTTGATCTGACCCGCACTCCAGATATACCATTCTGGGATTTTTTCTTCTCGCATGACGTTTTTGAATTCTTCCCATTTTTCAGGTTGACCTGCGGCTTTCCCCTTACGAATAAACTCCGATATTTCAAAGGCTTTGGCACTTTCGAGACCGTTTTGAATGAGATACACCATGATGTCATCACGACACCCTATGACTTTTTCAAAAGGGACTTGACCGAACTTGGAAGTCCCTTTGACGAGGTCTTCTGCGTTGTTGAGCCAGACATCAGTTCCATGTGAGAGCCCTGATATTTTCACGATTTCTGCGAAGGTTTTGGGTCTTGATGCATTGAGCATGCCCCGCACGAACGACGTTCCCATTTCGGGAATTCCGAAGCTCGCGACTTCACTACCGATATCACTCGGCTTCAAATTGAGGACTTCCGTTCCTGAAAGCATCTTGTATACTTTGGGATCATTGATGGGGATGTCTCTTGCGTCTTTGAACGGGAACGAAATCGGATCGCGAGCGACAAAATCCATCAAGTAGCGAATCATCGTCGGATCATCGTGTCCGAGCACATCGAGTTTGAAGAGGTTGTCTTCAAAGGCGTGATAATCGAAATGGGTGGTCCGCCAGTTTGAACTCGTGTCATCCGCGGGATACTGAACCGGGGTGACATCATGAATATCACGGTAGTTCGGCACGACGACGATTCCCCCGGGATGTTGACCCGTGGAGCGTTTGACACCGGTGATCATTTTGGCACGTCTTTCTATTTCGGCTTTTCTGAGTGTGATGTCTTTTTTCTCTACATATCCTTTGACGTACCCATAGGCCGTTTTCGATGCGACCGTTGAAATTGTTCCAGCTCTGAAGGCGTGGTCATGACCGAAGAGTTCACGGATGTATTCGTGGACAATGCCTTGGTAGTCTCCTGAGAAGTTGAGATCGATATCAGGGACCTTGTCACCTTTGAAGCCAAGGAAGGTTTCAAAGGGAATATCGTGGCCGTCTCTATGCATGGGCGCTCCGCATTCAGGGCAGGGGAGTTTCTTTAGGTCATAGCCGCTTATCGCTTCATCAAGCTGGGTCTGGAGACCTTTTTCGTTGTCTTTGATGCCGTAGGTTTCTTTTTCCTCAGGGCTCATCTTGAATGAGGAAAAGTGGCATTCACCACATACGTAATGCGGGCTTAAGGGGTTGACCTCCGTGATATCCATAAGCATCGCGACGACACTTGAACCGACACTTCCCCTTGAACCGACAAGGTAGCCGTCATCAAGCGATTTCTTGACGAGAAGATAGGATATGTAGTAAACACTCGAGAATTTGTTTTCGGTGATGCTTTTCATTTCGCGGTCAAGCCTGTCTTGTACAATCTTTGGCAAGGGATCTCCATACATGGCGTGAGCCTTTTGATACACCATGTCGATCATCGCTTTTTCAATTGACGGAATGCCTTTTAAGGCCAGGAAGTCATCCGTTGGTGCGAAGAGTTTACTTGGGAATATCTTAAAGGACTCAATCAGCTCACTGATGGCTTTTGCGTTGTCGATTACGAGTTCCTGGGCTCTATCTTGATCAAGTGGTTTAATGGCTTCAACCATTTCTTTGGTAGTCCTAAAATATTGTGAAGGAATGTCTTCATATTTTGAAAGGGTGTGATACCCACCCCCTACAATCGGAGTTCTTACATAAATGTCACGGTAGCGGACGCTTTCTTTATCGATATGATGCGCATCGCCTGTAGCGATGACGGGGATGCTTAGTTCATCACCGATTCTTATAATCCGTCTCAAGGTATCTTGAATGCGATGGTCCACATCCTCCATGTCCTTGCCGAGGTGTTTATAGTCTTCAGGGGGTTGAATTTCAAGGTAGTCGAAGAATTTCGCATGGGCTTTCAAGGCTGCTTCACTTTGATTGAGTGCGATTTCAAAGAAATCGCTGTTCATGCAACCACTGCCTACTAGCAAGCCTTCTCGGTATTTGCTCAAAACCTTTTTAGGCAGTTTCGGACCTTTGTCAAAATGTAACGTGTTGGCCTGACTTATCAACTGATAAAGGTTTTTAAGACCTTTTTGATTTTTGACGAGGACACTTAGGTGTCCAGCTCTTGCGTTTTTATAGCGACTCACGCCTTCAATGGACTTTTCAATATGCTTAAGCGTTTCAAACGTATTGATGTTTTTCCTGGAAAAGTCTCCAAGCATATTTAGAAATATATTTGCAGTTGCGCGGGTATCATAAATTGCACGGTGGTGTTGAGTCAGCTCGACTTTGAACAGCTTGGCGACTGCTTTCAAATTGAAGCGTTTAAGTTTTCCCGCGTAAACTTGACGCGCGATTTGTAAGGTGTCTAGGACCGGGTAGGGTCCGTCATAGAGATTTTGGTTCTTAAGGGCGTTTTCGAGATGCGCCATGTCGAAGGGGGCGTTGTGTGCGACAAACACAGTCCCTTCAAAGAATGCTTTGAACTTTGGAAGCACTTCTTCTATAGAGGGCGCAGTTCTCACGTCTTTATCCTGGATACCTGTAAGACGTGTGGTGAAGTCACTAAGGCGTTTGTGCGGATTGACAAATGCATTGAATTCATCGACAACCTGATGGTTTTCGATTCTCACTGCTGATATTTCAATAATGTGATCATAGTGAATGGAGAGCCCGGTTGTCTCAAGGTCGAAGACCGTATAGGTGGCGTCTCCAAGGTCCTTATTACATTCACCGGACGCAATCAGGGTGTGCCCTTCGTCAATGACTGAGAGTTCTGAGCCGTATATTGGTTTGATGCCTGCTTTTTTTGTGGCCTTTTCAAATTCGGGGAAGGCCTGGACAGTATTATGGTCGGTGAGGGCAATGGCATCGTGTTTGAAACGCGCAGCAGTATTAACATAATCGGTGATTGAGTCAATCCCGTCAAGGGTCGACATTTTGGAATGTAGATGAAGTTCCACACGTCTTTCATCCGCATTGTCTTGCCTTTTATTGAGAGTTACAGGTTTGTTGGTCCGCTCGATGCTTTGAGCCACAATGATGACTTCGTCTGTGAATGTGTCATATTGAGCGGAGCCTTTGACTTTCATTTTCGTACGCTCGTCAGTGACATCAAGAAACTGTCCTTCGCTTTTATCACGGACAAATTTCTTTACATAGATGGAATCTTCATCATTGGAAAGCACAAATGTATAAAGATCCGTTTTTTTGTTTATGGTTTTCTTATCAACCGATTGCACGATGCCTTCAATAACAAAATCCGCGGTGTTGTTAGCGGATTTGTATTCCACAAGTTTTTCTTCACTGGTTGGAATGGATTCAATGCGATTTTTGATTCTTCCTATTTTTCTATCCTTAAATGCTTCAAAAATCGGTTCTCTTTCACTGCTTGATTCGTCTTCAACCTCAACCCCTATATCGTTGAGTTCCATGATTCTATCGGTGATGGTGGGAGTTTTTTCACAATACTTTACTGACAAATCGACATCGAATCCATAATGATAGAGACGTTCTTTGATGTCTTGAAGCATCTCTTCTACATAATAGGCGTCTTTTGGACAAACGACTTTGATGGACTCTCCCTCGAGTTCCACGTTAAATTCACTCATTGCGTTGTAACGGGGCTTTTGTCTTTTGGTCTGTTCAAGCGCAAAGTAATAATAATCCTTTAATTCGCCTGATGATGCATCATCGTAATCGATCATGAACCGTACTTTATTGCAGTTGTCCATGAATGCAGGCAAACTCTCCAAACGGTTCACAAACCGCTTGAAAAGGTCTACAGGCATAGGTCTTTCAAAGGACAAATTAAAAAACCAAGTCCCTGTGGACTCGTCAACTTCAAGTTCTATGAGTTTTCCCTGCAGTGACTTTTCAAGGTCACCGAGTTCCAATAATTTAAGTAATGTATTAAACGCATTTTTCATAATGTCACTCCAATTTTTCAATATCATTATAGCATATTAGAACACTATTTTATCATGAACAGCCCAATGATTCCCCAGGAATTTTTTTCTTTTTATCAATGTTTAACTTCTCCATTCCCTGTTTAATACCGTATATTGCGATAATTGCGTTAAGAGAAGGCCATATCTTTTTATAAACCATAAATCTTGAACCGACCATGCCCTTGGATAATTATATATGAGTCATTCATCGAGTTTTTTACCTATAAATACGCTATATGGGAGTCACTACAGGTATATAAAAAGGCTGAAAGAGTGAAATCACTCAAGATTTCACCCTGTACAGCCCGTCGTTTATACATAAAGATAATTACTTACCAAATGCTTACCATTAAGTCTTTGGGTAAATGCATGTCATCTTTTTCATCAATGTCATAAAACGCCTGAAATTCTTCCAAATTGCTTAGCTGCATATTCGCTCTTAAAATTGCGGGTCCATGGACATCGACTTTGAGTAAGAGCTGGCTGTATTCTTCTGAAGCTTTGATGCGCCAGACACGCGCCCAGTTCTTAAAGAAATCCTCAAGATTGTGGTCGTCATTTTTCTTGCTCGCTTCAAGGGCGCATCTGAGACCCCCGCTGTCGGCGATGTTTTCTGACACGGTCAGTTCTCCGTTGCAAGGACCCACTCCGGTTTCTACCCCTTCAAAGAGGGCAATCATATCCTTGGATTTTTTATTGAACGCTTCTAAGTCCTCATCGGTCCACCAGTTGTTAAGGGAGCCTGTTTCATCAAACTTCGCTCCGTTATTGTCAAAGGCATGGGATATTTCATGGGCCATGACCGCGCCGATTCCGCCATAGTTCTCCGCTGCACTTTGTTCGAGACTGTAATAAGGCTCTTGCAATATGGCTGCAGGGAACACGATTTGATTGTTGAATGGGCTGTAGTAAGCATTGACCATGCTTGCCGGCATTGCCCATATGTTTCTGTTTGGTTCTTTATTGTATTTCTTGAATTCGTGATCATTAATGATTTTATTCATTTTAAGGCGTTCCTGGATCAAGTCCGATCCTTGTTCATAGCCTTCAACATTGAACTGATTATAGTAGGGAGGAAGTTCATCGGGGTAGCCTACATGAACGGTAAGGGCGCGGAGTTTCTCAATGGCTTTTTCTTTTGTTTTTTCCTGTAGCCAAGTGTTGTTCGAAATCCGTTCCTGATATACGTCAATCATTTCATGAACCATGGTTTTGACGTCTTCTTTTGCGGTAGGTCCGAAGAATGTTTCTCCATAGTATAGCCCCACTACTTGACCGAACTTGTTGTAGGCTTGGTAAAAGGCGAACTTCTCCTTGCTTTTTGATTCCTTGATCCCTGATAAGGCCCGCCCAAACGCTCCACTGGCTATACGAATATCATCGCTCAGGTCAGATGCGAATTTGATCGCATTCGATACGATCATCCATGATTTGATGCATTCGAAATTGTCTTCTTTGATGATGGAATCAAAGGCATTGATGAAGTCAGGGTTTGTGACAATCAGCTGATCCACCGTTTCCTTGACGAGCGATTCCGCGTTGCCCATCAGATCGAAGTTCTTGCTTAGCTTTTCAATTTTTTCCCTGGTGAAGGGGTTGTACATTTTGACGTAATCGGCTTTTTCAACGCTAGATTTGGTCACCGGAACAAGCAGTTCATCGAACGCTAGCGCGTCACTGATCAGCTTGTCGGTTTCCTCTTCAGAATATCCGTATAACGTGAGTAGAGCTTTGGTCGTCTTTGTGAAGAGACCGATCAACTGCACTTTTTTGGTTTCATCCTTGTAGTAGCTCGTATCGGGCAAGAAGAGACTGGCTGCGCCAAAGTACAGAATCTGGTTGTTGCTGTTCATGAAATCCTGATTGACACTGAAGTCAAACGGCAAAGCAATTGATTGAAGCGTCAAATCTTCGAAGGATTCCTCAAGATCACCGAGCCCGTTCAATCGATTGATTTGTTTTAGGACCTTTTCAAATGGCTTTGTTCCAAGTTCATCTCTTTTATCAAAGTCCTTGGTCATCTGATAGAGTTTGATGTATTTTTTCAAATTATCATTCAATCCCGATAAATCATTATCCCATTTCTTTGTCAGATCCATCAACGTCTTTTCAATCCCAAGATGCAATTCCAAAAATGCTGAAACCGCTGGTTGATCGCCAGGAATCTCCGCTTTTTCCAACCACTTCTCATTGACGGCGTGATAAAAGTCTTTTCTGATTTTATCTTTATTCATACAAACACCTCTCTGCCCAATTGGCATATTATAGTATCGATACTCATTTGTGATACGATTCGCTGTAACATTTTTAATTGTAACTATGATATGAAACTATTATCAAAATACAAGGGCGGCCCAACGTTGGATTCTGTTATTGATTGAAATCTAATATATCTATTCACCTGAAATAAAGATCATCAAATCTATAACACAATAATAAAACAAGATACTTCCGGAAAAGTACAATATTAGAGAAAAAACACTCCCCTTTGTTCTATTTTTTAAAGATAACCTTTTGTTTATCTTATTATACAACAGATGGATAAAATATAATAATGGTGGTATAATAATTGCTAAAATTGATACAATCCCGTTTATACTTGAAGACTTTAGCAAGACACCTACTGCATTCAATACAATTACAGCAACAATGTAACAATTGGTATGGAAATACGATTGACATTGAATTTGTGTTGTTTGTAATGAAGCAGAACTTCTAAAACTAGAAATACTATTACAAATCCTCCATAAACATATAAATAAAGCGGATTTACTTGACTAGAAGTGCTATTCACCATCAATGCACTTACTAATATAAGTGGTATTAATAATAGAGAGTTTTCAATCAAATGGGTCTCTGATACAAAATTATTTTTTATGTATGGTTTTGCTTTACTTTGTCTATACAAAACGACATGTATAACATAGAATAGAAATTGCAGTGTAAAAAGAACAACAAAAGAGGTTGAAATAAGGGTATTATTATCTAAAACAGTTGAAAACATAAGTCCCATTACAGTCAAACTGAAAAGATAACAAAGGTTTAGAAAAGACCATTTTCGAAGAAAAATTTCCTTTTGTCTACCAAAAACCATACTATGAATACAGTGTAGCACAAAGAATCCTATATATGTGATAACTAAATATACAAACACTATAAAATAATCTGTAGAGTTTAATATTGATATCCTCAAATATACAAAAGCAATTGATGTTAAAAATATAATTATTGAAGGTGCAAAAAACTTATTTTTTGTGGAGATTAAATTTACCATATTAACCCACCTCTACTACCATCAATCATTATTACAGAAATGTAATTATATCTAGAGTTCCCAATTAAATCAGTTAATTTTACTTTAACTGTATATGTTCCTGGTCTATTATAGTTAACTAAATCATAAGTTACATCTACTATGATATCATTTTGTGATGTGTAATTGTCTGTTGGACTGACATAAGTCTCCCAATCAATATTAGAAATTGTCCCAACGGTAAAATTATATGTGGTTTTCGACAATGTAGGTGCATCAAAATCTAAATATAGATTCGAATCTCTAATCTCTTGTGGAATATCCCCACCCAAATTTTTAACAGGACACAAGAATGGTTCATATTTAGAAATCAAAGCATCTCCTTATAAAGTATCCAAATTACAGAAATTATAAATACTACCTTTATCCCAAATAAATCTCTCATAAGAACTATGATTCTTATAATCGTCTAGACTATTTCCCCAAACTAAATAAGGATAAACATCTCTGAATCTATGAGCTTCAGAACCATACTGTTCACTTTCTGGTACACCAAAGTTGAATGTAGCCATTCTTAATGGATCCGTTTCATGTGAATATGTATTATTTCGATGATCAATAATTATTGCCTCCAAAGAACCATAAGTATACTCCCCTAGTCTTATATCATAATAATAGACTGGCTTCTTATACTTCTCCCTTTTCAATATAAGCTTTCTGCCAGGGACCAAGTTTGGAGGGATCCATGGTTTTCGTGATGGTTCCGAGTAGTTTGAGTTGTCTCAAACGGAACAAGGCATTAAGTATGTCAAAATCCAGAATGGTCGTATGATTGACGCTTCTATAGCCTTTTATGAAATGCTTGAATACTTCGATGTTGGGGTCTTTATGAATATTAGATGGATTCCCACCAAGGAGAAGATAAAAAAGATACACGGCAATATCATAAAAATAGTATCCGTATTCCATATCATCAAATTCCATAACGATCACCTCTTCGCCATCATAAAGAAGGTTGCCAAAAAGATAATCCCCATGAATAAGTCCGTATTCGTTTGGGTCTTTTCTCCATGAAGCGATAGTATCGAGAAGTTCGTTTGCCTTCTTTTCATAAAAAGGCTTAGAGTCTTTCACAAGCTTTATATCCCGATGTTCGCTGTAAACGGGGCGGTCCACTTTATTCATATTCTGAAACGCTTTGTGCAAAAGCCCGAGAGCTTTTCCAGCATTAAAGTGTGTTTGATTTGTCAATGAGGTTTCATGCCAGATAAGCCCACTTTCCTTTTTGAAAAACGACGCAATCCTTTCGCTATGTTCTAAAACAAAGGACCCATCGTTTTTGATGGGGCTAACTGTGGAAAGTGTGTCCTGGATGGTGTTTAGAACACGCACTTCCTCTTCAATTTCCTTTTTTGTTCTGCGCGTGCTGATTCTTACGATATTGGGGTATCATCCTATATGGCTTCAAAAACGGTATTGTGAAATCCACTAAGTGATTTCAAGTCTCTGATACCATTTGATTTTAAATAATTTACAATCATCTTAGTATTCTCCTTTTAACGTTAGAATTGTTTAAAAAGGCTTGTAGGTACGTCCGTTTTTCAATGGGTTTTACAATTCTGAACCTACTAATTTCATGGAATCCCCTCCTCCCCTTCATAAAAGGATTTCATAATAACTGTATCACAAAATTGAACCAAATAAAAAACCTCGATACAAGTATTGTGTATCGAGGGTATAAAGCGTGTATTATTTACTTGGTTCAAATGCACCATCATTGATCTGATACGCTATTTCATTACGTCTAAATATGCCCGGCATAAATGGGGGTTGGTAGCGCATAATCAGCCGCGAAGATTGCACTTCATAGTCATGGGTATTCAAGTATTCACGGAGCATTTTGTCGTGTTTGTCGAAGTTTTTATTCGTCCATTGTCCGCGAAAGCGAATGACCGCATACAAGGAAGGCTTCAATTCGTGGATGAACACTTCGCTGCTAGATGGTTTTGGGACTGTATCATTGGTATATTTCTTTGAAATATAGAACCCGGTTACCAAGCTTTCCTTTTCTTCATACGTGACTACGGGTGTGGTCATGGACAGTTTCTTATCTTGCTCGTTATTCCCCGAGATATAGTTGAATACATTTCTAAACCCGCTGTCTTGTGATGAGTTTTTTCTTGTTTTGGTACTTGCAAGAAGAAAAGAATCATAGCGCCTGATTTCAATCGGGCCATCCTTTTTTATTGCATCGTACTTAAGTGTTTCAAAAAATGCCATGACTCATCATCCTTTCAATAAAGCAGGTTAACTAAATATAGCTAAACTTATCCCTTCCCTTTGACAAGTAAAGTATACCATAAATCAAACTTTATGAGTCATGTTAAGCAAGACAATGGAAACGGCATTTTATTAATCAGTTCCCATAAAGATTCTTGCGAATGATTTTGATGATGGTTTCGTTTTCTTCTTTGGTTATATCTACGTCATCGGTTAGACATCCGAGAAGGGCGAGTTCGTTTTGCGCATTAAAATCGCCCAGCAACTCAAACCCGTAGGTTTCCACTTCGATGGCACGTTCACATGTCATGTTCTCTTCGATTTTATTGATGACTTTGTCGCTGATTGTTTTTGATTTAAAACAAATCACTGTTTGTCCTGAGTGCTCTTTGATATCGATACTGAAATTTAGATGACCGCTATTCAACATCAAAAGACTCAAATCACGAATAATTTTTGTGACGATTCTGTGTTCTTGTTTTTTCATATCGTTACATCTCCCTTGAACCGGTTAAACATTTCTATCAAAGGTATCATTAAAGCGGCTACAAACCCTGCCGCAAACCCATTATTGTATAGATTGAATCCCCCTTCTTGAAAATTGAGGGCCAAAGGCGTTACCATCACATGCAAAAAGCCAGCCAAGATACCTGCGGCTACCCCATAGCGACCGGCAATCGGCGAAAGCGCCGTCACAAAGAACACCGCTATGACCGTTCCTATGTTATCGAAGGAATAATCGCTGATAAAAACGGCCAATACGGCCCCGAGTATGACAGGGAGTGCGTTTCTCGGATGCTTACCAAACGCGCCAAACCCCATTACGGTGAGTATGGCTCCCATGAGCGGTCCGTTGATTTCAAAGCCCATCACAAGGACTAAGCTCAAACTCAATAGGCCCATCAAGCCAATATTCAAAAATGTCACGCTCACCCCATGACTTTGAATGAAATCTGATACCAGTCTTCCTGACGAGCGCAATAAGGAAGGGTATTTTTTGTAGACAGATTTATCATTGATAAACGCCGCAACGATAAACAAAAGAGAAAGTCCTGCAGTCATCCAAACAAGCGGCGTGTGATAGAGTTCGCTAGTCATGCCACCTCGCTCAAGATTGACTGAATCAAATCCTCTGAGGATTGCTGAAATAACCATGGAAATGAGTCCGAGCGCAAACCCGACATTGTAAAGATCGTAGCCTCTGTGAAACTTGATCGTGTGTGCAGACAAAGCCGGTAGAATAAAGCCTATTGCGAGGCCACTCAAGATACCTATAACGCCTCCAATGTAAACATTCAAAGCTGGGGTGACGCCCCACCAAGCACTCCAGTCCACTCCGAATATCATGAAACTCACTACCGGCGAAATCCCTGTAGAAAACAATACCACAATGATAAACGATTTGAAGTTAAGGTTTTGAGTACGTGCATATAAGTATATGCCAAGATAAATGGGAATCGTATTGAATAGGTTCTTACCGAAAAAAGAAAACCCGGCAATTGTAAGAACGCCTGCCAATACCGGTCCTGTAAGGCGAATCTTCAGGGTACGAAGCATGATGATGTTGACCAATAAAATCGTCGCAACATTAAAAAGGGTCGCACCAAGCCCTCCAATATAGAGATAATCACTGATGAGGATGCTGGGACTTTTCAATATGGCGATGTAGCCATGATACAAAGACGTAAAGTCATTGAGAACAAACACGGCTCCAAACAGTATCATAAACATTATAATCAATAATGAACGCGGATGCAAAATGATTTTCATCATAGACCCTCCTTGCAGATAGATGGGTGGAATGCCATGAATCAGTGAAATGAATATGTAATTTCTGTATTCACTGAGGACGACCCTTTAAATTAAAACGCGCCCGAAGCATAGTAGTCACTTCGGGTGCGTTTCTTTATTTGCATTTCCAGAGTAATACAGGGAATATATTTTAAAGGGAAGGGAATAGAGGAAATGCAAATGAGCTATTATACCTTTTTCAAGATAACTGCTGTACCCATGCCGCCGCCGATACAAAGCGAAGCGAGGCCATAGGTTTCTTTACGTTTAAGCATTTCGTGAATCAGTGTGACAGTGATGCGGTTGCCACTCGCTCCAACAGGGTGCCCGAGTGCGATGGCGCCTCCATTGACATTGGTGTATTTGAGCATGTCTTCCGTCTTCATGTCATAGGCTTTTTCCAAATCTTTGAATACGCCGAGACTTTGCGCCGCAAACGCTTCATTGAGTTCTATAAGGCCTATATCTTTAAAAGAAATGGATGAGCGTTTCATGGCCTGGTTGATAGCCGGTACGGGGCCTAGACCCATTACTTCGGGTTTCACGCCGCCCTGGCCCACACTTACGATTTCCGCAATTGGAGTGAGGTTGTATTGTTCTACGGCTTCTTCTGAGGCAATCATCATAAAGGATGCGCCGTCATTGATACCACTTGAAGAGCCTGCGGTAACACTACCATCTTTTTTAAAAGCGGGGCGAAGTTTCGCAAGTTTTTCCTCGTTTGTGGATAGATTGAGATGTTCATCCTTATCAAAGATAAACTCTCCCTTGCGGTGTTTAATAGTGATCGGAACAATTTCATCGTCAAACTTACCGTCTTTTTGGGCCTTGGCAGCGCGTCTTTGTGATTCGGCGCTGAAGGCATCCTGTTCTTCACGGGTAAGCCCGTATTGTTCTACGATGTTCTCAGCCGTTACACCCATGTGGTAGTCGTTGAATACATCGGTCAAGGCGTCATAAAGCATGTGATCCTTGGCTGTGAAGTCACCCATTTTAATGCCTTTTCGTGACTTGCCAGGGATCAAATAAGGGGCGGCCGACATATTTTCAACACCGCCAGCGAGCACAAGATTACTTGTTCCGGCTTTTATATTAGTATAGGCATTGATGACGCTTTTCATGCCTGAACCACATACCATGTTGACTGCGTATGCAGGTACTTCTACAGGAATGCCGGCTCCCAGTGAGACTTGGCGAGCAATGTTCATGCCGAGTCCGGCAGAGAGAACGTTTCCGACGATTACTTCATCGAATACATCTTTTGGTACGTTGGTTTCTTCGATCATTGATTTTATCACTTCCGAGCCAAATTTTGCGGGATGAACATCGGCTAGTGATCCTAAAAATTTACCAATTGGAGTACGTTTGGCACTCACTACATACACTTTGTTCATAATTTTACCTCCTAAATAGTACTAAAACAATAACAAGAATCCAAGAATGAGGACGATTCCTGAATAAAGCAAGACAATCAGGCTATATCCCATGATATCCTTGGCACCAAGTTTGGCGATAGCCAACGCAGGTAGTGCCCAGAACGGTTGAATCATGTTAGTCCAAGCATCCCCCCAAGCAATAGCCATTGCGGTTTTGGCTGGTTCGACGCCGAGTTCTATACTCGCAGGCATCATAATTGGTGCTTGAACAGCCCATTGTCCGCCGCCACTCGGTACGAAGAAGTTTACAATACCGGCACTTAAGAATGAGAAAACCGGGAAGGTGTTTTCGTTGGAAATATTAACAAAGAATTCAGCAATGCCCCCAGCCAGTGATACGCCGGCAGCTCCTGAGGCTGTCATTATTCCCATAATTCCCGCGTAGAAAGGGAATTGAAGGACAATCCCACCGACGCTTTTCGCGGCGTTAGTAACAGCATTGACCACTTTAATCGGAGTTCCATGCAGTAAGATAGCGACAAACAAGAACATGAAGTTAACGATATTGAGGTTCAACGCAAATCCATTCATCCAGAAATAGCGAGCCAGATAGGCAAGACCCATCGCGGCGAGTAAATAATTGATGATTTTACTGTTTTCAAGCTTTTCAGCCGGAGTCATATCCTCACGTGCGATTGGTTCTGGTTCTGGTTCATCTTTGAGCAATTCCGGATCGACAGTCTTGGTATCATCTTTGCTAGGATGCATGAAACCAAGCACAAATGGAAGTGTCAAGAAAATGAACGCCGCAATAATCAAGTTTCCAGAAGAGAAAATGGTTTCACTCGTTGGAATGGCTTCTGTTAACGCCCCTGCGGTATCATTAAAAAGGCCTTCTCCACCTGTTGCGATTTTCAAAGGAATAGAGCCTGAAATCCCTGCATGCCAGATTAAGAAACCACTGTATGCAGCCGCAATCAAGAGCGGATAGTCAACGCCTTTAACTTTTTTGGCAACTTCTCTTGCATAAAGTGCACCAATAACTAGTCCGAATCCCCAGTTGATGAATGAGGCAAGCAAAGCAATAGCGTTGACGTAAACAATTGCTTGAAACTTGTTTTTCGGTAATTCGGCTAGTTTTTGAAGCAATTTTTTAAACGCGGGTGCCGTAGCCATGATGGTCCCTGTAACGAGCACCAACGTCATTTGCATAGCGAAAGGCAGTAAGTTCCAGAAGCCTCCATACCAGGCATCAATAACACCTGTTGGCCCGTTTTGTGTAAACAATAGGGCAGAAATAAAAACAATAAATGTCAAAATAATCGCAAAAATAAACGGATTTGGCAAATATTTTTCGACAATTTTGACGGATCCTTGGGTTAATTTGTCAAATGCTTTTTTCATAGTGTCCTCCTAATTATTTCATTTTTTTTAGATGCTCACTTACGATTAACTGCGGTTCTGTCACTTCTTGGATATCTTCTATTGTTACACCTGGCGCGAGTTCTTTGAGTACTATCCCTTCGTCGGTCACCTCCATAACGCCCATTTCCGTGATAATCATGTCAACTTCCTTGATGGCTGTAAAGGGCAAGCTGCATTTCTTAAGAATTTTCATTTTGCCTTTGGCTGTATGTGTCATGGCAATAATGACTTTTTTAGCACCAACCAGAAGGTCCATGGCCCCACCCATACCAGGTACTTTCTTACCGGGAATAATCCAGTTGGCAATGTTGCCTTCTTCGTCCACTTGCAGTGAGCCGAGTACAGTCGCATCTACATGCCCGCCGCGAATAATCCCAAAAGACGTGGCAGAATCGAAATAGGCGCCTCCTTCTTTGATGGTAACGGGTTGTCCGCCCGCATTGGTCAAGTCCCAATCTTCCTTACCTTCTTCAGGTTTAGGGCCAAGATTGACAAGACCGTTTTCTGATTGAAGGGTAATGTCTACACCTTCAGGAATGTAATTGGACACCATGGTAGGAAGCCCAATCCCAAGATTGACTACATCTCCATCGTTCAATTCTTGTGCAACTCTTTTTGCAATACGTTCTTTTTCGGGACTCATGTAACCTCACCTCCAGCAATATAATCAACAAACACATGGGGTGTTACGACATATTCGGGATCCATTTCACCAATTTCAACCAATTTTTTGGCTTCAACAAGCACTGTTTCAGCGGCCGTTGCCATCAGCGGGTTGAAATTGCGGGTGGTTTTCGAATAAAGGGTGTTTCCTTTCTTGTCCACAGTTGCACCGAGTATCAATGCAAAGTCAGCTTTGAGTGGCTTTTCCAAAAGGTAGTTCACACCATCAACCTTAACCACATCTTTACCATCTTGTACCATGGTTCCAATGCCGGTATGTGTCAATATTCCACCAAGTCCGAATCCTCCTGCACGGATTCTCTCAGCGAGTGTTCCTTGAGGAACCAATTCAACATCCAATTCGTCTTTTCCCATCTTCTCTCCAGCCACGGGATTCAATCCAATGTGAGTGGCAATCAATTTCTTGACTTTTCCTGCGCTGATTAGTTTTCCAACACCCTTTTCAGGGTACCCTGCATCATTACAAATGATAGTTAGGTTTTTTACATCAGTCTTTAGGATTTCATCAATGATTCCAACCGGGGTTCCAACGTTCATAAACCCACCGACCATGATTGTCGCACCATCATTAATCTTTGAAGCCATGTCTGAAAAGCTGATCATTTTATTTTTCATGCAATACTCCTCTCTTAATTTAGCATGCAAGTACTTGCTTGCTTTTTCAAATTTATTATAGCGGTTACATAGATAAATATCAAGAAGTTTTCAAAAAAAATAAAGTATGCTGATAAAAAGATCTCAAGGTTTGTCTAATAAACAGCATAACAATACCCTTAAGTCTTTGTATCAATGTTTAAAATTTTTTTATTTATGATTATTTATGTCAAAAAAAAACATCTCCTTAGATGGAGATGCTAAAAATCAGTGAAAAAATAGCGTTTTTATACATTATTTACAATCTACTTTTATAATATGTTCGACAAACGCTTTCATGACCGAATTGTGGTGAACTTCGTCAGTATAAATATCGGGATTGTATACATCAAAGGAGAACAGTCCGAATATGAGTGAAACTAGGGATGATGCGACCATTTGCGGATGTCCGGTGAACTTGCCTTCGTCTTTTTTGGTTTGAAGATAGTCTCGCATAAATGCCACATAATTGATTGAGTTCGTAAAGGTTTCGCCTTCCTCGGCAATTTCTTTTATCTGGATTTTATATAAATCAATATTGTTTTGTAAAAACATATAGTACACATGTGCAAATATATGTAAATCTTTAGTAAGATTTCCTGTAATCTCTTTTTTTATTTTTTCAATGATGTTCCCTTCAAAGGCGAAGTTTGTGACGATTTCTTGAAGTAAGTTGCTTTTGACTTCAAAGTGTCTGAATATGGACACTTCATTGACGCCGGCTTCTTTAGCAATCAGTTTGGTGGACGTCTCTTTATAACCTCTCTCAGAAAAAAGCAATTTAGCCGCTTTTAGTATTTTTTCTTTCGTTTTTAACATTATGTGCATCCCCTTTTTCCTAAATTGTTGCATGTTATTTAATCTTTTCATAGTGTAGCATATCGATGTGAAAAACAAAATGTGAAAGCATTGAAAAATGGGCATATACTTTATGCCCTTAGAAAAAGTCACCATTTGCGCATTCCTCTATGACATATTATCAAAGCTACGGCCAAACGCTATATACTATTACAATTGAATTATATCATAAAATGCCGCCCATGAAAAAGGACAGACTCTGCTTAAGAACACAGGTCACTGTTCTGAAATTTTATAATAAGTACGGGATTGAAACAAGTTTAATAGTGAGTAACCTTGTTCTTTCCTGATTGCTTGCTTTCATACATGGCCTTGTCTGCTCTATTGATTGCAGTCTTTAAAGATTCATCGCTTCTAAGGAGGGTTGTCCCAATTGACATAGTAAATTCAAGACTCATTTTATCTCTAGAAACAGCAGAAGCCTCAACCATGAGTCTTATTTTTTCTCCAGCCTTTTGCAGGCTTTTATCATCTGCGTCATAGACGACTACGATAAACTCTTCACCCCCATAGCGAATCACTATGTCTGATGTACCGGTGGCTTCTTCTAGGGTTCTAGCCGCCACTTGAAGTGCTAAATCCCCAACTGCATGACCATAGGTATCGTTAAACGTCTTGAAATTATCTATATCACAAAAGACAACCCCAAAACGTATATCTTTTGAAGACGCTATGAGTTCTGGAACATACTCCTCAAGAATCTTTCGGTTGTTTAATCCACTCAACGAATCCATCATGGCTTGTTTTTTGTAATAATCTAGGTTTTGGTTGAATAGTTTAGTCTTGTCATAAGGTGAAAATATCTCAAGTGCTCCTACTACTTCATCCTCTTCAATAATAGGCAGTGTCCTCACCGATATTTTCACACGGTGGCCGTTTTTATGATGAAGATACAAATCACAATTATTTACCCTGCTTTGTTCAATTGAATCCTGCAAAGGACATCCGTTTAAACAGAGTTTTGTGCCATCCTCAGATACATGGTTTAGAATATTGTCATAACAAAACGATCCAACAACATCCCCGCGGGTAAATCCGGTGATGTCTTCAGATGCTTTGTTGAAGTAAGCAATTTTTCTTTCTGGGGTCACAAAATAGATTCCTTCGTTAAAATGCTCAAACCAATCAAAATACTTTTCGATATCCATGCTAGCACTCCTTCACCATACCTCTTCTTTAAATGAACGGTTCATTATACTCCATTATACCTTATATTTTAAAATATAACTAGCCTCCAACGTCGCGCGACAGGTTGATGACAAGAGTTTCACGAGAAAATACCCTAGCTTTTTTATTGCCAGTTTAAATCAGCACCATCGAAGTTTCCGTCATTCGGCACTTGAAAATCACCCGTTTGTTCAAGGGCATCATCCCAGTTGAAATTTGAGGCTCCCTTAGGAAATGTGACCAACAAAAACCATGTATGCCCATCCGGCAAATTAAACGTGAATACATCATCCCCAAGTGTACCCTCGACCCATTGGCCGTCTCCACCTTCTGGCCATACCCAGGCAGCCACACTCTTGTTCTTCAAAGGTGTGGTTTCAAGATGATTCACGGTTACCTCATCTACTTGAATATTGGTTTTCTCATACGTGAACGTTTCACTGATTGTATAGTCATTATAAGCAGCCTCTACATCCAGTGTGACCGTTCCGTTTGGATCAGGGTACGTCAATTTTATGCTCGTTTCACCTGAAAACTCAATGGGCGCTTCCCCATTCAAGCTGTAGGTGGCTTCGGTAGTGTTGTAGGCGTTCAGAGTAATCGTTTTCGAGTCTGAAAATGCTCCACGTTCATAATCATCGGACACATAAATCGCGGGTTTGGGTTCATAGGGATTGTTATAAATAACCGCAATCTCCTCCTCACCTATCTCACCACTGAGTAAACCGTCTTCTACAGTAAAGTCCGTGTGTGTGATTTGATCTTTGTATACTCCGTCGGGAAGATGACTTACCGCCAAATCACTGACAGTCGCTTCTCCATTTATATTGACAAGCATGAGCCCTTGTTCGTTTTCACTATAGCGTTCATTCACAAAATAGTCATCACTAGCAAAGACATTTTCGCTCGCTTGTGCAAAATAATTGTGGAATCGGTTGCTTTCACTTATTTCTTGTGATCCCCAGGCGTAAGTAGTCACTTCTCCCATCAAGGCCGAGGTACTCGGGCGAGCGAAATACAGTGAAGTAGCATCTTTTCTCGACGCTTGAATGGCGTACGTTTTGTTGATAAGGCTTTGATCAAGCATATGGGTGTGTTCCCCAGCATAATCATCATGACTTTCTGCCCAGAGCACACTTTGATTAGCTGCGACGCCTTCAAGATACTCTATAGACGCAAGCATTTGCGCATCGTCACTGATTACACCGTTTCTAAACGCATCAGAGACGGTATTCGTTGTAACATTCATATGCGGGGTATAATCCGTATAGGAGCGTCCTTGTCCTGCGGTATTCAAAATTTCTCCATAAATATAGAGATCATTTTCAGTATAAGAACGCACTCCATCAATGACCGTTGGCCAGTAATCGCTGGCGAGCGTTCCGTCTTCAGGCGTTTCTATATGCTTGGCTGCATCAAAGCGAAACCCATCAACCCCGGCATCCACATACGCTTTAAGCAAACTCAAAACCCTGTCCTTTACAATGACGTTTTCAGTCATGAGATCAGGAAACCCACCCATGTGCCCTTTGATTACTGCCTCAGCTGATGAGTCTGTGACGTAACCGTACCCAGTGTGATAGAGCTTCTGTTCATAAATTTTTGGTTCATACGGCTCCACATTTTCATTAAGCGATTCGCTTGTGCCACCTGCAAGGTGATTCGCAACGACATCGACAATGATTTTTATTCCGTATTCATCTGCAGCCGCAGTTAAACTTTCAAGATTACTGAGCGTTCCAATAGCGTGATTGTCTGTTGCGATGGAAAAGCCAAGTGGCTGATAGAGCTTCCACCAATTACCTCCCCATGAGGCAACCCCAAAATAATCCTTTTGCGGTTGCATGGGAGAAATCTGTATAGTACTAAACCCTGCAATCGCAATATCTTCAAGGTGGTCTGTTATCGTGTTCATTGACCAGTTCCAAGCATGTAAAATCATACCGTCTTGAGTGTCAACGGCAAGATAGCCATCTTCCACCGTAGGATTTTGTGTCAACAACGATTCTTCTTCCGGCAAGGCCTCAGGGGTATTCTGGCAAGCCCCGAATGCCAAAATTGTTATAAGTAAAGTCGCTAATCCGAGAATTTTTTTATACATGATAACTCTCCGTTCATTCAATTATTTGATGGTGAAAATTGCCAAATCCATTGTAACACATACGTATAAAATATGAGTTGTATTAAGGAGTTCATTAGCGTTTTATAACTTGTTATAAGTCAAAAATGTGATATAATAAGTATATGTAATTAAAGGAGGCTATATTATTATGGGATTTTTTAAACGATTATTTGGAAAAAGCGATTCGAAGCAAAAGACTACCAAAAAAGAAGTACCACGTAAATACCACGTTTCACTTAACAAAGATAAAAACAGTGAAAGCTTTGAAATGTGGCGTGTTCGCATGGAGCAGTCCGAAAAAACCATCAAATACTTCGAGACTCAGCAAGCCGCAATCGATTACGCAGAGACTCTTGCGGATGAATCAGGTTCTTCCGTTGTTATTCATAAAAAAGATGGCACCATTCGTTAATAAACGTACACATTACCTTTAAACAATTATTTCAAAAAAAGTTAGTGGCCCATGCCACTAACTTTTTTTTATGTGCATCAAATTGATGGGGCGTTAATTTTGTGTTTGATTTTTTTTAGTACATAGGACGCATAAACCAACGTAATACCTACTGCCGCCCAGTTTATGATTACGATGCCCCACCACACACCGTCAATTCCCATTGAGAGAATAGTCCCTAAAAAATAAAACAAACCAATCGGTACGATTTGACGGAATATACCGATATACAGTGCAAACGCTGGGTGTTTAACACCTTGCAACATGGCAACACCGACGTTTAAAAAGATATAACTGAAAAAGGCGAATGCTTCGATTCTTAAATACCGTGTACCCGCATCGACGACTTTGTCTGTGTTATCAAATATGGCAATGAGATAGGGTGCAAATGGCACAATCAGCAACACACCTGCCCCCATGATAATAAGTCCAATGATTGTAGCCCGTTTCCAAACCGCATAAATCCTATCAATCGATTTGGCTCCGAAGCTTCTTCCTACCAATGAAATCACAGCAACATTGATCCCCACTGCAGGCACCAGCGCAAGCTGTTCAATCCTAATGGCAACGCCATAAGCAGCTAGGGTATGCGTCCCTCCGTAATACTGAACGTAGTAGTTGATGACAAACACACCAAGGGCAATGGTCGCATTGTTCATTGCACTTGGAATGCCTTGTCTAAGCAATTCAAACGCCGATTTCACGCTCGCTTTTGTCTCGTTGAATAATGAGTAATTAACCCATGGTGACTCTTTTACCTTTTTGTAGAGATAGAGCGTGCCACCCATTTGCACGAGAACGGTCGCCAGGGCAATCCCTGCAGTATCCATAGCAGGAATGAACAAGAAACCTGACATCAACAAAGGATTTAACCCGATATTCACAACCGTCGCTACTATCAAGAAATTCCGAAACGGTTTGGAATTACCTTGGGCATAAAGTACACCGTTGAAGATATAATTGATCATAAAGAACACAAAACCAACCATCACCGTCGTGATATAGCGCATCGCGTATTGAATGGCCTCTTCTTCCGCCCCTTGAAGCGTAAAGACAAACCGTGAGATAGAAGGCGCGACAAACGGAATGATAATTCCGAAAATCAAAGCTATGATGACCCCGGTTTTAAGGAGCTTCAACAATTGTTTTCTGTCATTCTCGCCAATCGCAATTGAGGCTAAAGCATTGATCCCTGCACCCATCCCGCTTGCGATTGCAAGCAAAAGAAAAAATACCGGGAACGCCAAAGTCATACCCGCAATGGCATTAGTTCCTATGGTTCCCGCATAAAAGGAATCTACTACATTGAAAAGCGTATTGAATAAAAAGCCAATCGCCGCAGGCAGGGCTATTCGCTTGAGTTCTCTATTTATCGGAGGTTTTGCTGAACGCTCATTTGACATAAAATCCCCTCACTTTTCTTTATTATGACATACTTTTCAATATTTTGAAGGCGTATTGCTTATTAATCTTATTCATCTAAATGATTGTTTCCCTTGACTCCATTGCAGTAGAGTGGTAGAATACTTATAATCTAAATAATGCCTCATGTTTAAATAATCATCATTTGTTTTACCTATCATCCTTCAAGACTTGCAAGCCCTTATCTGCTTGAACATTCAGTCACATTAAATCAGTTACCGGATAGTTTTTCTATCCGGTATTTTCACCCTTAATCACTATACCACAATAGAGTAAAGGAGTAATACTATGACCCCGTTGTTCAATTTCAAAAGTCAACTAACCTATCTCAAAAACAAACAAGCTTTATTGGAAACTATCACGTCCCTTGCAAGTGAAAAAGGGTATCTTTTGTTTGAAAGCGAAGACTTTGAGTCTTATGAGAGCTTTAAACGCATCAATGACCGCATCGATCCTAAAGAAATGGTTAAAGTCACCAATGCCGGGGGAGATGTTTTGGTGTTTCGACCTGATGTGACTACTCAGGTTATTGATCAACTAATGCCTAGATGGGATGGTCATACCCCACTGAAACTTTATTACGATACCACCATATACACGCAAAAGGAAACCGGTATTGAGGGAAAACGTCAATTCGGAGTGGAATATATTTGCAAAGACACTTTTGAATCTGACAAAGCGGTGATGCGTCTTGCAAGTGATATTCTCAACAAAATCCATGAACCGTATGTGCTTGAAATCGGTAATCAACGTTTTTTAAACGGACTGTTCAACGCGTTGAATTTGACATCTGAAAACTTGAGAACCCTCAAGTCCATCATCACTTATAAGAATCAGTATGACTTGGAATCGTTTGTTGAAGCAGTACCAATCACACCTCCAATGAGCTCGCTTCTTTTAAACCTTCTCGCTTTTGAAGGAGACTTAAACGACATTGAAAAAAAACTGAAGGATTATACACTCACCGACCCTATGAAAAAAGCCCTCGATGAAATCAAGTCCGTTATGCCTTATTTAAATGGAGATGTGGTTACTGTCGATTTGTCTTTGCTTTCACAGTTTGATTACTACGAAGGGATTGTTTTTAAAGCCTACATTTCATCCGCCCCTACTGCCGTCATGAAGGGTGGACGTTATGCCCCTCTAAAAAAAGACGCAAGCGCCATAGGATTCTCACTCGATATTGCCCCTCTTTTAAAAGGACGTGAAACCCATGAATAATCCCAACCTAGTCATCGCTTTACCTAAGGGACGTTTAGGAAAAAGTGCTATAGAAAAGCTCATCGCAATAGGAATCGACCCCGTCATCGGAGAAAAAACACGTAAACTTATTGTAAGGGATGACGCGAATAAAATCGATGTAATGTTTGTCAAAGCCGGAGACGTCATTACGTATATCGAAGAAGGCGTCGCCGATGTTGGCGTAGTTGGAAGTGACACCATTTTGGAGGAGCGTCCTAACATCTACGTACTCAAAGACCTTGGATTCGGCCAATGCAAGTTTTCAGTTGCTGGCTTTGAGTCCAACCCTTATCCAGTAGAAGGTCGTCCCATGAGAGTCGCCACCAAATATCCGAATGTCGCCAAAACGTATTTCAATGAGAAAAGACAACCCATCGAAATCTTTTATCTCAGTGGCTCTGTTGAACTCGGTCCCATCATAGGATTGTCCGATGTCATCGTCGACATCGTAGAAACTGGCAATACGCTTAAAGCCAACGGTCTAAGTGTCTTAGAAGACATGATGGATATATCAGCTAAACTGATTGCTAACAAAAGCAAATATCGTTTCAAAATGAGACGCATCAACGAAATAATTGATGCACTGAATAGGACGTGAAATCATGATTACAATCATTAATGCCAAAAAAGAGCCAAGTCGTATAAACCAGATTCTTGAACGTACTCAGTTTGAATTTTCCGATGTCAACGACACCGTAAGCAACATTGTAAAAGAGGTCAAAGACCGCGGAGACAGCGCAGCTCTTGAATACACCCACACATTCGACAGTGCAACCGTCCAGACATTCAAAGTCGATGAAGCAACCATACAAGCTGCCTTTGATCGCATTGACGACACACTCAAAGACGATTTGAATAAGGCCGCAAACAACATACGCTTGTTCCATGAACACCAGGCGCCTAGGACGAGGACAATCAAGCAAGCAAACGGCATTCTCCTAAAAGAACTGGTTCGCCCCATTGAAAAAGTGGGCATCTATATTCCCGGAGGCACTGCGGCGTATCCATCCACTGTACTGATGAACGCTATCCCCGCAGCCATTGCCGGGGTCAAACACATCGTCATGGTCACCCCGCCCATGAAAGACGGCACCATCAAAGATTCCCTATTAGTCGCCGCTCGCATAAGCGGTGTTGATGCGATTTATACAATCGGCGGAGCCCAAGCCATCGCAAGTCTAACTTTCGGTACACAAACCATCCCTAAAGTGGATAAGATTGTGGGCCCGGGCAACCTGTACGTTGCCATGGCCAAGCGTCTGGTATCTGGGTACGTAGGTATCGACATGGTCGCAGGACCTTCTGAAATCGTCATCCTTGCGGATGAAACTTCAAACCCTTCCTACGCCGCCGCCGATATGTTATCACAAGCCGAACATGATCCCTACGCAAGCTCAATCGTCCTTACGACCAGTGAAACCATCGCTCGCAACATCTTAGACGAAGCCATCAGGCAGACCGCTTCCCTGGACAGGCGAGATATCATTGAAAAAAGCCTTAATAGAAACGGCGCAATCATTGTCTGTGAGACCCTTGCTTCACTAATCGAACTGGCCAATGATGTTGCACCGGAACATCTTGAAATACTTCTTGAAAAACCAGATTCAATCATCGACCGCATTAAAAATGCCGGCGCCATATTCGTCGGTCCCTATACCCCCGAACCAGTAGGAGATTATTTCGCAGGCCCAAACCATACACTCCCTACAAGTGGTTCTGCAAGGTTTTCAAGCGCCCTTTCCACTCGTGATTTCATTAAGATCACGACCGTAAGCAAATATTCAAAAGAAGCCTTGTATGACGCAGGGCTCTCGATCATGAACCTCGCAAACGAGGAAGGCCTTAGCGCACACGCCAATGCCATCAAGCTCAGAATTGAGGATGAATGATGCAAATAAAAAAATCCCTCAAAACCCTTCATCCTTATAAGCCCACTAATAAAAGACCAAATATAAAACTCGATGCGAACGAAAGCAACAATTTTCTATTTAATAATACATTGACTCTAAAAGGCATTCCCCTAAATCTTTACCCCGATTCACAGTCTTCATCACTTAAACAGCGGCTCTCTTTGTTACACGGGGTAGACGAAGAATCCATAATGGTGGGAAGCGGCTCAAGCGAATTGATCGAACTCGTTATCAAAACCTACTTGAATCCCGGAGATACGCTTTTGTCAATCGATCCCACCTTTGCGATGTATGAAATATATACCACCATTCACAGTGGCAATTACGTCAAAGTCCCCGTGGATGAATCTTACGCAATCGACATGGAACAACTCACCCGTGAAGCCAAGCACTTAAACCCTTCAATCATCATTTTATGCTCGCCGAACAACCCAACAGGTGAAAGGATTTCAAAAGACGCCATCACCACGTTGCTTAAAAGCTCAGAGAGTTTGGTCCTTGTGGACGAAGCCTACATGGATTTCACAGGTGAAGCGCACTCAATGAAACACGCTGTGAACACCTATAGCAATTTAATCGTTACCCGCACCTTCTCAAAAGCCTATGGGCTTGCAGGCGCAAGACTTGGTTACCTATTTACCTCTAAAAACATCATAGATGACTTAAGCAGAGTAAAAACGCCCTACAGCGTCAACGCCCTCACCCAAGCACTCGGACTAGAAGCGTTGAAGGATTCTTCAAAGATATTTACCCACTGCAAAGGTGTAAAAATAAGACGTGAAGCCTTAAAGGAATCTTTAAGAGACTTGGGACTCGTTGTGTTAGACAGCGAAGCCAACTTCTTATATGTGATAAGTAACGATGCAAGATTGAAAGACAAACTTCTAAACTATGATATCGCAATAAGAGCATTTGAAGACACTGTGCCAGCCACGTATCGCATTTCAGTAGGTAGTGAAGAAGAAAACAACGCACTACTCACTGCCCTCAAGGAGGTTTCATTATGAGACAAGCCACCCTACAAAGAAAAACAGGAGAGACCACTATCTCCATAACCCTCAATCTCGATCAAGCCAAAGCCTCATCCATTAATACGAAAATCCCCTTTCTTGACCACATGCTTAGCCTTATGGCGTTTCATGGTCAGTTTACATTGAATATCGACGCAAAAGGCGACCTTCTAGTTGATTCACATCATACAGTGGAAGACATCGCAATTGTATTGGGCGAAGTCTTTAAAGAAGCGATTGGCACCAAAGAAGGTATCGCACGTTATGCAAGTCTCTTCTCACCTATGGACGAGACTCTCACCCGAATTGCCTTGGATATTTCAAACCGACCCACCTTAGTATTTTCATGGAGCTACGTTCGTGAAAGCATCGGTGGCTTGGCCCTTGAGAATGTCCGTGAATTCCTTAAAGCCTTCACTGACAACGCGCGCCTGACCCTTCACGCGAGTGTGCTTTACGGTGATAACGACCATCACAAGGTGGAATCAATTTTCAAAGGCATAGGAAGAGCCTTGCGTGAAGCCGTCCTCATCAAGGGAAACAGCGTACCCTCAACCAAGAGCGTGCTTTGATGGTTACCATCATCGATTACGATTCAGGCAATATCGCGAGCCTTCTTCAAGGACTAAAAAAAGCGGACATAAACGCTAAAGTTTCCAAAGACCCCACCATCATCGCTCAAAGCGATGTCTTGTTTCTACCGGGGGTGGGCGCTTTCAAAGACGCCATGGACAAGCTTAAAGCTACAGGTCTCATTCCCTCAATTGATGCCCACGTAAGCAAACAAAAACCCCTTATAGGGATTTGTCTTGGAATGCAGCTTTTATACGAACAAAGCTTCGAGCACGGTGTAACGCCCGGGCTTGGCTATCTGAAAGGCGACGTCACACGAATAAAGTCTTCCAACCCGGTTCCCCACATGGGATGGAATTCACTGGATTTGAACCCCCAGGGGCATCCTTTGTTCAAATATCTTGACAAAGATCCTTATGTCTACTTCGTACACTCCTATAAAGTGCCGGACGATTCTTCCATTATCGCGTCCACAAACTATGGAGAAACCATACCCGCCATCGTTCAAAAAGACAATATCATAGCCATGCAGTTTCACCCGGAAAAAAGTGCTGAAGACGGCCTTGCCTTACTGCGTGCGCTCTCGGAGATGATTACATGAATCTATTCCCTGCCATCGACTTATATAACCAAGAAGCCGTCCGCCTTTTAAAAGGCAGCTTCAAAAACATTACCGTATACGACAAAGACCCCGTAAAGCTTGCCAAGACGTTTGAAGCCAAGGGCGTCAAACGAATCCACGTCATTGATCTCAACGGCGCCAAAAACGAGTCCACACTCAACGACGCCGTCATCGAATTGATGGTTAGTGAACTCTCCATCCCCATTCAGATCGGCGGAGGCATTCGCACCTTGGAAAAAGCGGAGAAGCTTCTGTCCATGGGAGTCGATAGAATCATTATCGGTTCCATGGCCATTAGGGATGAAGACAGCCTGAAAAAACTCATTGAGACGTATGGAAAGCGAATCTGTGTAGGCATCGATGCTTATAACGGACAAGTCGCCACCAACGGATGGGCCACACATGAAGACGTCAACAGTTTCGACTTCGCATCCAAAATGGTCCATTTGGGTGTGAAAACCATCATTTATACAGACATCGCCAAAGACGGCACTCTGAGTGGCATTGATGCGTCTTTGTATAAAGCATTGTCCAGCCTTGATGTGAACGTAATCGCTTCAGGTGGTGTGGCGTCTATCGAGGATATCAAGGCGCTGAATTGCTTACCGATTGAAGGTATTATCACTGGGAAAGCCATTTATGAAGGCAGACTTGACATCGAGGAGGCCCTCTCATGCTTGCAAAACGAATAATTCCCTGTCTGGATGTACGTAACGGACGCGTCGTAAAGGGAACGCAGTTCAAAGACATCGTCGATGTCGATGATCCGGCAACGCTTGGAAAACGGTATAGTGAAAGCGGCGCGGACGAGCTCGTCTTTTATGACATTACCGCATCCCATGAAAAACGAGACATCTCCCTGGCTTTTGTAAAACAAGTCGCAAAAACCATCCATATCCCCTTTAGTGTCGGAGGCGGCATCTCCAGTTTAGAAGACATCAAAACTATTTTGAGAAACGGTGCCGACAAGGTATCCCTCAATTCTGCGGCCGTTAAAAACAAATCCCTCATCAAAGACGGCGCACGTTGGTTTGGCAATCAATGCATTGTACTGTCCATCGATGCCAAAAAACATGACCATGACTATGAAGTGTTCATCAACGGTGGGCGCACGCCTACCGGTCTTGACGTCATTGAATGGGCCAAGGAAGGGGTAGACCTAGGCGCGGGTGAAATCGTCATCAACAGTATTGACGCCGATGGCATGAAACAGGGCTATGATCTTGAACTTCTTAATCGTTTGCGTGATACCGTCGACGTCCCGATCATCGCCTCAGGCGGCGCTGGCACCATCAAGCATTTCATCGAAGGCGCGACCTTGGGGCACGCCGATGGGTTGCTTGCAGCCAGTGTCTTTCACTTTAATACAATCCCTATCCCAATGCTCAAAGATGCACTAATAAAAGCGGGCGTTCACATACGCCCCATCAAGGAGGCACATTATGAAAACAATTGATCAATCAACCCTCAATGAAATCAACTTTAATAAAGACGGATTGGTCCCTGCAGTGGTCCAATCCATCGAAGATAACCAAGTACTCATGCTCGCTTATATGAATAAAGAAGCTTTGAAAAAAACACTGACCACCAAGAAAGCTACCTATTTTTCCCGTTCAAGACAAGAACTTTGGATCAAGGGCGCGACGTCTGGCAATACCCAGGAAGTCAGAGAACTCTTTTACGACTGTGATGCAGATAGCCTACTTCTAAAAGTCAAACAAACGGGCGTCGCGTGTCACAAAAATAGAAAAAGCTGTTTTCACACCCCAATGATTCCCCTTTCTTCAAACACTCCCACTTCCGACATCATCGATGAACTCTATAGTGTGGTAAGTGAAAGAAAAAAGACCCCCCTAGAAGGGTCTTATACAACATATCTATTCAATGAAGGCATCGACAAGATTCTTAAAAAGGTCGGCGAAGAAAGCAGCGAAGTCATCATTGCGTCTAAAAACCATTCTAAAAGTGAGATGGTTGAAGAAATAAGCGACCTAATCTATCACACCCTTGTACTAATGGCCAATGAAGAAGTCACCCCTGAACAAGTCGGCGAAGCCCTTAAAAAAAGAAGACCCCGCGATGATTGACCAACACACCCACACCACAGAATCTCCTGATGCAAGTGACAACGCCACGATTGATAACTATCTTGAAAAAGCGAACGCTTTAAATATCGCCGGCCTCACCTTCACCGATCACGTAGATTTCGATTCACCGGTCGCACTCTTTCACACACTTCCGAACTTTAAGAAGCTTTTTAAAGCGAAAGAAACCCTCAATCAAAGGTCGGATTTTTGTTACTTTGCCATAGGCGTTGAACTTGGCTGGCAACCAGATTCTGAACCCAAGATGCGCACTCTAACAAAAACCTACCCGTTTGATTGTGTTATTATGAGTCTCCACGTTGGCGACTCCCTTGATTTTCACAACGGCGATTTCTTTAATGAATACGGGCACGAGAGAGCCATTATACGCTATTTTGAATTGGTATTGAAGTCTCTTGAGACCTATCATGATTTTGATGTGTATGGCCATATCGACTATATCTCAAGGTATGTTCCTTCTAAGATCAAAACCTACGGTTTCAGTGCGCACAAAGCCATTATCGACAAAATACTTAAAAAACTGATAGCCCTTGATAAAGCCATTGAAATCAACACGTCCGCCTGGAAATACGGCCTTGAGGATTTCCATCCGCGGTTCGAGGTGCTCAAAAGGTACTACGAACTCGGTGGGCGTAAAATTACTCTTGGCAGTGATGCTCACGCACCCGCACATCTTACCAAAGATTTCGATAAAGCCTTAGTGCAACTTAAGGATATAGGATTTAAATATCTCTGCCACTTTAAACACCGTAAATGCAAAAGGGTGAAAATTTCTTAAAATTACAAATTATACTGCCTTTATTCTATGACGTCACCCCTATTTTCTCATTGATTGATTGTGTCTAGTTCTTTTAACTCATATTATAAATATTAAACAAATACAGTTTCTAATAGGCTCCCCCAAAAGTCGACACTGCAAATAAATAGCTTGAAAAGACTACTTTAGGGGAGGTTTTTTTATGCTAAGATCTCGTTTTACTTATCGGATTTTGTTGTATTTAATACTGTACAATCCTGATTATCTTTAAAGTTAAGTTAGATATAATCCTTAGCATTAAGCTTATCAACATTCATAATAGTGCAAATGCCCCATGTTTTATTTTTAGGCAACTACATACAAAAACCCCCAAGCAAACCGAAAAATATCGGATTTTTTCAGGGGTTTTATAAAGGAAAGGGATTATTAATCAATACTCTTTAAGAAATTTAGGCTTTGGTGAGTTTTCCGTTGAGGTAGCCTGCGAATTTTTCAGAAACAAATCCTAAAACGACCCCCGCAATGAGTCCGATGATGGCAGGGTATAAAGTATCACCGTTAATGGTAGCACCAAGCGCAAAGAATGTTGAAGCCCCTATAAAAGCACCAGGAATGAATGCCAAAGGTTTCAAATGTGCTTGGAAACACATTGCGCCCGCACCGATGGCGACTGCCAAAAATGCGCCAAATAGGTTAAATCCGAATAGGTTGTCCCATATAAATACGATAGCGACACCCCAAAACACACCGCTCATGTTCGCAGGAATTCCTTTTTTAAGGGCTTCCATGCCTGATCCGCCTGCGTAGAATGTTGCCCATCCAAGAAATGCTGCTGGTACGAGTCCCGAGAGATTAAACGATGCATCAGAGCGTGCATAGATTTCATACCCGAGGTTGAACACTCCTGCAAGCAAAAAGATACTTATGGTGACTGCGACTAAAAATTTATCGATTTTCATTGATTTCTCCTCATTATTATATTAGATTTTCAGTTTCTTGAATGTCTTAACCTGGTCAGTGATGGCGATTTCGGTAGGGAGACGTTCAATGCTTGAAGCGCCGAAGAATCCTACCACTCCTTTGGTGCGTTTTAGAACATATTTCGCATCTTCTGGTTGAGCGACCGGTCCGCCGTGGACAATGACCATAACATCCGGATTAACTTCTTTTGCTGCATCATGGATTGCCTGAACAATCGGTACACAATCATCAAGAGAAAGAGCTGTTGTTGCTCCAATCGATCCCTTGGTTGTAAGACCCATGTGTGCCACCAGCAAATCAGCACCGGCTTTTGCCATTTTAACGGCGTCTTTTTCATTGAATACATAAGGCGTTGTGAACATATCTTGTTCATGGGCTTCCTTAATCATGGCCACTTCCAGATCATAGCCCATGCCAGTCTCCTCCAGATTTTGTCTGAATTTTCCATCAATAAGGCCTACAGTTGGAAAATTTTGCACCCCGCTGAAGCCCGCATGTTTCAAATCCCGAATAAAGTATTTCATATCTCTGAATGGGTCGGTCCCACATACACCCGCAAGGACAGGGGTATCTTTGGCAATGGGAAGCACTTCACGTGCCATATCCATCACAATACCGTTTGCATCACCATAGGGCATAAGACCAGCAAGCGATCCTCTTCCCGCCATGCGATAGCGCCCGGAGTTGTAGATGATGATCATGTCTACTTCACCAGATTGAGCACATTTAGCTGAAATACCTGCCCCCGCTCCCGCTCCGATAATGGCTCTTCCTTGCTTTATTTGTTCGTTGAGTCGCTTAAGAATTTCTTTTCTTGTGAATGCCATTTTAGATTCCTCCTACTTTCTAATGAGTTCGATGAGTTTATCCACCATCGCAACCGCAAAGGCTTCATCATTGATATGGTTATCAAGTTCAATCAGTTCGACTTTATTTTTGTCCAGATGTTTTCTCAGACTAGAAAAAAGTGCTTTATCTTCTTCTTTACCCTCAAATTGCATGCCTTTTGCATCAAGCATGGACACCCCTTTTAAAGGTATGAAAAATGCAGCTTTGTCAATAGATTGACTGACTTTCTTACCTATGATTTCTCCTAGGTTTTTGTTTTCTTCTAACGTGGTTCTCATGAGTGTCACTGAAGCGTTATGTTCATAGAAATTACGTCCCTCAAATTTCTTGGGAATAGTGTTTACAGGGCCGAAATTAACCATGTCAAGTGCGCCTACACTGACAACTTGTGGAACACCATTAAGCGCGGCCGCATCCAATCGATTCGGGCCTGCAGCTAGCACTCCGCCCACAAGCTCATCGCACCATTCAGTGGTTGTCAAATCTAGAATACCAGTGAAATAGCCGCCTTCAATCAAGGCTTCCATGGATTTCCCTCCCGCTCCTGTCGCATGGAATACAACGACTTCATAGCCTTTTTCTTCAAGGTGCTTTTTAGCCGCCGTCACTGCGGGCGTTGTGACACCAAACATCGTAGCGCCTATCAGCGGTTTTGTGGAAGCTGGAATTGGTTTCTTGTTTTTGACCATACCTGCTATTGCAAGCCCGGCATTTGTCAAGACCTCTTTTAAAATGTTGTTGAGGCCGGCAACATCGACAACCGAATACATCATCATGACATCTTTGACCCCTACATAGGGTGATACATCACCAGCGGCCATTGTAGAGACCAAAATCTTAGGCAGTCCCACAGGAAGTATCTTGATCACATTTGCAGCGATGGATGATCCTCCCGATCCACCAAGCGAGATAAAACCTGAAACTTCATCCTTTTCAAGCAGCTCTTTTACTACCTTTGCGGCACCTTTGGACATGGCCTGTACATTGGTTCCACGATCATTGTCTTTTCTCAGTTTTACGAGATCGTAGCCACTTTTCTCACAGAGCGTCTTGGATGGGATGTCTGCTTTATAGTCGGATTCAAAAATTCCCGCATCAATAAGCAGTGTTTTTACTCCCTGATCCTCGATGATGTTCTTTAAAAAAGTAAATTCTTCACCTTTGGTATCCAGGGTGCCGACAATTACAACTTTTTTCATTCAACGTTCCTCCTTCTTATATTTTCAATTCACTTTAAGTATACTTCGGATGAAAGCGTTGTCAATATGAAAATAATTTCTCACTTTTACCCACTTTTATTAAAATTTTCGTTTGAATGACGCTATTTTTATTAAAAGCTTCATTTATAGGGCATAAACCAAAAAAAAGTGGGAACATTACTTCCCACTTATAAAACAAATTTATTTAGATGTATTTGTAATTTTGTATTTTTTCATCTTGTTGTATAACGTCCGTCTTGTGACTCCTAGTTTTTTGGCGACCTTTGTCTGATTCCAGTTGCCCTTTATCAATTCTAAGATAATTAATTCCTTTTCTATCACCATCGAAGAGTTTTTGATGTAATTCTCAGTAGAATCGATTTTCATGAATTCGCCAAAAGACCCTGGCAGACAAGACAAATCGATTTGATTATCTTCACATAATATGACACCACGTTCTAAGACGTTTTTAAGTTCTCGAACATTGCCCGGCCAGTCATAAGCCATAAAAGCATTCATCACTAGATCGGTAATCTCGACATCCACATGGTGGCGTTCATTGATTTGGCTCATGAATGCCTTAACATAGATTGGAATATCCTCCTTGTGATTTCTAAGCGGAGGCAGTCTTTTGTTTAAAACACTCAAAAGATAATAAAGATCTTCTCGAAATCTACCTTCCAACATTTCTTCTTTAAGGTTCTTATTGGTGGTTGAAACAACCTTTACATCCAGTGTAAGAGTTTCACTTCCTCCTACCCGCTCGAATTCACTGTCTTGTATGACTCTTAGAAGTTTGGCCTGTACATCTAGATCGATTTCAGATACGTTATCAAGAAACAAGGTCCCGTGATTTGCAGATTCAAGACGACCAATGTATCGTTTTGTAGCCCCTACGAACGAACCTTTTTCATAGCCGAAGAGTTCATTTTCTATATGTTCTTTTGACATGGATGCACAATTGAACTTTTTCAAGGGATGAACAGCACGATCACTGTTATAGTGAATGGCCTTGACGATAAGGTTTTTCCCAGTTCCACTGTCCCCTTCAACCAAAGTATTCACATCATTGTTGGATACTTTCTTTATCCAGACAATCAAGTCCTTTATTTCTTTACTGTTACCAAGGATGGTTTTTACATCTTTGCGTTTTCTCAAGAGATTACGCAGGTTTTCATTTTCCATTTCAAGCAAGGACACCCGATTCATTTTCTTGAATAATTCTGTCGCATCCTGCATGTTTCCTTCCATGGGAATGGTATCAAAAATGGACCCTCCGAAATATCCAACGGCATCGGTCTCTTCATAAAATCGCTTAATGACACTTTGATTTCTTACAATGGAGCCACCATAAATCATAGGGATGATGTCAGAGTTGATTTTCTTGACTTCACTGAAGACCGTGTTCGCTCTATGAATTAAATTATCGACGTAGCGATTTAGAGCTTCACCTTTCGGACGTTTTATATAAGTCCAGCCGAAATGAAGACATAAAATATCCACATTGGCCTTGACCATTTTGATGGCTTCATCAAGCGTCACAGAAAAAGCCACAGTCAATAGCCCCCGCTCTGATGCACGTTTCAACAGGGTCACTTCATGATCAAAGCCCTCACCCGCTTCTTCGAGGGCTTCACGATATTGTCCATCAATCAAGCTTACCGTTGGGAAGTTATTGATGCCGTGAAAGCCCGCACTGATAAGTTTATCAATTAGTGCATCATGCTCGATCATGGGGTCTTGTGCGCACGCACCAAAAAGAACAGGCAGATTCCTTGATTTGGGTAGCACTTCTTCAATCGCAAAATCCATAACCATTTGATTGCTGTTTTTAAAAGGCATGAGAGAAGCAGTTGAGGCAATTCCGCTCATGCGAAAACGTCCTGCATTAAGAGTTGCAATCATATCTGCGCCGCCATCCATGGCTTGTTGGGCACTTCTTCCATTTCCGATGGCTACACCAATGATGGGTTCTTTTTTTTCAATCGATGCGTTTAATTTATTTAAAATAGCTTGTTTCACCGAAACACTCCTTTCGATGTAGCTTATTCAAGGAACCGCCGAGATGTGTTTTTCAAAATTGTTCACCACCTCAATCTTAATACTCTAAATTTTTAATAGGAGTCCTTATATCAAACTTACTTATATTTTAAAGCCTTGTTGCGAAAAACTCTTCTTATTTATTGTTTTATTTTTTTGATTATCTTAACTCTGTTCAATCAAAGTACTGATATTACAAGGATGGAAGCATAATATCACAACTATAGTCACTTATAAATAGTGCATGAATTTACGGATTATGCTGGTTTTACTTCTTTGCTCATTCTTATTTCTTCACATAAGAAAACCCTTTAAAGTAGTTCTTAATAACCCTATGAGTTTACGGTGTCTACTTTAATGGGATTTTACATTTTCAGCGGTCTGTATTCAGACTTATTTATACGATAGTTGGTCCTGTATTTCTCCGTTCTCTTTATGAATGATAATTACACACTTATCACTCTTGGCAAGTGGTTTTGAATATTTGATCGCATCATCTAGAGAATTAGCTCTTTTGATCGGGCTAGGTTCCCCTGAATACTTTACTTCCCAGCTTTTGTCTCTACCGTATGAAACATGGATATTTTTTGACATGGTTATTCCTCCTTGTTTGTATGAACCTATACTTTCTCTATATATCAATGATACTACCAATCAATGACACATTCAAATAAAGTTTATGCAGTGATCCATCATTGATTATCGGTGTCTTTAAGTGATTCTCTTGGGAAAGTGAAAAGCATTTTCCCATAATCGATGGCACCTACTATGAGGCTAATTGCCATCGCAAGTATCAAGGCACCACTGAACAAATCGGGAAGAAAGGAAAGCTCATAGGTTTCAATCAGATTATCATTGAGCACATCACTGAACGCAAGAGCTATGAGTATGGTCGCTGAATACAATGTGAGCATGAATTCCGCTGTCTTTGTCACGAATGTTTTACGATTCATATAGATGTGTGCTAGCGTAATGAATATTCTTAAACCAAGTGAGATATTAATGAATATGAGAAATGAGTCAAACGAATCATTCAAGAACTGAATTGATTCTCCATTTTGATAAATACTGAATACCCCTTGCTGGTAATTTAAAATATAGAGAAAAATGGACCCGGCGATAATCTCAAAGGATGCCTCGACCATTTTTAGCTTGTAACCTGATTCAGGTACCTTTGGCAGACGGCTTGGCTTGAATTCAGTTAGTTTATTTAACGAATCATCGCTGATACTTCGACTGATGCCATGAAAAACCAAAAACAGTACACCAATCGAGGCTAGTATTGCAGAGGCTATCTGCGGCAATGTCAATATCATATGCAAAATGAAATCCGATAAACCACTGGTGTTATCTTGCATAAAAAAATCAATCCCGCTTCCTAAAATAAGTGCCAAAGGAATGACAATGGCCAAAATCTTAACTACCATCCAAAATATCGGAGTGAGCGAATCCAAAATCACTGTATCCTGACCACTGTATTTAGCCGCAACGCTTCTTGGATGACCAAGATGCTTCAATATGTCATTGAGAAGTACCTCGTCTTCTTTATCACTTGACTCTTTAGAGACTTCGAGTTCATCAAGAATGAGACTTCTTAACTCTTCAATGATGTCCTCGCTGTTTTTACCACTTAGATACCGTTTCACCTGATATAAATACCTATTGATTTTATCCATTGTCTTCCTCCTTGATTATTCGGTTAAACCGTTTAAAAGAATCGTTATACAAGTCGATTAATTCTTCCAATACCGATTCACCAAAATCCGTTGTTTTATAATATTTCCTGGGTCTCGATGTACTGACTTCCCAACTCGATGTTAAAAGATCTTGTTTTTCAAGTCTTCTAAGCATTGGGTAAAGGGTGTTTTGTTCAATTTCAATACCTTCTTCTTTCATGCGGTTGACCAAGGCATATCCATATTTATCCTTTTTTAGCAGTTTAAGAACTACCATGACCATAGCCCCTTTGTTGAGCTCTTGGACAAAGTTTTTGATAATTTTATTCTTATCCATGATATCACCTCAATACAATAATACTGTATTATACACACTATTGTCAATAAAATAATAATACTGGCATTATTTCAATGCCAGTATCTGTTTCAGCGTAGCTGCACATTATAACTAAACCCGGTTAAACAGCGGTCATGATATCTTTAAACAAACTCAATCATTGTTTTTTTATTGAGCATAGAGCGTATAGGTTTCGTCATTTTCATTACAATATATTCTAATCTCTTATTTATTGATGGAAAGAATCTCGTAGGAGATAAATGATTCAGTAAAATTCCGCGTGTGTTCATACCCAATCAAGGTGTAATTATTCTTACTGGGTAAAATAATAGATGGAAACATTTTTAATCAATTAATATATTTGTCATAAAATGCACGTGTACAGCATTAAAAGAAAAAAAGCTCTCCAAAAATGGAGAGCAGGTCCTTTAATCGTGACTCTTTATATAAATGTGTGTGTCTGATTTCATAATAGAATTCTATTATCAACAATTTATTTATTTCGAGTCTTTTTCATGTCATACATGGCTTCATCGGCTTTTAAGGACAACTGATCATAGTCCAATCCGTCGTGGGGAAATCTAGAATATCCGATAGAGGCACTTACTTTAAGCTCAAAAGCATCATAATAGATTGGTTTGTTTATTTCTTCAAGGAGACGTCTTTCGAATGACTCTATTTCATCTTCGATTGAATGTTCACATTTAATGATGACGAATTCATCCCCCCCAAGTCGGGCAACAATATCCTTTTCAGTGGTTATTTTGCGCAGTCTGTCCGCTGTCGCTTTCAATACCCGGTCCCCTGCAAGGTGGCCGTACGTATCGTTTACAAGCTTGAAGTTATCCAAATCCACAAAAACGAACACAAAGGCGTTGCTCATATCCACGGTTTTGTCTTCTAAGCTCTTTGAGAGATATGAACGGTTTACAAGTCCAGTGAGATCGTCATAATTAGCTTGTCTAGACAGTTCCTCTTCAAGGGCTTTTCTTTCCGTGATATCCTTAGCCGACCCTACGACGTGAATCACTTCACCATTTTCAATGATGGGCGTGAGTGTCGTATGCCACACCCTTCTTCCTGAGAGAAGGTCCAACGTTTCTTCATAGCTGACAACCTCTTTCGCATCCACACAGGACTGATAGCGATTGGTCACTTCGGCGCCGGCTTCTTCTCCAAGAAGCTCTTTTGGCGTCTTGCCTTCGATTATTGATTGGGTAATGCCTGTTTTTTGTTGGTGGGATTGGTTGTTTCGGATGTATCTGAAATACCTAGGACCTCTGACATCGATTAAAAACAGGGCATCCTCAGTTCCGTTAAATACTGTTTCATACTCATTTTTAAGGTGTTTGATTCGTCTGTTCGATTCCATAATGCCTGAAACATCCATGTGTGCACCAAGCATTCTCTTTGAGGTGCCGTCTTCATCTCTGATTGCAAACCCTCTACACCTAATCCATACGGTTGATCCGTTTTTATGGGTGTAACGTGTTATTTGATCAAAAGGATGTTTCGGATTCTCCAGATGTTGTTTCAAGTTTTTCTTGATCACTTTCAAGTCCTTGGGATTCACAAGTTCCTGCCATTCAGAAGGCGAATGGGTTTTCTCTTTAGAATCATAGCCCAGCGTATGCCAAAATTTCGGACTTAACCACTCGTTTTCTGGGTTTTCCAGATCCCAATACCAAAGACCATCCAGCGCAGCTTCCTGCAAGAATTCAAATATATCACTGTCCTGTTTGAATTTCTGATAGAGTTCTTTTTTAAGATAATTGTCTTCCAAAATCTCAACCCCTTTTATGATTGACCCTTTTATACTATCAAGTATACCTTATAATAGGCCTTACATAAACCGAAACGGTGGATTTCATTTATCAAAGACTTATCTTTTTATTATACTCACTTTGATAGTTACTTAGTTTCTGTAATCTTATCAAACATTTCATCCATTGTCTTTTTCATGTCCATGAGCGGAATGCCGCTATAAGGTACGAGTATATCCAAAGGCTTCTCCTCAAATTGTATATAAGCCAAATCCATGGCATCAAGTGATTCCTTAAACATGTTTTTAAGTTCATATCCTACAAAATGAACCACGAAATGCATATTACTTTCTAAGCCATAGATACTTAGGCTAGGCTGATTCATATAAGGATGAAGCGCCCTTTTTAATTCATCGTTTTTACGTTTTGAAATCCTGGACAAACGGTTCAAATGACGTTTGTAGTGACCTTCATCAATGAACCGAGCCATGGTAAGCTGCTCTGGCTTGGAAACGGTCTGAGCGAACTTGTCAAATGTATCGGTTTTAAGAAATTCATCCGGAACAACCATATAACTCATTCGAAGACTGACCAGTGTGCTTCTTGAAAACGATCCCAGATAGATGACGTTATTCTTGTTGGAAAGTGTATAAATAGGAGGAATCTGATAGGCGTTGTATCTGAACAGGTGGTTGTAATCGTCTTCAAGTATCGCTGTGCCATTTTCATTTGCGTGATGAATAATGGCCAATCGTTCGTTAATCGGCATGACCTCACCTGAGGGATAAAGATTCGAAGGCGAAAGATAAATAATCTCAGGTTGGGTTTTTAACAAGGCTTCTACAGAGTCATAACCTGTCAATGTGAACCCTCGAAGTTCGAATGCATCAAGCGCCCGTTTGAATCCAGGTTTCAAATAGGCAACGGTCGCATGGTCTTTGAACACTTCGCCTAGAGCAATAATCAATTGTTGAATCCCTGAGGCGATAAAGACATTATCATAATGAGTCACAACATCTCGCAACCTTCTAAGATGATTTGATATGGCTTTTTTCAAAGCGATTTCTCCCCTAGGAAGACAAGGTTGATACAAAGAAGAATCATTGGAAAGCACCTCGTTCATAAGCTTACGATACCGTTCGAGATCAAACATGTCTTCACTTTGAGCAAGATTATAAGGAAGATTTGATGCCTGACTTTCCTTAAACGTATTTCTATGATTTTCTATGGAGGATTTTAGAAGGGTTTCAACATAAAATCCTTTCCTTGGTATGCTTTTTATATACCCTTCAATTTGCAGTTGATTGTAGGCGTGTTCCATGGTTGTCGTAGAAACGCCTTGATGCAAAGCAGCATGTCTTATCGATTCGAGCTTTGAATTGCCGGGAATTTTCTCCTCGTGAATCATCGTTTTAATCCTAGAGTATATGGAAAGGTATAAAACCTTATTGCATTCCGACGCACTCATCTGACCACCTCAATTTCCTCTAAATCTGTATATTGAAACATGACAACTATCTATTATAATATAACTGTATCCAAAATAAAAGGTATGGAGGCATTAGATGACAAACAAGTTAAGGAAACAATTGAATGGTGGCGTCATTATGGACGTCATTGATGAAAAGCAGGCTAAAATAGCGGAAGCTTCCGGAGCAAGAAGCGTCATGGCACTAGAACGTGTGCCATCCGACATTCGTGATGCTGGGGGCGTATCGAGAATGAGCGATCCCGCATTGATTGAAAAAATACAGAATGCGGTGGACATTCCGGTCATGGCAAAGGCTCGAATAGGCCATATCGGAGAGGCTGGAATTCTTGAAGCCCTCGGCATAGACATGATTGATGAAAGTGAAGTTCTAACCCCCGCGGACACACGCTACCATATAGACAAAAGAGCGTTCCATACCCCCTTCGTATGCGGGGCAAGAAATCTTGGCGAGGCCTTAAGAAGAATCAACGAAGGCGCAACCATGATAAGAACCAAAGGCGAAGCCGGTACAGGAGATATCAGTGAAGCGGTCACCCACATGCGTCAGATGAACGAGTCTATCAATCATGTGGCAAGCCTTAGCAATGATATGCTTTACGACTACGCCAAGGAAATCAGTGCGCCCTATGATCTCATTCAATACGTTCATGACCACAAAAGATTACCCGTACTTAACTTTGCGGCAGGAGGCATAGCCACTCCGGCTGATGCAGTCCTTATGATGCGCCTAGGGTGTGATGGCGTATTTGTCGGATCGGGAATCTTTAAAAGTGATAACCCTCAAAAGCGGGCCAAAGCCATCGTCGAAGCAGTTAAATACTTTGATGACAACAAAAAAGTCGCCGAACTCTCTAAAAATCTGGGCACTGCGATGAGTGGTAGAGCGGTTTCGACACTTGAACAACGCTTTGCGGGTAATTAATATCATACCCACTCTCTTATAAGGTCTTGTACGGAATACTTAATAGCCACCCTTTCACCTAAAAGACAAACAGGATTCGCATTACGCGAATCCTGTTTGTCTTTTTTTAGTTGAATCAGTATTTTTTCTAGTCAAACGCATTCATATTAAAGAGGGTTTGGAACCTACTATCCTGTTCCAGATTTTTAAGACATTGTTTGATTTCCAAAATGAAACTGTAGTTGTCAATGGGAAGAACCGGTTTGTCCGCATGGGTCGTATTTTCTTTTCTGAATTTCAATGGGGTTTTACCGAAGCGTTCCTTCATTGTATTATTGAAACGTTTATAGTCACTGAAGCCTGCATCCTTTGCGACGTCTACCACACTTTTGGGAGATTCTTTCAGTAATTCAACTGCTTTTTCAAACCGTACATTATTCAAAAATCTCTTGAATGACACACCCAGGGCTTCTTTAATGAAATGTGACACTCTGAAGGTAGATAAGTCGGTCAAACGAGCTAGATCATTCAAAGTAATCTTTTCGCTGCAATGATCATGGATATATTCGACAATCATATTGGTTCTGTGAAGATAGATATCATAATCGATTGTTTTCACATCTAAAAACTGTTCTTTTGAAAGGATGCTGTATAACTCAAAGACGTAAAAATTATAATACGCTTTAATTTTGTGATAAATCACTTCTCGAGGGTCATCCGACAGTAAAAGCTTCAAAAGCTGAACAAGCAATAGAGGTACTTGTCGATATTTTTTAGCAAGGTATTCAAATGAAACCACACGTTGTTGAAACGTGATTTTCTCGAAAAACAATCCGCGCTCATGAAGGTATTCGTTATCAAGTCGATACGATACTACCAATGTATCTTTTTCCGCATGAATAGCATGCGGTTCATTCATATAAACCATGAAGACTGTTTCAGGTAAGAGGGTGAACCTGTCTTTATCCGTCTCGATAGTAGCCCTTCCCTTTAAAACCCAGATAAGTTCGATATCTGAGTGCTGAGTTTTCTCATGACTGACACAATCCACAAAAAACGTTTTGAAAGGCAAGTTGTACGATTGAAATATGTTCTTGCATTCTTTTTTCATATCTATCACCATCCAAAGTATATCAAAGCAAAGCAATGAAGTCTATAATTTTATGCCTTTATTGCTATTTTCCTATAAAATATTGTATTTTTAGGCTTTTATTGCTACCTAAACTTAAATAATTCTTTAGGTTTTTTTTACGCCTTCTTCTATAATTATAAATAGAGATGTAATACAAATATTGGAGGTTTTGTCATGGATGCACTTAGTTTTATCGTTTCAATGGGAACATACATGCTTTTTCTTTTTTTATTTTTGGAATACACGCGTGAAAAAGAATCGTTTTTTAAATGGTTTTTCATTCTCGCTCTTTTCACCTTTCCACTTTGGTTCATAAATTTGGATGGTTTCTTCAGATGGTCTAAGACTTTGAGTGTTTTGATTCCTCTTTGTTTCGTATCGTTTGTGAGAATTGCCAATAGCCATAAAAGTGAAAATAAAAACTCCGCACTCACTAAAGAGTGGCCGTTATGGATTTTATTCGGGGTTTTGGCTCTCAACATTTTAGAAGCGACCATTACGGATTTCCAAATGGGGAATCCCTACAATGCTTTATGCGGGGTTATTCTCATGGTTACAATCCCTCTTCCCTTTAAACACGGCGGATTGCAAAACACGACGGGTCAAAGAATTTTGGTGAACTGATTGCCGATTTACCGATTGCGTGGTGTGTGCTTTATACACTCTGGAATGCCGCGTTCGTATATGGAGAAAACCCTTCCTATTTCGCTTCCAGCCTTTGCATACTATCAGTTCCTCTTCTATGGATGCTCATCAAGAAACGATCGGATTTGTGGTTGATGGGTAGAATCTACACTTTAGGGCTTCATATACTTATCCGCTCTTCTTATGACATCTTTACACCTCTTATGGATTCAAGTGCGTGGTACAACGCTCAAGTTCACACCACATTCGGAATTGCAAACTTGATGCTTCACACTGCTTATTTAGGATACTGGTTTATAAAATATAGAAACAAGCACTACGTTATGGCTTACTCCGCAAAAGCTTACGGATATTGAAAGGATGATCAATTATGGACGCATTAAGAGTTATTGAAGTAAAGAAGAGTGTTTATGCAAACAACGATTTGGAAGCACAGGAAAACCGAGACTTATTGAAAAAACAAGACACATTCATGATGAACCTCATGAGCAGTCCGGGATCAGGAAAAACCACTATGCTTGTGCAAACTCTAAACAATCTTAAACTCAAGTTTAAGATTGGAATCATCGAAGCGGATATCGATAGTGACGTCGATGCAAAAACGATTCAGACGACGGGTGTGGATGTCATTCAGATTCACAACGGTGGCATGTGTCACCTGGACGCCGCAATGGTAAGGCAAAGCCTGGATGACATCGGTAGTTCCGCACTTGATTTTGTGGTTGTGGAAAACATCGGAAACTTGATTTGTCCCGCAAGCTATGACCTTGGACAAGCACTCAATTGCATGATTCTTTCAGTGCCTGAAGGCGATGATAAACCACTGAAATACCCAAAGATGTTCAAGCGTGTCGATGTCTTGTTAGTCAGTAAAATTGACACTTTATCGGTCTTTGATTTTGATTTTGAAGCCCTTGAGACAAACGTCAAAAAACTCAATCCCAATATCAAAATATTCTTAATATCCGCAAAAACCGGTGAAGGCATGAAAGCCTGGACTGACTATCTAAAGCAAAAAATAGAAAACGAGGTTAACTCACATGAATAATAACGAAAAACTATTGAAGTTTTGTCATAAAGTATCAAATGTCAAATACGGAACCAAAAAAGGCTTCTCCTATGATGATCCTCGCTACTTGCTCCTAGAAAAAGTCGTGACCGAGGAGATGGCTGAAGTTGCGCTTGCTTTGGAATTCAGAGTGCACATGACTGTCGAAGAAGTTGCAAAGCGCGCAAACAAGTCCGTTGATAAAGCAAGGTCGATTCTTTGGGATCTCGCTGAAGCTGGAGTCGCAACCATAAACAAAAAAGATGGCGTTGACAAGTTTTGGCACGAAACATGGGTACCCGGTATTTTTGAAATGGTCGTCAACAATAAGGAAAACGTTAAAAAATATCCCCAGATTGCCAAGGCTTTTGATGATTATGGAAGACTTAGAAACCCTGTAGCCGCAGGAAATATTCCCATTGGAAAAGGTCTAATGCGCGTCATTCCCATTGAATCATCACTGGATGGTACCTCACGTGTTGCGGAATCCGAGGAAGTGTCAGGTTATTTGAACAATGCGCGCGTCATTTCCGTATCGGATTGCTCATGCAGAACATCTCGAGAGGAAATGGGAGAAGGCTGCGGTCACTTGAAAGAAGATATGTGTATACAGCTAGATGACGCAGCCGAATACTATATTCGCACAGGACGTGGACGTGAAATTTCCAAAGATGAAGCGAATTCCATTATCGCAAGGGCTGAAAAAGATGGACTCATGCACCAAATTCCTAACGTTGAAGGTGAAGGACATACCCATGCAATATGCAACTGCTGCTACTGCTCTTGTTATGCACTTCGTTCTGCAACGATGTACAACAATCCTGACATGGTCCGTTCCAACTACACAGCCAAAGTCGACAAAGATAATTGTGTGGGGTGCGGTGAATGTGTGGATGTATGTCCTACCGGTGCAATCCAACTCGGCGAAAGACTTTGTAAATCCATCGAGTCACAAACAAAGGTCAGAAAAGACGTCCCTTTCAACAGCGACTGGGGAGAAGAAAAATGGAATTTTGCTTTTAGAACCAACAGGCGCGAATCCCTTGAAACCGGTACGGCTCCTTGTAAGAGCGAATGTCCTTCTCACATTTCCATTCCCGCTTACATAGAGCTTGCAAGTCAGGGCAAATATAAAGAAGCTTTGAAGCTCATCAAGAAAGACAATCCCTTCCCCGCAGTATGCGGACGAATTTGTCCAGCCCTATGTGAAGCCGGTTGTACAAGAAGTGTCGTAGACGAAGCGGTCGCAATCGATGACATCAAGAAATTCATTGCCGAGAAAGATCTCAATGAAGATGAGCGTTACATTCCTGAAATCAAACATGATTACAAAAACAAGCACATCGCAATCATAGGCGGTGGACCATCCGGTCTTTCCTGTGCGTATTACCTGGCTATTGAAGGCTATAGTGTGACGGTCTTTGAAAAAGAGAAAACCCTTGGTGGCATGCTTAATCTAGGTATTCCTGCTTTCCGCCTCAACAAAGACGTCATCAATGCTGAAATAGATATTTTAAGAGAACTTGGTGTGACGTTTAAAACCGGTATCGAAGTCGGAAAAGACCTCACCATTCAAGAGATGAAAGAAGGTGGCTACAATGCCTTTTATATTGCTATTGGTGCACAAGGTGGCAGACAGCTTCATCTTGAAGGTGAAGACAGCTTAAATGTCAAAACGGGTGTAGACTACTTGAGAAACGTCGCCCTTAAACAAGAGAAAACCCATAAAGGGCACACCGTGGTCATTGGCGGTGGGAACGTCGCAATCGATGTTGCGCGGACGTCCGTACGCATGGGCGCGGATACAACCATGCTTGTATCCCTGGAATCAAGAGAAGGCATGCCCGCACTGGAAGATGAAATCCATGAAGCTCTTGAAGAAAATGTAGAGCTCATGAATGGATACGGTCCGCATAAGTTCATCGTGGAAAACAAAAAAGTCACAGCCGTAGAGTTCAAACGCTGTATTCAAGTACTCAACGAAGACGGGGCATTCGCACCCAAATTCGATGAAGACGATATCTTAAGAGTCCCTGCCAATCAAGTCCTTGTCGCCATCGGACAAGTCATCAAATGGGATACATTGCTTAAGGGCACCGATGTGGAACTGAATAAGAACCAAACCATCAAGGTCAATGAAATCACCTTGCAGTCAACGGATTCAGATATTTTTGCAGGAGGAGACGCCGCAACCGGACCAAAATTTGCCATTGATGCCATCGCACTCGGAAAAGAAGCTGCCATTTCACTTCACAGGCATGTCCAAAGAGGTCAGTCCCTCGTGTATGGACGTAAAAGAAATGACTACAAGGCGCTTGATTCGACACTTCTTGATGTCACAAGTTACGACAACGTATCAAGAGAACGTGTCTACACACGACCGGTTAAAGACTATAAGAACGATTTTGATGAAACCGCAGGAACGCTTAGTGAAGAACAAATCAAACAGGAATCCTCACGCTGTCTCAACTGTGGTATTTCCGTAGTAGACGAGTTCATGTGCGTCGGATGCGGAGCTTGTACGACTCGCTGTGAGTTTGACGCCATCAGTCTAGTCAAAACACACAATGAAACTGGTGTTGATTTCCCAGATCTCAAAAAAGCTGTAGTCAAACACGCACTTAAACGTAAAGTCAGAATTACTGCAAGAAAAGTCAAAAACAAATTCACAAGAAGCGATAAGGATGCATGAACTCGGAATAGTCATCCAAATCGTCAAACAGATGGAACATTATATGGACGACAACGACATAAAACGAATTGATACTTTGGTTCTCGGGGTGGGCGAACTATCGGGCGTCGTCCCGAAATACTTAAGAGACGTTTATCCCATTGCTGTTGAAAAATCTCGGCTTTGCAATACTAAATTAGAACTTGAAATCACCCCTGGTATCGGACAATGCAAGCATTGTGGTTTCAATTACAACCTGGTTCAAAACGATAATAATTGTCCTAAATGTGGCACAAACGATTTTAAAATCATCACTGGAAAAGACTTTTTAATCCAGAGAATTCATGCCGAATAACCACTGATAACCATTTGGACTCTGAATATTCAATGACTTTTCCTGCGTATTGAATACAATGTAGATGCTATCAATAATACAGTAAAGAGGTGCTTAGGTATGTTTTTTTATGAAAATTACTCCCTGGTAAATATTCTAGGAGTCATTGTATTGCTTGTAATATTGTTTACACTCAATGAGTTCACTCGAAAATCAAAACGTCTGTCCATTATCATGTTCATCCTGGTCCCTTTGGGGTTTACGCTCTTCGTGTGGCCCATTACAAGTCAAAGCGACACCACAAAGGGTAACTGGTTTGCGTGGGTTAAGGTCTATTCTGCGCTTGCAGGTGTTATTGGCTTTATGGCCATTCGCTATAGTCATAAGCTTCAAATGAACAAGAAGTTTTTGTTTTTCCCACTGGTCATTCTATCAGTCAATATTCTGGAAGCCGTCATCAGAGACTTTCAAATCTACTCGTATGATGGTGTTGAAATAAACGGACTCTTCCTTCAGGGAGGAATTTGGAATATTTTTAACGGGATTGCGGGCCTCCTTACAATCATTACTTTAACTGGGTGGGGAATGATACGTATTTCCAAAACCAAATCCCGTGATATGGTATGGGCGGACCAACTCTGGTTTTATATCATCGGTTACAGTCTATGGAATATATCCTATGTATACAACTGTATTCCCGATCGTTCCTTCTACGCCGGAGTGATTCTTCTAAGTATCGCACTATTCACGGCCTTTTCAGTTGGAAAGGGTGCCTGGCTTCAACACCGTGCACAGACACTTGCGCTTTTTGCGATGTTCACATTGACTTTCCCCATGTATTCAACCTGGTCACTATTTTCAATAGTTCCTACGCACGAAACGCTTCCCAAACTCGTGTTAAGCCTCGTGAGTCTTACAGTCAACCTCGGTGTATTGACATATCAAATTCATACAGTTATCAAATACAAACGCAATCCCTTTACAAAAGAACTCTATACCCATACAACGGCTTATCAAAAACTCCTTGTATTCAACAAAATTCCATAGACACTGGAATCTTCAAAATAGCTCATAAAAAATGCAGTCGCTCTATCATTTAGCGGCTGCATTTTCTGTTTATGATAAGTATGCAAATATCTAGTCACTCATACCAATAATCACTATGGGGTTTTTTTTAGAATCATCAAGATGTATCCAAGGTATAAAACAAAAAAATGTCTTACTAGCGATACCCCTTGACCTTATGGCGAAGTGACGCGTACAGTTCGGCGTGCATCATCCGGTACCATGGAAGAAATAAGAGATACATTAAAGGAATAATGAACAGCGATGATGTCAAAAACTGCTCAGTAGGAAGGTCATACTCAAACAATTTCATAAATACTGACGATAAAACAACGGCTATACTCGAAACATTAAGCGCAAGCCATGGAACAAAAAAGAGCCTAACCAGGATTAATTGCATATACTTGCCTTTCATGATACGCATGCTCACTCGAAGAGGATTATGCTTCTTTTGATTAAATTTGGGGTCTGCAAGTAAATAAGGAACCATTGCAAACATCAAAGACACCAATACTGATGGCAAAGAAAACAGTATCAAATTGACAATGGAAACTCCAATGCGGGTTTCGACATTCCCGTATAGCCCTAAAAACATACCCGAAATTATCCCGCCGATTATAATGGGAATGATGAACGCCAACTGTTTAATCAAAAGATAATAAACGTTCTTCACGTAATAGCCATCCCTGAATCCAAGTCCGATAGGTTTAGTATATTTGTATTTCTTGAAGATAATCGCCCTGATCATCACAAAAGCGATGCCTATGGACATAGGCAAAAAAGCAATGATTCCAAATACAGGAAAGGCATTGGACACCACAAGCATTAAAAACGTCGCCACAAGGTAGGTGGGCATAATATTGAAGTAGTTTTTTATCAAATCTTTTATTCCAAGTAACAAACGCATAGCTTCAACTCCTGAAAATCTTTTATTGAACCGATGCCCACCTCTTATATGGGCTTTAAAAACTCGTGCACTATTCCTCTATAGAAAAGGCCTTTTCAGGCCTGTTCTATCCATTAAATATAATAAAAAACTCTAAAATCGCAATTTCTCATAGCGCAATGATAACTTGAATACAAGCGATATTTCTACGACCGTTCTTGAGATCCAGCAATCTTGTTTTTTTTATAGCGTATGTACTATTCGGTGTTCCTGTGTTCATCAGGATTGTACTTAACATCACTACCCTTTTCTAAGTTATAGAACTTAAGAGTATAATTCCAAAAATAAATAAGGCCACTAAACCAAGTAGAATGAACACATGTCTCCATGCTACATTTCTGGCACCACTTTTGTATTTTTCTTCAAGATCCGCTTTCATGACATCTTTGTAATATTCTGGTCCTCTGTTTGTATTAAATTTTGAATTACCACCATTTAAAAAGCCCATATGGTTGGTCTCCTTTCAAACCTATTTACAAGACAATGATAAGAATAACCACGGCAGCGACTACGCCTACAAAGAGTATGACACGTTTCCAAGAAATCATACGATTTCTATCAGAGCCATACTTTTGATTAAGTTCTTCTTTCTTGACCCTATTATAATATTCTGGTGTTCTATTCTTACCTAATCCTAACAATCTCATAGTATTCTCCTTTTATTTATCATAAGTTGATTACATATTTATTATAACATGCCTATTGCTCATTTGAATACAAACGCTCACACGGCAAATGGTTGATACTTGTTGATATACTTATCTCGCAGAAGATTTTACATAAAAAAAACATGCGTTAAATGAACGCATGTCTAATCATTATTTGTCAAAATCAATATCGATTTTTCCTGCTTGAATTTCTTCAAGAGCAATTCCTACCGGTTTTGAAGACTTATAATCGATGGTAGTTTCATACGTGTCTTCTTCCATATTGTAGGTCTCTTTGAGTTTCTTGGCTCTAAGCGCTGCGGTATAGGCAAGCTTGTACTTTGAATCTATCACCTTAAGAAGATGATCCATTGAAGGGTATCTCAATCCTTCGTCATTGGTTCTTTTCTTACTCATTAAATTCAACTCCCAAAAGTTCTTTATATTTATGAATAGAGCGTTCTGTCTTAGCATGTTCTGCACGGATGATTGCGAGCACCCTGTCTGCTGCATTCGTAACTTCATCATTAATCACGATATAATCGTATTTGTGGGCCAGGGGAAATTCTCTTTCCGCTTTTTCCATTCTTTTTTGAATGGTTTCACTTGATTCGGTCCCACGTCTTAAAAGCCTACGGTAGAGTGCTTCTTTTGATGGGGGAGATACAAAGACGAATACGCCGTCATTGGTTCTTTCTCTTACTTGAAGGGCCCCTTGAACTTCAATCTCAAGTACCACTTCCTTGCCTTGTTTCAATTGTTCTTCTACTTTGTCCTTCGGTGTCCCATAATAATTGCCAACGAATTCAGCCCATTCCAAGAACCCACCTTCTCGGATACGACGCTCAAATTCCTCTTTACTCACAAAGTAATAGTCTTCACCATCAACTTCATCACCTCGCGGTGGTCTTGTTGTCATGGAAATCGAATATACGAGATCGTGACCTTCCATATCAAAGAGGGCTTTCCTTACTGTTCCCTTCCCTACACCGGAGGGACCACTTAACACTATCAATAAACCGCGTTCGTTCAGCTTCATTGACGGCCCTCCTATTTCTTTACCATTATTAAATATAATAACATGGTATCTAGTATATTGTAAGTCAATAACTAAACTTTTTCACTATATGTTATAAAGAATCTTTAAAAGGTTCAAGTAATATTCTTTTGTTTAATCCATAAATGTCGATGTCTATGCTATAAAATAGGCTTTACCATGTTATAATATGCTCGGTGATACCTATGAGTTTTGACGGATTAATGCTTCACAAAGTCACAAACGACTTAAACAACGCCTTGAAAAGAGGCCGCATACAAAAAATATATCAGCTTTCTACTTTCGAGCTGCTTTTTACTGTGAAAACCAAAGAGAAACATCAACTGATGCTCAATGCTTCAAGACAGGACGCCCGCATCAGTTTGACTCACGACACCTACGAGAAACCCATGGAACCTCCGATGTTTTGCATGTTTTTGCGAAAACATCTCGAAGGCGGCATCATCGAATGTTTCACCCAATATAAAAACGACCGCGTAATAGACATTAGTATCTTGACTGTCGATGAGAGAAAAGCGAAAACAAAAAAACATCTGGTCTTCGAAATGCTCGGCAAAGATACCAACATGATTGTAACTAATGAGGATTACACGATACTGGATTCGCTCAATCACGTAAGTCCTTTTGAAACGTCTAGAACCATCGCGCCTGGGGCTGTCTATAAATTCCCAGAAGATACACGTATTAATCCGAGGGACGAAGCGGCGCTCAAAGAGGTATTAGAAAAAAACAACTTTGAAAGTAGAAAGGATTTCTTAAACGCTATTCAAGGGATTTCTCCTTTATTTGCACAGGAAGTCTTACATCGTCAAGAGGTAGAGCATACCGCTTTGCTAAGTACCTTTAAGACATTGATGGATGCCTACAACCCTATTATTAAGACTAGTAATAAAACCGTGTATGCCTTTTATGACATCACGCATAAAGAGGGCGTTACACATAGGTTTGATACTCTGTCACAAATGCTTGATCAAGTGTCCAAAATCAAAGGGCGTTCTCTTAAAAAACATCAACACGAACGACACCTTTCCAAATTCATCAAGAGAGAACTCGATAAGAAAAATACCAAGTTGGAAGCCCTCCAAAAGGACTTGAGGAAAACAAAGTCCATTGATGAAGACCGTATCAAGGGTGAACTAATTTTGTCTTATCAACATCAAGTCACAGAAGGAAATGAACAGCTTATCTGTCTCAATTACTACACCAACGAGTCCATCATCATTAATCTTGATCCCCACAAAACCCCCATTGAAAATTCCAATGCGTATTTCAAGCGCTACAAGAAAAGAAAGCGCTCCATTCCCCACCTGAAAAAAGCCATTCGAAAAGTCAAAAGGGAAAAAGCCTACTTTTTAGAACTTGAAAGCCAGCTTGAATACGCTGAATTAACCGATTTATACGAAATTCGGAGTGAACTCATTGAATACGGATATATGAAACCTTCTTCAAAACACGAACAGAAAAAACCTTCCAAAAAAGCTAAACATCTTAAGTTCATTGATGATGAAGGCGTTGAAATCCTTGTGGGTAAAAACAATCTTCAAAATGCGAACCTTACCCACAATGTCGCCAAGCATAACGATGTATGGTTTCATACCAAGGATGCCCCGGGCTCACACGTCATCGCCAAGACAACAATTGATGCCATAGGTGAAACCACCCTTCGCACCGCCGCTAATTTGGCAGCATTGTATTCAAAAATGCGCTATTCTTCAAGCGTTCCCGTTGACTATACTGAAGTTCGCTATGTAAAGAAAATTCCAAAAAGACCCGCCAACGAGGTCCGTTATACCAATCAAAAAACCATCTACATCGACCCCGACGAACAATTGCCTAAAACCTTGAATTCCAAAAAATAATGCGAAAAACCCTGCCGAATATGTATTAACTCGGCAGGGCTATTTTATTTGCGGTCTTTTACTTCTTGCTTGATCATGGTGATAAAGTCTTCAAGCGGGACTGTGATTTGGTCCTTTTCACCGTACTTGCGGTAAGTGACTGTTTGATTACTCACTTCGTTGTCCCCAAGGACAAGCGAGTACGGAATTTTTTTGGTTTGAGCTTCGCGGATCTTGTAGCCGAGTTTCTCTTCACGGAAATCCGTAGTGCTTCTCAAATCTTCATCAATCAATCGGTTATTGATGGCTTCAGCGTATTTTCCGTGAGCTTCCAGACTTACAGGGATGGCCCTTACTTGTTCGGGCGCAAGCCAGGTCGGAAATGCCCCTTTGTATTGTTCCAAGAGAATGCTCATAAGGCGTTCCCACGTTGAAATCAAGCCTCTATGAATGACAACCGGTCGGTGCTTCTCTCCGTCTTTTCCGATGTAAGTCAAGTCAAACCTCTCAGGTAAAAGGAAATCAAGTTGAACCGTACTCATTGTGATGACGCGGTCCATTGCGGTTCTTACTTGGATATCGATTTTAGGTCCATAGAAGGCGGCTTCGCCTTTCATAACTTTATAGTCTATTTTTTCTTCTTCAAGGAGTTCTTGGAGTAGCGCTTCCGCTTCGTCCCATAGCACGTCATCAGGATGGAATTTACCTTTTGCTTTATCACGAAGGGCCAGTTCGATATAATCAATGGTTAGCCCCAGGTCGTTGATGGCTTGCTGGATTAGGTTGTAGGCAGAAAGCACTTCACTTTTGATTTGGTCGCGCCGCGCAAATATATGCGAGTCAGTGAGGGTCATCTGGCGGACGCGCTCAAGACCACTGAGTGCTCCTGAGGCTTCGTGGCGATGTTGTGTAACGATTTCCGCATAGCGAAGTGGAAGGTCTCGATAACTTCTTAACTTTCTGTTGTAGACGATCATGTGATGAGGACAGCTCATGGGACGAAGGACATAAGTCTGACCCTCATATTCCATCGGTGGGAACATACCGTCTTGATAATGGTCCCAGTGACCGCTTGTTTCATAGAGTTCCTTGGTTCCAAGAACCGGGGTTTGTATATGAAGGTAGCCATGCTTTTTCTCGAGTTTGTAGACGTAATCTTCGAGGGTTTTCCTTACGGCGTAGCCATTGGGCAGCCAAATAGGCAGTCCCTGACCGGCTTTGTTGTCGAGCATGAAGATTTCTAATTCCTTGCCGAGTTTTCGATGATCTCTTTCCTTGCGTTCTTTGAGAATTTCTAAGTATTTATTCAAAGCGTCTTTGGTAAACCACGCGGTTCCATAAATGCGTTGAAGCATGTCTCTATCAGAGTCTCCGCGCCAATAAGCGCCAGCCACACTAAGCAGTTTGAAATGTTTGATGTGTTTGGTGTTGCCTACGTGTCCCCCGCGGCAAAGGTCTTTAAATTCACCTTGAGTATAAATGGTGATGACTTCGTCGTCATCCATTTCCTTGATCATTTCCACTTTGTAAGGGTCAAGTGAGAATTCCTTTAAGGCATCTTCCTTACTCACGATTTTGCGTTCCATCTGATCTTGTTCCTGAACGATTTTACGCATTTCCTTTTCAATCTTGGGAAGGGCTTCTTCTTTTATGGTGTCCTTGGTCGCAATATCATAGTAAAACCCATCCTTGATCGCAGGACCCACACCAAACGTGGCATCTGGGTAGAGCCTTTTCACTGCTTGGGCAAGCAAATGGGCTGCGGAGTGGTTGAGTATTTCAAGGGCCCCATCACGGTCTTTCGTAATGAGTTCTATGGACGCATCCTCGTTGATTGGACGGTTTAGATCATAAAGGTCGTTGTTTACATAGGCGGCCACGGTTTTCTTTTTGAGTGCAGGCGCCAACGCCCCTGCCACCTCTTCAGGCGTGATGCCTTCTGCGAAAGGTTTTGTGTTTCCATCTGGGAATTTTATTTCAATCATGATTTTTCCTCCTATCGTTGTAACGGCCTTCATTGATATGGTCTTTTTCAATGATGGCTTCTTCCAAGTCTATATCGTAGATGTTTGCGATGTGATTCACGTAATGCAAGACATCGTAGAGTTCGTACTTGATGGCTTGTTTTCTTTCCAATGAAAGCCCGGTTTCACTTTCTTTGCGCATTTCCACAGAAAGTTCACCTACTTCTTCAAAGAGTTTCAATACGACTTCATATTTTTTATCAGGACGGTGATCGACATCCTTGATATGTTTTTGAAGTTGGCTTATCAGCAGATCTTTTTTAAGCACTTAATCACTCCCTTTGTATAAAAAAAGTCCTTGAACATGTCAAACACGTTTCAAGGACGGATAACCGCGGTACCACCTTAGATTCCATTGCTGGCTCTTTGTTCCTTTAACGCAGGATTACGGGGGCTCTTTCGAGTCCAACTCCAAGGGAGTGACCGTCTCTATTGACAGCTTTCACTATCCTGTCTCGCTTTTGTTGAGAAGGTCTTGGCCTTTTCATTGCTTTTCTTTGAACCTATAATAATTGAAAAATCCTGGTTTGTCAATAAAGGTGTGCTTACTCTTTTAAATTGAAGGGTTCGCTCAACCGTTTGATGCGCTCAAGAATTCTATAACCTTTGATCATTTCCGCTTCTTGATTGGTTTCAAGCATGGTTTTTACCAACTCATCGATGGGCAGATTCGAAGTGAAGAAGGTAGGTCTTTCATCCAAAAGTCGGTATTGAAGAATGGGTCCGAGCACTTCATCGCGGACCCAGCGAGAGAAGGCTTCGCCTCCCATGTCATCAAGCAAAAGCACATCTGCAGTTTTGAGTTGACTTATATTGCTTTCAAGGGTGCCTGCGCCAATGGCGCTTTTCATTTCTCTTACCAAATCGGGATAATAGGCAATCACAACATTAAAGCCGAGTTCAGAAAAACGGTTGCCAATGGCCGCGAGCGCATAGGTTTTACCGATTTGGTAGCGTCCATGGATATAAAGTCCCTTTATGGTTTCACCTTTTGAATACTGGTTGGTAAGTCCGATGATTTTCTGATAAAGGTCTTTTCTGTTCTTGGTATTCATGTGAAAGTCTTCAAGTGAGGCTTCATAGATCATTTTTGGCATATGAAGGGCGGTGACGCGGTTCATATCTTGGTTTTGACTTTCCTTGGCCCTCAAGTAGGCACACGGCTTGTAAGCCAAAGAAATTTTCCCTTTGGTGTAGCGCAATACCGGTTGCATGCCTCGAGTGTCCTGTTTGCATTCATGAAGGCCTGCACAGTTGTTACAAAGGGGTCTTTGCTGTTTATATAGCAATAAGTCATTAAGAGCGTTTTCTATGGTTTGAGCACTGACGTCGTATTTCATGAAGAAATCTGTCAGAAGCGAGTCTTCACTCAAGGATTCGGTGATTTCTTCGATGAGATTGGGATTCCTCTTAAAGTTCAATGGTTTCATTGCCTCACTCCTTTCCTTCTTTTAAATAATCCTTAAACCAACCGACACTGGTATCGATGGGGTGGGATTTTTTATTGTATCCTCTATAAGATTGTTTTTTCGGTTCACGCTTTTTGCGCAGTCTCTTTTCAATATGATTAATGGCTTCTTCGGCGGTTTTTATGCGAAGACGTTTCCATTCCGCCACAATTTTTTCAAAGTAGTTATAAACCGGGAACTGTTGATCGAGTTCCTTGAGAACGTAGGCAATCATGACGTTGATGACTTCAAGGGGCGTGTCGGTCTCACTGGTGAGTCGGTCGATGACTTTGAGGTCTGCTGCTGGAATTTTCTGACCTGTCAAGTCCTCTAGCAATGTTCTTGGATGGACGTACTTGAAATACGCCAGGGAGGCATGGTCGTTTTTCTTTTTAACAGAGCCACGTGATTTTTGATAATTTTCCCCAGCATGTTTGTTTAGGACTTTGAAGTCAATAAGACCATCAGATGCGAGACTTTTTTTGATGGTGGTTTGCAAGGATTCTTCATCGAAATTATAGATATAGGCAATCGACGCGAGTTTCTTTTTGACAGCGCTCGTTCTGCCTTTGGCAGTCAAAAGAGAGGTCGGAATACCCTCGAGAACCAAATCAAGGTCGAGGTCTCCTTTGACTTCGGTGGTGCCCGAGACAGGTTCGATAAATTGTGAGCGTATGGTTCTTGTAGGGGTCAACGGTGGAAAGACATCGCTGAAGGCTGCACTTTTCCTTGCAAGGTCGCTTAGGCGTGTCTTGGTTATTTTAAAATGCGCAATGAGATCTTTGAACCGTTCTTCTCCAATGGCTTTATTTAGATAAGGCATAAACATGGAATCTTTTATGAACGCATCCGGAGAGATAGGCATATAGCATTCAATCAAATAGGTGCTTTCCTTTTCATAGGTTTCTATCAGCCCAACCGCTTCTAAGGTTTTACGGGCGCTTATGTAGGCTTCGGGTCTGAGTGAAAGCATATCATAAATAAAGGCATGGGTATAGGTTGGGCTTTTTAATGTCGAGCGTTCCATCAGACTGTGAAAAAGCATATAAAGAGAAAAAGCGTCTTTCCCAATCACCGGTGTGTAGAGTAAGGTTAACGTATGCATATGGGTGTGGGAAAGAGGAGCCTTTGTTTCGATCTTAAGGTGTGTGGTGCTATCAATGGTCTTCATAGAACCCTCCTGATTAGGGATGCAAACTGGTCCCTTTTAATTTAAGGGTTTTATTTAAGTATTTATAAAGGGTGAAAATGATGGTCTTTGGTCGGTGTCTGCCTATGAGTCTATACGTCTGGACTTTGAAGTCAACGCTGCTTTCTTTGGGGTGAAAGGCATGAACGCTTACGACAAGGTGGAACTTGGAGCCTTGAACGAATAGCTCTCCATAGGTGTCATCGCGATTTTTCACGACACTGTCCTTCGCCGCATTGAAGTGTTTTTCCAACGCATCCAAAACGGTTTTTTGGTTCGTATAGTAATAATGGGTTCTAAGTCTTTTAATTGAGTGGGTTTCTTTGGTCTCTGCATGGTTTGAACTATAATCCTTGAGTCCCATGTTACTCACCTGCTTTTTTTATCACTGTATCGACTTGGTCGAGCGTTTCAGCAATCGAGTGGGAATTATCCACGAGATAATCTGCACGCTTCATTTTATCTTCCATCGGCATTTGAGCATTAATCTTTTTTTGCGCATAGGAAGCATCGATGGCATCACGCTTCGTGAGTCTTTCCAATTGTATCGTATTATTTGTATGAACCACAAGGGTTTTATCACACAAATCCTCAAATCCTGCTTCAAACAGAAGGGGCACCTCAATGACGATTAGGTTGGTGTCATTGGTTTCTATGGTTTTCAAACAATTATTAACACGTTTTCTTACTTTCGGGTGCACAATCATATTCAAGGTATTTCTTTTTTCAGGAGAAGAAAAGATTATCTGCGCCAGTTTATGACGGTCTAAAACGTTGTCGGTAAATGCGCCATCGCCAAAGGCTGCATGTATCTCTTTAAGCGCAGCGTCATCTTTCATAACGTGTTTGGCGACGATGTCCGTATCAATCAAATAGGCGCCACGTTTTTCAAATAGTTTCGCGACCGTGCTTTTGCCTGTAGCTATGCCACCGGTCAAACCTAGTATAACACTCATCTTTTTCTCCCTTTCTTCTGACACGTTTTACAATAATATGTGCCTCTTCCGGCAATTTTCTTTTTAAGGATTGTATCCCCACAATGCTTGCAGAGTTCACCTTCTTGCATATGAACCTTCAAATGAAGTTGAAACATGCCATCCACTCCAAGGGCGTTTTGGTAAGTTCTGATGGTGGTCCCGCCGCTCTTTACAGCTTGATTTAGAATGTCTTTGGCACAAAGCGCTAAGGCTTTGATGTGCTTTTTAGTCAATGCATATGCCGGGGTTTGTGGGTGAATTTGCGCACAAAAGAGAATTTCATCGGCGTAAATATTTCCAATGCCAAGGATTACAGTCTGGTCCAAGATTGCGGCCTTGATTGGTCGGCTGGTTTTGAGTTTGTTCGCAAATTCCTCGATATCGAATGTCTCACTTATAGGCTCTTTTCCTAATTTTTTCAGTGGCTTGGTAGTATAGAGAGTTGTATCGTTTTTCAGATGAAATGTACCGAATTTTCGTACATCATAATAACACAGGGCGCGGTTATCACTCAATATAAACCTTAAATGTTCGTGTGCGTCTTTTTTTGCGTGCATATCCTTGATTAAAAATTTGCCTTCCATACGAAGATGAACAATCATGGTCAGTTCATTAATGTTGAACAAAAGATGTTTCCCCACTCGGTTCATTGCTTTAAACGTTTTTCCTATCACAGCTTCTTTGAAGGCTTCAGGCGTCATCTCTTTGATCATTTTCGGGTAATAGACGATGACATCTTCGATGGTGCGGTCTTTGATAAGTGGATACAAAGACCGCCTGACGGTTTCTACTTCTGGGAGTTCAGGCATCAGTCTCTCCAGTGTATCCGAGTATTGTCAAAGCGCTTTTTAATCGGTTTATCCTCAGAATCATCTGGATAACCAAGCGCAATCATATTAAACGGTGTCAAGCCTTCACAAACATCTAAGATTGATTTAATCTTACTGATTCTCTTTTCAAGAGGATATGCTCCGATCCATACCCCACCGAGTGATTGGGAAATGGCTTCGAGTAAAATGTTTTGTGTACACGCAGCCATGTCCTGAGGGCGCATGTTCGCTTTGTTTCCTGTATCTCTCATAAGTGTGACAATCCCTAGGGGAGCGTCCTTCAAAGGCCACGCGCCTTTGGAGACTTCACTGAGTTCTTTAAGCAAGGTCTTGTTTTTTACGACAATGAATTCCCAAGGTTGTTGGTTGATAGCACTAGGGGCTTGCATGCCGCTTTCCACCATGGCCTTTATTTTATAGTCCTCGACGGGGTCATCCTTGAATCGTCTTACGCTTCTTCTTTGCATGCACAATCGCTTCATGCATTCACCTCCGGATTTATATGAACCACGGCGTCTTCGATAGTGTGTCTGTCTGTAAGGGCATTGCGTACCTCGTGAGCGATGTCATGGCCTTCTTTTACACTAAGGGTCCCATCGACGACAATATCGAGAGTCACTTGATAGTAATGCCCATAAGTAATTACGGTAATTTGGTCAACACCTCTTACGCCCTTTACAGTGCGTACAGTTTGTTTGATGGTTTCTATGGTTTCCTTCGGTGCACTTTTGCCAAGCACGAACGTGATGGCTTCATAGATGATTCTGATGCCTACTCGAATAACGAGTATGGCTATGAAAAATGCGGCGGCTTTGTCAGCGTATCTTAGCACGTAAATGGAGAAACGTTCTCCTAAAAACGATAAAACAAACCCCCCAAGTACTATCATGCTCCCTAGCACATCAGTAAAGGATTCTTTTCCACTTGCCTTGACAATTTGGCTGTCGAGTATGATACCTTGTTTAGTCAAATATCTGGCAAGAATAATCTTGGTAAGAATGGCAAACACCACGATAATCGACCCATAGATATTGGGAACTTCCGGGCCATCACCGATATTGAAAACCATGTCACGAATGAGTTGGTAGGCGATAAAGAGCACGCCAATACCTAGGAAAATACTGAGTACATATTCGATTTTACCATGGCCAAGGGGGTGTTCTTTATCTGGAGGTTTTTGGCTTTGTCTTAAGCCTAGAAGCACCAACACATCACTGAAAAAATCACTGGCGGAGTGAACTGCATCCGCAATCAGTGCGGCACTGTTTGCAGCAAACCCACCCACTAATTTGACAATGATCATTAACACATTGACAAAAAAACTTCTGAGCATGACCGCTTCGCGGCTTCTATTTGGCTTCATTGAGGTTGTCTCCTATCAAAGCATCGACTGTGAGGGGTACCTTTAAGGCTGCGACCTCTTCCATGGTGGTTTTGACGAGTTTTTGCATGGTTTCTTTTTCATCTTCAGGGACATCAAAAACAAGCTCATCGTGAATTTGTAAAATGAGTTTTGATTTAAGGTTTTTTCTTTTGATGGCTTCATCAAGCTGATTCATCGCAATTTTGATCAAATCAGCCGCGCTGCCTTGAAGCGGGGCGTTCATCGCGGTTCTTTTGCCCATTTCTCTTTGAGTGTGGATTTTTGAATGAAGTTCTGGGATGTAGCGTCTGCGAGCATAAAGTGTGGACACAAAGCCGTCTTTTTTGGCTTTTTTAACTACATCGTCCATATAGGTTTCAATCCCGGAAAAGCGTTCATAATATCGAGTGATGAACGTCTTGGCTTCGCCAGGGGAAATATTTAGTTCTTGAGAGAGTCCCCAAGGGGTTTGACCATAGATGATGCCAAAGTTGACAGCTTTTGCCATACGGCGTTCATTGCTTGTAAGCGTCTCTTTGTCAAACACCAAACGTCCCGTCGCAGTGTGGATGTCTTCACCGTTGTTAAAGGCTTCGATCAAGCGTTTCTCATCGGCAAGGTGCGCGAGAAGACGCAGTTCGATTTGGGAATAGTCCGCCGCAATGAGTACGTTGCCTTTGGAAGGTATGAAGACTTTGCGAATGTTTCTGCCCATTTCACTTCTGATCGGGATTGTTTGAAGATTCGGCTCAATACTTGAGAGTCTTCCGGTTTGTGTAAAAGCCTGCTTGTAGATGGTATGGATTTTACCATCTTCATGAATGGCGTCCGAAAGACCTTTGATATAGGTATTTCTCAATTTGTCCACCATGCGATAGCGGATGATTTTTTCAATGATTGGGTGTCTGTCTTCAAGTTTCTTCAAAACATCAATGTTGGTTGAATAACCGGTTTTGAGTTTCTTTTGTGGGGGGAGGCCAAGTTTCTCAAAAAGGACTTCTGATAACTGTTTAGGCGATCCAATATTAAAGGAGTCACCCGCGAGTTCATGAATGGTTTGTGTGAGGTCACTTAAATCTTTTTCAAGGGTTTTGTCGATTCCCTTGAGCGCCGCTTCATCAATTTCTACACCTTGGTATTCCATATCCGCGAGCACGACAGCAAGTGGCAATTCAATGTCACGATAAAGACTAATCTGCCCGTGATCTTTCAGGTCGTCTTCCATTTGTGTTTTCAACGCTTTGATGGCACGAACTTTACTCGCTGCATATTCAATATAGGTTTTTTTCTCAGGAACTTGCGCCTTGGCGCCTTTTCCATATATGTCTTCCAGATACGGCACGTCATGATAATCAAAATTTGACACAATCACTTTGAAGTCCTCTTTGGTGTTGGTCGGATTTAACACATACGCAGCTAGTAACAAATCGAATTCCACAGCTTTAATATCTAAGCCGTCCTGCATGAGAGATACGCGCAAGCGTTTCAAGTCATGGGTGTATTTTTTCTTTTTATCATCGTTCAAAAACGCCTTAAATGCAGTAGATTCAATGGCTTTTTGATAAGGTACGAAGAAAAGACCGGCTTCACTTTGGAGTGCGAACCCGAGTTTTTGAGCAAAATGATAATTGGATCCGAAGGATTCGAGCACGATGGTGGTTACTTTTTTTGACACTGCACCCTCAATGGCGTCTTCGTTTTCTATTGGTTCCACCGGCGTAACGTCTTTCTTTCTTTTTTCAGGGCCGTCTTCAAGCCCATTATCTTTTTTAAGACGGCGCAAGAGACTGTGAAATTCGAGGTACTCATAAAAATCAATGAGCCCGGCTCTGTCTATGCCTTCGTAGCGTAAGTCATCCAAAGTGAAATCAAGGTCGGCGTCCGTTTTAAGCGTAGCGAGGTCTTTGTATTTGATGGCGTCTTTTCCATACGTTTCGATTTTTTCTTTAAGTTTGCCTTTGAGTTCATTGACATTTCTCAGAAGCGTGTCCACGGTTTCATATTCATGAAGTAGTTTGAGTGCAGTCTTCTCACCGATGCCGGGAATGCCGGGAAGATTGTCAGAAGAATCCCCCATGAGACCTTTCAAGTCAGGAATTTGTTTCGGTGTAAGATTCATATCTTCCTTAAGCGAATCGGCTGTATAGTCCTTTTCAGGCTGAAGTCCGCTCTTTGAAACTCTTTGATGAACCTTGTGGTTCAAAAGCTGATAAAGATCGCGATCGTTTGAAACGAGTTCTATGTCGTCAAAATCATCGTAGAACTTCATTGCAAGTGTTCCGATGATATCATCCGCTTCCAAGGCTTCGCTTTCAAAGACCTGAATGCCCAGTTTGTCAGGCACCGCTTTAATGTAGGGAAGCTGTTCGCGAAATTCATCAGGCATCGGTTTTCTTCCGGCTTTGTAGTCCTTATACTGCTTGTGTCTAAAGGTCGCCTTGCCTTTATCAAATGCCACAAGGATGTGGGTGAAGTCTTCTTTTAAGATTAGGTTGAGCATATTGGTAATCGCATAAACAGCATTGGTGAATTCGCCGCGTGAATTTTTCATCATGCGCCCGGAATACGCAGTTGCGTAGTAGGCGCGAAACATTAAATTGGAGCCATCAATCAAAATAAGTTTTTTCATTTGTATTCCCTCGTTCCCGTTTTAAAATCTATGTGTATTTTACCACATACACGGGTAAAATAAAAAAAATACCCATCGAAATGAGTATTTATTTTATATGCTTTTCCAAGTAGTCAACGATGTCTTGAACAGTTTTCATTTTGGTCGCTGAGGAATCATCAATTTCAAGGTCGAATTCTTCTTCGATTGCCATGATGAGTTCTACAGCATCCAATGAGTCTGCACCTAAATCGTCGGTTAGGTGTGAATCAACATCGATGGAATCTTCTTCCACACCGAGTTCATCCGCGATAATGCTTCTGATTTTTTCTAACACGAGTATTCGCTCCTTTTTTATTCGGTATCATTATAGTGTGTAACGCGCGCTTTGTCAACGAAGTGTTGTCTTGTTTTTTTCATAGATCGCGACAAGGCCACGCAGTATCAAAAGGTCGTCTATGATATAGTCTGTAGGAAGCAAAGAGCCAATTAAAGTCGCTGCGCCTCCTGTCACAATCACAGCAACGTCGTCATTTCCATAGGATTTCTTGATGGCTTCAACAAAGCCCATCACTTGATGGGCGTGTCCATACAAAAAGCCCGCATTCAGGGATTCAATTGTATTGGTCCCCAAAATTTTTTTAGGCACCTCGAACTCAAACTGAAGGAGCTGTGAGGTTCGCGATACAAGTGCCTGTTTGGAGGTGTCTAGTCCGATGGTGATTGAGACCCCTTTGATGACGTTTTTTTCTACATAGGTAAACGTGGTGGCCGTTCCCATGTCGATGATGATACTGTTTTTATGATAAGTGCTGACTGCTCCAGCTGCAGCAGCCACGAGATCAGCACCCACTTCCTGAGGATAGTCCGTATTTATTTGTACACCCGTTTTAATGCCCGGGCCTACAAACATCGGTGTAATGCCGAAATACTGTGTGATGAAGGTTTTAAAGGCAGTGTTTAGTTGTGGAACCACGCTTGCGATGATGACCGCATCCACGCCTTCAAAAAGAAACGCAAGCAATGTATGATATTCATCGCTTGATTTAGTTTGGTCGGTTTTGAATCGATAGGGTTTTTCGATTGTGCCATTTCCTTTTCCTATATGAATATTACTGTTTCCGATGTCGATATATAGACGCATGGTGTCCTCCTATTGAAGTGAGAATTGATTCGAAGCTTTTAAACGACGTACAATCGGTGTCCCTATCATAATTGCCAAAATGATTTCTATGGGTCCGTTTAAAGCCATGACAATTGCGATGAACTGAAAGAGTGGGCCAAAAAACTCCTCGATGGAATCTTGGAACAGTATTAGGGTTGAAAGTGTCACGATTGTGTGAGTCAAAGTCCCAAGGCCAAATGTAAGCCCAATGACTACGGCTTCATTGGAAATAAGGTTTTTGAGGCCTTTATAAATGTACCATGTCAAAAGTCCGAATATGACCCTGGGTAGAATGCTGATAAACGGATTTTGGAATACGACGTCCGCCACACCGGGTCTGATGTAGGCTACGATAAGTGACAATACACCGAAGGTAAGTCCTAGCACAAGGCCGTATTTTCTTCCTCCGTAAATGGTTCCGATGATGACAGGAATGTGAATAGTGACAATGGCGACAGGGCCGATTTGGATATACCCTATAAATGGAATCATCGACATTGCGACAATGATTGCGATGAACATGGCCATCATCGTCATTTCGATAGTTTTCTTTTCTCTCATTATGTTTCTCTCCTTAATTTTGGGCCTTTATTAAAGGTCCCTTATTGTGGGAATGATATAGACAATACGCCTCACTGACTCGCACGCTTATAAGCTGCACGGTCACTCACGCATGAATATCCAGAGTGATTTATACGTTTGAACGGATGGTTTCGTACGTTTCACGGTTCATTGAACGAATCACACTCAAAGCCATTTCTTTAACGGCCTTGTAATCATTTTCATGAATCATGGACGTGGTTGAATGAATGTATCTTGCAGGCATCCCGATGGTCGCGACAATCACGCCGTCCCCATGAAGTTGCGCGCGAGCAGCGTCCGTTCCGCCTTTGGATTGATAATATTGAAATTTGATGTTGTGCTTTTTCGCCAAAGCTTCAAAGTGGTTTTTCATCCCTTTGTGCATAATGGCGTTCGGATCATAAAAGCGGAGCAAAAAGCCTCCGTCAAGTTTCCCACCTACTTCATCATCGTCAAATGAATCCGTACACGGTGAGCAGTCTACCGCGAGGAAAATATCGGGATTGACTAACGCCGTGGCGGTTTGCGCTCCACGAAGGCCCACTTCTTCTTGGACCGTAGCTCCCGCATAAAGCGAGCAGGGCAGGGTTTCATCCTTTAAGGTTTCCATGACATCAAGTGACATAGCAGAGCCAAATCGGTTATCCCAGGCTTTTGAGATGAATTTTTTTTTGTCTTTGGTTACTGTATACATGTTTTTAGCAATAATCTGTTGGCCGATTTTCACGCCTAGTTCCATGGCGTGTTCTTTGTTGTCAGCTCCGATATCTAAACGCAGATCATCAAAGCTTTTCAAGGCTTCTTCCTTGTTTCCACCTCTAGAAAGGTGGGGTGGCTTCGATGCTGTAACGCCAGGTATTTCTCCTAAGTCATCTGTGTAAATCACCATGTGCTGTGATAAAAAGACTTCGGGTTTCATGCCACCAAGGCCTTTCATTTTGATGAGACCTTTATCGGTGATGCCTGTAACCATACCTCCGACTTCGTCCATATGACCCGCTAGCATAACCTTCGGGCCTTTACTTTCACGATTTAAAACACCGAATACACTGCCAAGTTTATCTTCAATAATATCGTCTGTGTATTTGGAAAGCTCATTTTTCATATACTTCTTTACGTGATGTTCAAAGCTTGGTGCACCTGGTAGATTCACCAGATCTTCATAGATTTTCTTCATGGGTGGTGTCCTCCTTGAATGTCGCTATTAGTTTGTAAATCGGGCCTTCTTTAGAAAACCGTTCTTCAAATTCCGTCATGATTAAAGCTTCTGGGTCATAGGTTTTGTGCAAATTTAAACAGACTTCCTTGAACTTCATACCAAATGAGTTCATAGTTTCAAGAGTATATTCGAAAAGATTTCGGTTGTCTGTCTTGAATTCCAAGCTTCCCTCCGGCTTCAAAAGGTTTTGATAAAGGCTTAGAAACTGTGGATGGGTCAAACGTCTTTTAGCATGCCTGACTTTGGGCCAGGGATCGGAAAAATTCAAGTAGATGGTATCTACGCTATGCGGTGGCAGGCTGTCTTTTAAAACCTCTGCGTCCGCTTGAACCAGTAAGACGTTGTCTCTTGGTTCTTCAATGAATTTTTCCAGGGCTCTTACAATAACGCTGTCATAGCGTTCGACCGCAAGAAAAAACCTATTAGGATACTCACGGGCCAAAGTGTGAATGAATTGACCTTTACCGGCTCCGATTTCAAGATCAAGAGGGCGGTTGTTGATTCTTTCTTTCAAATCAACTTTGCTGTTTCTTGGTATTTCTACAATTTTATCAGGATTCGCTTTGATTGTTATATCTGCGTGTTTAACTTTTCTAAGTCTCATGAAATCACCATAATCATTATATCAAAGGCTTTCACAATTCTCCAGGGAAAGTCTTTGTTTATTTAAGGCGACTGTCTATTTTGTTAGTTTTTCAATCGCCTGCATATAAATCGCGGTTGCCTTGATTAAATCGTCAATGAAAATATGTTCATCGACTTGATGAGCCACATCTTCTCTTCCAGGCATGACCAACCCGAATGCAACACCTTTATCAAGCGTCCTTGCATAAGTACCCCCGCCGATAGTAAAAGGGGCGTGGTCGTAATCGCCCGTCACATTTTTGTATGCATCCATGAGCGTGGTCACAAGCGGATCATCAGGTGCAACAAAGTGTGGCGATACGACGCCTTTGCCTTCATAAATCATACCGTATTTACTCGCCAATCTATTTAGGTTCTTTTCTCCCTTGTTGAAATTATAGTTACTTGGAAATCTCACGTTCAAACCTATCAACGAGCCCTCTTTGGAATATCTGAACACTGCAGGGTTGAGCGTCAAATCTTTCAGTTGGTCGTCGTACGTTGCAATTTTCGTTTTCTTGCCATAGTGATCAAAAGCAAAACTTTCAGCAATCAAATCAACATAGGGATGGCTCATGTGCTTACTCAAAAATGTCGCAAGATGAGACGCCGCATTGACACCCTTGTCCGGCGTAGACGCATGCGCACTTTTACCTTCCAAAGTCAAAACGTTGGCTTTGATGGTGCCTTTCAAGTCATTGTCCTTTAGATACTCCGTAAATGGCACTTCAAGATCTAGAGACTCATCAATGACCGCCGTGGCTGAGGCCGGTACGACGTTATAACGGTCCCCCGCTTCAAAATGTTTTAATGGTCCATTTTTAAAAGAACCCTTGAAATCAAAAGAGTAAAGTCCTTTTTCTCCGTGGATGACTGGAAATTCCGCGTCAGGAGAGAATCCCTCACCAGGCATTGGTTCCTCTTCAAGGTAGCGCTCAATGCCTCTGTTTCCTGTTTCTTCATCGGTTCCTAAAATCAAACGGATGCGCTTTTGTGGTACAAACCCAAGTTCTCTTAAAAACTTCATCGCAAAAAATGATGCGATTGTCGGTCCCTTGTCATCCATTGTGCCTCTTCCAAAAATCTTGCCATCTTCAACATAAGGTTCGAAAGGTGGACGCGTCCAGTCGCCCGTTGCAGGCACAACATCTAGATGGGTCAGTATACCGAGTATTTCCCGGCCTTTCCCCCATTCTATGTGGCCTGCGCGGTTTTCCACATTCACTATTTCAAAGCCTTCGTTTGCCCCCATTGCAAGCATTGTCTTTAGCGCGTCATCAATGGACTTCCCAAATGGCGTTTCACTGTTTTTATCATACGCGGTCAAGACACTCGGAACTTCTACCAGCGTTTTCAGTGCATCAATTAATATTTCTTTACGCTCATTTACGTATTTCAAATATTCCATAATTTAGCCTCCATAGGTTTATATACTATCATGGGTCCATGGTTAGTTCAATATTTAAGCTGCCCTTACAGCGGTTGTGCTTGACATATGAACATACTTTCATATATTATAAAAAGACAGTAGGTGATTCTATGGTGAAAAAAATCGTAATGAAGAACCTTATATGTTCAGCGTGCGCTTCAAAAATTGAAAAAGCCCTAACTGAACGTTCCGATATTCACTCCGCAAGTTTTAATTTTGCAAGTCAGACCATGATGCTGGATGCAGATGAAACTTTTAACGTCGAAGATGAACTCCCCAACATTCAAATATTGGTCGATTCAATTGAAAAAGGCGTGGACGTCATGGCTTATGGTGCCCGCAACAAAACCTCGCCGCGTCATTTCTTTAAAGCGTACCGCTTTGTATTTTTAGGTTCGCTTATTTTTTTACTTGGCGGCGTTTTGGGTTATTTCGAACTATTGAGACCACGACTCAATCTGCTTTATTGGATTGGGTATGCCCTGATTGCTAAGGATATTCTTCAGAGCACATTCAAAAGCATTAAACGAAAAGCCTTCTTCAACGAGAACTTGTTAATGTTCATTGCAACGTTTGCGGCGATGATTATAGAAAAGCCTTTTGAAGCTGCAGCTGTTATTATTCTTTATTCATTTGGAGAACATCTCCAGCACAAGGCCGTAGATAAATCAAAAGATGAAATCAGTTCCTTGATTGATTTACATATTGATTATGCCAATGTATTAGAAGATGGACAGGTTATCGTAAAAGATCCTCTCGGTGTACAAATCGGCGATACGCTCATTGTTAAAAACGGTGAAAAGATACCAACTGACGGAGTTATTACAAAAGGAAGCACCGCCCTTAATACTAGCGCGTTGACTGGTGAGACCAAACTGAAGACAGTCGATGTGGGCGATGAAGTATTAAGTGGAAACATAAACACTGGTAGTGTGATCGAATTCAAAGCCTTGAAAGAGTACAATGATTCAACCATCGCAAGAATTATTAATTTAATTGAGAACTCCACAAACCAAAAAGCTAAAACTGAAAGCTTCATTACAAAATTCGCGAAGATTTATACTCCCGTAGTGACCTTCGCGGCCATACTGATATTCGCTATTCCATCGCTTTTAGACCCCGCAAATATGGAGGAATACATTTTCAGAGCCGCAACGTTCCTTGTCATAAGTTGCCCATGTGCACTAGTGCTCTCCATTCCCTTGTCATATTTTGCAGGCATCGGGGCCAGTGCAAAGGAAGGCATTCTTTTTAAAGGCTCAAACTTCCTTGATATGATGAATGAAGTCGATACCATTGGTATCGACAAAACAGGTACCCTCACCCATGGTAACTTTGAAGTTTCAGGCTATACTGATTATAAAACTCTGAAATACGCTGCAAATCTAGAGCAATATTCTAACCATCCCATAGCACGCTCCATTGTCGGGGCCTACCAAGGGCGCCACGAAAAATACGATGCCATCGAAGAAGTCGCTGGTTATGGAATGAAAGGCCAAACCAAAGAAGGGATCCTTTTAGTTGGCAATAAGAAAATGTTGGAAAAAGAAGGCGTCACTTTAAAAGATGATAAGGATTTGGCGGGGACCAATGTGTTCGTCGCATTGAATAATCAGTATGTCGGACGTATCGTGGTCAAAGATCAACTAAGAAAAAGCAGTATTTCGGCGGTAAAATCCCTCTCCCATACACGTTCTATCACTATGCTTACTGGGGACAATGAAGCAACCGCTAGTGAAGTAGCGAGTGAACTTGGTGGTATTCACTATATTCCTCATTTACTGCCCGAAGAAAAGATTTCGCGGTTTAACGATCTTAAGACTTCCCACAAGAAAATGTACATTGGAGACGGGATCAACGACGCGCCTCTCATAAAATCTTCAGATATTGGCATAGCTATGGGTGGAGGGAGCCAAATGGCCCTAGACGTTGCCGATGTCATCATCATGGATGATGACTTGACCTTAGTAAACACCGCCTTTAAACTTTCTAAAAAAACCCGGCGTATCGTCTATCAGAACATTATTCTATCACTAGGTGTCAAATTCGCGTTCTTGATTCTCGCAGGTTTTGGTGAAGTATCCATGTTTGAAGCGATATTCGCAGATGTAGGCATTACACTTATCGCAGTACTTAACGCCCTAAGACTCATTTACAAAAGGAAAGGGATGACCCATGAGAAAAAACAAGGCACTCAATGAATGCAAAATGTTCTTTAAACTGTTTTCTGATACCACACGCTTAAGAATTATAGACCTTCTGCTTGAGGGTCCCTTAAATGTTCAAGCCATTCACGAAACACTGAATTTGAACCAATCAACCGTTTCACACCAACTTAAGCTTTTAAGAGACCAAAATGTCGTCTCCGCTAATAGAAACGGCAAGAAGATTTACTACAATTTAAAAGACAATCACGTCAAGAAGATTTACATGATGGCAAGAGATCATGTCATGGAGTGTGACTAAAACCGTTTTTATTGACATTGAAACAATATTTTTATAAAATATAAGTAGATATGTATTAGTAATTTAGCGACAGAAATGGAGGTTTGTGCTTATGTTTGGTTCTAAAGGTATCACAATGATTGAATTACTAGTGGCCATAGTCATTCTTGGTATCGTAGGCTCCTTGAGCACACCTATCATTGCGAAAACGTATGAAAATATGCAAAAAGACAAGATTATTGAAGATGCACTTCATATTGAACGGGCCGCAGAGAATTATTGCCTGAGACCCATGAACGCTTGTACCATCGGTGAAGAAATCTCTATGGAGAAGTTTATCGAATATGTTGATGGGTATGATGAAACCTACACCGTGACTGTCAAAAGACTTTCTGAACGCTCGTTCGGCATTTATTATGCACGTGAAGGAGAATACTCATTCCCTTTTAATGATGATAGGCTTCTAGTCTCAAAAGAATTAAGCGCTCGTACCGCCAGCAAAGACCTAGTCAACATTCCTTCGAACTCTGTGGATATTCCAGAACAAGATTTTGGAGGCGGAGGCTCAGATGAGTCTTTGCTCGGTTTTCCAGAGTGGAGTGAAGGAACTTATTCTGTAGGAGATCGCATTCGATATGATAATAAAATATTTGAAATTAGGCATGCTGGGGGCATTTGGGACCCCCCTATGGAGACTAATTTAGAACCTTATGGCGGTTTCCAGGAAGTTGAAATCGGGAATGATTTTAGAAGTTACAACACGTATTATAAAGGTGACATTATAAATTATCAGGGTGCCACTTATGAAATGTTGCATGAAGGAGGCAACGGCGAAACTCCTTCAGAATCCTTGGCATGGCAAGAACAAACCATGAGCTTCACACCTTTCAATGTCTATAATAAAGATGACGCTGTTATTTATAACGGGCATACTTATGTTGCCATGCACGACGGGGCTACAGGCGTTGAACCAGACACCTTTTCTTCGATAGGGGTTTGGCAAAACATATCCAGTGATAAATGGGAAGAATACAATACTTATTACAAGAGCGATGTCGTCGAGTACCAAGGTAAAAGCTATGAAGCACTTTCCTATACTCAAAACGATAATCCTACAACATCCAGCAAATGGAAAGAAGTGCGTCAAGACGATGCTTTAGTAAGTTGGAACAGAAATACGGTTTATCTGGTGGGTGACCAAGTCATACACGAAAACACCACCTATGAAGCTCAGTGGTGGACCAAAGGTGACAATCCTAATACCTACTCTGATCAATACGAAGTTTGGCAACCTGTGAACTAACCTTTTTAAGTTATTCTTGCTTGTTTAATCATAAGACCCCCGCTGGCCAGAAAGGCAGCGGGGGTCTTATTTTTATAAATTAATCTTCCTGTTTAAGCAATGCATAATGTTTTTTACCACGTCTCAATACTGTATAGGTATTGTGAAGGGCATTGACTCTATCTACTTTCGCATCTATATCTTTGACTTTCTCCCCATTCACACTTACCGCGTTTTGTTTAATCATGGTTCTCGCTTCTGTTTTAGAACTGCACAAGTTTGTATCAATGAGTGCATCAACCAATGAATACGAATCACCAATGTTCGCAGTAGGAAGTCCATCAAATGCCATTTCTATTTCAGTGGCGCTCAATGTTTCGATTTTATTTTTGAAAAGTGCTTCTGTGATGTTTTGAGCATTTGCGAGGCCTTCTTCTTTGTGAACCAGCAAAGTCATGGCTTCGGCCAAAGCTTTTTGCGCATGTCTTAGATGGGGTGTTTCCTGCATCAACGCATTAATCTCATCTAGTTCTTCGAACGTGTAATCGGTGAATTGTTTCAACCTGAGCATGGCCTCATCATCTTCCAAATTGATCCAATACTGATAAAAGGCGTACGGGGAGGTTTTTTTCGGATCAAGCCACACTGCGCCACTTTCACTTTTTCCAAACTTTGATCCGTCTTTTTTTGTAATCAAGGGAATGACCAAGCCATAGGCTTTAGCGTTTGACCCTTCTTTTTTACGTATCAGTTCCAGTCCAGCTGTGATGTTGCCCCATTGATCCTGTCCACCCAGTTGCAACTTGCAGTTTTGGTTTTTGTAAAGTTCCCAAAAATCAAGTGATTGAATAATCTGATAGGTGAATTCAGTAAAACTGATGCCTGAGGCAAGACGACTTTGGACAGAATCTTTGGCAAGCATTTGATTCAAGTTGAAGTGTTTGCCGATGTCTCTTAGGAAACTGAATAAATCATATTCTTTAAGCCAGTCATAGTTGTTGACGACCTGGGCAGTGGGAAGAATATTCTTGACCTGGGCAGATATCTTTTCAACGTTGTGCTTGGTGGTTTCTATGCTTAGAAGTGGTCTTTCGGCATTTTTACCACTGGGATCGCCTATTTGGCCCGTGCCACCACCGATTAGAAGAATCGGTTGATGTCCGTGCTTGGACAGTCTTCTTGCGACCAGATAAGTCACTAGATGACCTACGTGCAAAGAATCTCCCGTAGGGTCAGCACCTAGATAAAAAGTCATCGTTTCATTGTTCAAAACTGATTCAAGGGTTTCGTCTGTAACCGCGTATAGCAGTTCTCTTTTCTTTAGTTCTTCAATGACATTCATGAAATTACCTCCGATAATATAAAAAGGTGGTACGTTAAGGACGAACAAAAGTCCGCGGTACCACCTATGTTTTGGATTATTCCAACACTTAAAGGTTATAACGGTACCACCGTCCATTATTTAGTAATGGCGACTCCCAGATGTAATTCAAATGGATCATTTCCAGTTCGCAGCCCCACTAGATCTCTTAAAATGATACCC
>Ga0306867_1000069_pt1 | contig 71186 bp, 65 predicted proteins | sample AntRauTorckE6831_FD_190432 | JGI IMG/M metagenome (GOLD analysis project Ga0306867, IMG submission 190432) | Saline lake microbial communities from Rauer Islands, Antarctica - Metagenome Torckler E6 #831 (v2) (version 2) | ecosystem: Environmental > Aquatic > Non-marine Saline and Alkaline >...
GCTGAAATCAGTTTCGGCATCTTCCCCACCTAAGCGAATATTCCCAAATCGGCTAAAGGCGATAAATAAAGAGAAGATGAGGAAAACGTTAACGGAAATAATAAAAAACCATCCCCCAGCATCCGTAATAGCTGTTTGGACGGCGCTAAAAATTGATTCCGCTTGATCGCCCAGTAGCAGTGTGGTTACAATCATAGCTGTAATAAGAATTACAGACGGCCAAAAAACAGGCTTATGAATATCGAAATATTTGTTAATCCCGGTTTTCTTACCGGTGTCCTTTTCATTACCACGAATTGCCATAGAATCTTATTTAATAATAATTAAAATTAGATTTTTCCGATTAGAGAAGTTGCACCATCTATCTAACCGTACTCGTTAGAAATAATAACCGATATTGATGTTGAAGCGGGTATTTAGCCGCGGATCATTTGAACCTTGTCCCAAGCCGGTTCCAAACTGATCGGTTAACCAAGGATGATTAAGTCCCGAAGCTATATCAAAATAAACATACATATCTCCCATGGATGCCAAGACTCCCAACACATTTTGTTGAGTATCGTTGAATCCTGGAGCAGCCTTGTCGAAGTAAGTATAGTCGTCATAGAAATTCAAGTTTGAAACCGGGCCAAAGTCTACATCCCAGGAATAAGCGATTCCAAGCGTATAGATAGACATTTCAGAAGCCACAGCATATGGGTCACCATAAGCAGCCATATATAAATAATCTACACCTTGTCCTGCATCATTAATAACCTGATGCTCCATGAAAGCGTATTGGGCTTTGATATTGAAGTTTCCGTAATTGCCATCTAAATGAGTAGCTAAAGCGATATGCTTGTTAGTCTCTTCCTGCACCATGTTATACAAGCCACCAAGTTGTCCAGATACGCCCAGCTTGGTATTATTATTTCCGTGGGCTATGTCATAGGTGTATCTCAGGTTAAATTGATTTTTCTCCTGATTAGACTGAGGGATTTCATTCCCGTCGAGCACATAATCCCATGGGTTGTTTCCGGTGATTGGAATAATATCATAGGAGTAGCGACCGGATCCTCCAGTTCCAAAAGAAGCTGAACCATAAGCGGGACCGGAAGGCTCTGGTTGAACAAAGTAAGCCGCCATGAGGGTCCAATTATTTCTGGAATGAGTAAGCTTAAAGCCCATATCGTGATCGTCTTCAAGTCCTACATAATATCCCCCCTGAAACCACCAGTTATGAGAATTATACTGAAGGTTGCCAAAGGGAACCTGCGTAATTCCCACCTGAAGATTAGTCTGCTCTGAAAAATTATAGTAGAACCAACCCTGTTTTATGAAATGGGTATTGAAAGTGGGATAGAATCGATACTCAAAATTTATCCCTACTCCATCTTTTTCACCTTGCACATTGATTCTCCAGGTGTCAAAAGTAAACTGGGTATCATTAGGGTTTTTGTCGCCCCCATAATCAGTATGAAAGTAGTTCAGGCGAAGGGCGCCACCAATGTCGAGAAAGTCATCTGATTCTTCGGATTCCTGCGCCTGCAGACTAAATCCAAAAGTGGCTACAGAGAAAAACAGAGCAGAGAAAACGACCTTTTTTAAAAAAGATAATGGCAAGTTCATGATTTTATACAAAAGTTAAAATTTTGAACGATCATTAACTTAATAAAAACATTTACTTATTGCATAGGACTATTCCAAATTAGCAATCAGGGGCTTTATTGAGGAAATTTAAGGGGCCAATAATCAGCTATAATCTTGTTAAAAATTAGTTTTGTGATATGGATTAGACGGAACAATTTTACGTGGCTCCCAAAAAATCAAACCATAGATAATGAGCTTCCTTAATAAGAACTATTCCCCATGAAATCTCTTCCCTTCCTTCGCATAATCCAACAAAATTTGAGCAGGTTTAAAGCGAGGGCCAAATTCTTCGGTAAAAGTATTGAGTCGATCAACGATATTTTGGACGCCTTCTTGATCGAGGTATCGAAAAGGACCGCCGAGGAAAGGAGGGAATCCCAAGCCAAGGATAGCGCCAAGGTCTCCGTCAGTGGGCGATTTCAGAATGCCTTCTTCCAGGCACCACGCGGCTTCGTTGATCATGGTTAAAGCCATGCGCTGCTGAGCAGTTCCCTTGTCGGGATTGGTTCGATTTGAACCTCCGAAATAGGAATATATCTCGGTATTCACTTCCTTTTTCTTACCGGAAGCATATTTATACATGCCTCGTTTATTTTTTCGTCCTTTAAAGCCGGCTTCGAGAAGTTCATCTGCTTTATTTGTGGACTCCACACCACGTTCGGCAAACATTGGCGCCATGGTTTCTGCCACATGTGCTCCCACATCAATTCCAACTTCATCAAAAAGAGCCATAGGCCCAACCGGATAGCCAAAGTCTTTCATGATTTTATCGAGGAACTCTATGGAGGCTCCTTCTTCAAGAAGCAGCAAAGCTTCATTCATATATGGAGCTAAAATTCGGGTGGTGTAAAAGCCGGGGCCATCCCCCACTACAATCACATTTTTACCCTGGTTCACCCCAACCTGAAACGCCGTTTGAGTAACCCAGTCAGCTGTTTCTTCCGTGGTAATAATTTCCAGCAAAGGCATTTTTTGTACAGGAGAGAAATAGTGCATCCCAATGATGTTCTCAGGTCGTTTTGCCCCTTCAGCTATTTTAGAAATGGGTAATGAAGAGGTGTTAGAAGCAAAAATGGTATGATCAGGAGTTGAAGACTCAATCTGTTTAACAATATTTTTTTTGAGATCCAGATCCTCAAATACGGCTTCAATGACAACATCTACAGAATTGAATCCATCATAGGAATCTACTCCGGTTACTTTACTTGCAGTCTTATCTCTTTCAAATTTTGAGATGATTTTCTTTTCAGCTTTTTCATTCAGGGATTTCCAGATTTCCTTTTCTCCTTCAGCAGCATTCTCAATGGTTTGATCTTTGAGCAGCACGCGATAATCACCCTTATCTACGCTTACTTCCGCGATGCCTGATCCCATTAACCCTGCTCCTAAAACACCAATTTTCTTAACCGGCTTAACAAGATCGGGGTTTGGGACTTTCTTGGAAGCATTCATGCCGAAGAATAAATTCACCAGATTTCGGGATTCCTGAGTAGCTCCAAGTTCCCCGAATAAAACCGTTTCGTTTTCCAGTCCCTTTTCAATGCCGTGTTTGTATCCGTATTCGACAGCATCAATAATTTTAGGTGGGGCCGGATAGTTTCCTTTGGTCTGTCCGGCTGTTTCCTTACGAGCTTGAGAAAAGATAATTTTTCTTCCGAGCGGATTTCCTTCAAGAAGCTTATGCATTAAAGGCCGCTTATCTTTACGATCGAATTTACCCTCTGCAATTTTGTGAACACCCTTAATAGCTGCTTTCTCGATGGCATCTTTATGGGTTACTTCATCGACTAACCCCATTCGTTTAGCCTGACGGGTATAAATGTTTTTACCGGCCAGCATATATGGCAGAGAATTTTGCAAACCGATAAGGCGGGGGAGTCGCTGTGTTCCACCTGTTCCGGGCAAAATTCCCAGTTTCACTTCAGGAAGGGCAAAAATGGTTTTAGAGCTATCAGAACACACCCGATAGTGGCAAGCCAAGGAGAGCTCAAGTCCGCCCCCCATGCAGCTTCCATGAACGGCTACAGCAATTGGTTTCTTGAAGTCAGCAATTCGATTCAGGATTTTATGTCCGTCTTTACTGAGCTGCTCAATTTCTTCAGCGGTATCACGAGCCTGAAACATGTCGATGTCGGCTCCGGCAATGAAGGTGTCTTTTTTGCCGGAAATTAAAACGGCTCCAATCAGTTCGTCATTTGCTTCCAGATCATCGAGAAAAGAGGAGAACTCATCCATCATGGATTCATTCAGTTTATTCACTTTCTCACCCGGTAAATCCAGAGTGATGATGGCAACAGAATCTTTATGTGTGATGTTTAAGTAGCTCATGATGGTATGATTTGGAAGTTGAAAATTGGAGCTTGGGATTTAATCAGGATACCGCTCAAGCACTACTGCATGCCCTTGGCCCCCGGCTGCACAAGCAGAGACCATTGCAAAGGTGCCGTCTTCATGAATGAGGCGGTTTGCAGCCGTGGTCACTAGCCGAACGCCGGTTGCTCCGAATGGGTGACCTAGAGAAAGTGAACCTCCCATCGTGTTCAACTTATGCATGGGGATCTCACCAATTTTTTTGTCTCGGTCTAATGACTGTTTAGCAAATTCGTCAGAATTCAAGGCTGTTAATACCGAAAGAACCTGACCGGCAAAGGCCTCATGTAATTCGATGACATCCATATCAGTGAGGGAGAGATTCATGGCATCCAAAGCTTTTGGAATGGCATAGGCCGGGCCCAGTAATAGTTCTTCTCCCGGATCTTGAGACACAAAGTTATATTCCCGGATGTATGCTTTTGGTTTGAGCCCCAGCTCCAACGCGGTTTGTTCTTCCATAATAAAACTGGCAGAAGCACCATCGGTTAGAAAAGAGGAATTACCTGCGGTAACGGTTCCGTGGGGTTTGATGAAAGCCGGACGGAGTTTCCCTAATTTCTCCATGGAGGTATCCTCCCGAAATCCATTGTCCTGTTTTACCACATCAAATTTTGGAGGGATTTTAGCGGGAATGAGTTCTTGATCCAGCAAACCTTCATTTGTGGCTTTGGCAGCCATTTGGTGAGACCGGAGCGCATATTCATCCTGATCCTCACGGCTCACTCCAAACCTTGCAGACATACGGTCGGCACTTTCCCCCATCACCTCACCGGTTGAAAACTCAGCAATAGCAGGGAGTTCTGGAAGAAAATCTTTAAACCCCAGTCCTTTGAAAAACTTCAGAAAATCGAGCGGAGATTTATACTTGCGGGCCTCTAACACTTTTTGGCGAAATTTCTTTTTGAAGCGCACGGGAATATCTGACATGGTCTCAGTCCCTGCGGCCAAAATAATTTTAGCCTGACCGGATCGAATTAAATCGACACCACTGGTTATGGCTTGGTTTGAGGAGATGCATGCCATGGTGGTAGTAAAAGCCGGGACGGAATTTGGGATGCCCGCACCAAGAGCACTTTCACGCGCAACATTACTGGTTTTAACTTCCTGAATTACGGTTCCCATTATGACTCGGTCTATGGTTGCAGGATCAACTGCATTACGAGCAAGCAGGCCTTCGATAGCCATTCGCCCCAGGTCGTAAGCCATGAGGTCATTATAGTTGGTTCCTGAGCGTTGGAACGGGATTCTGCAGCCATCGACAAGGACGGCATTGAAAGAATGTTCTGAATTGTTCTTCATAGAATAAGGCTGATTTGTTTGCCTTAAGTTAACAGTGTTAACTAATAAATCAAGATCAGTTACCTTTTTTCTTTGTCAGAGATAGAAATGTTCTTATATTTGTCGCCCTTCGAACAAGTCGGGCGGTTAGCTCAGTTGGTTTAGAGCACCTCGTTTACACCGAGGGGGTCGGGGGTTCGAGTCCCTCACCGCCTACTTTACAAAAGCTTCTCAGAAATGAGAAGCTTTTTTTGTTTTAGCTAATCTCAACTCTTTGAATTTCACCCCTACTATGTAAATAGTTTTATATTTATTAGTTTGGCTGAATGAGAATTCAATACCTGCTATTTATTATTTCACTTGTACTGATTACCTGCTACGGATGTGAAAAAGAGAGCTCCATCGCGTTGGAAAATGTTACCCGCTTCAGTCTTGAAGAAGCAAATCCAATCACCGTAACAAAAGACCGGACTTACTTTGGGGCTTCACAGTCTGCTGTAAAGAAAATTGGAGATGTAGCAGTTGATTCAGTCGGCAACGTGTACATGGTGGATGAATATCGAAAGAGGATTGAGGTGTATAATTCTTCCGGATTAAATATTGGAAGTATTGGAAAAGCCGGGGGCGATCCGGGCGAATTTCTGAAGCCGGGTAAACTCACCTTAGTCGGGAATACACTGTACGCGTATGATGAATCTTTGTATCGGGTGTATAATTATGATCTGACTCGTTCGGCATTTGAAGATTATACACAACTAAATATCTCTGACAGCCTTGGAGTGGACTCCCTTCAAAATACGATTCCAAAACAGTTTTATGCGATGGCAGATGGCAGCTATTTGGTAGCGTTTCAAAAAGTGAATGCTCCTGATGATCGCTCCCTTCATTTCTATAAAGTGAACGCTGTTGGTCAAGTTGTATCTGATCAGCTGATGACATTTAAAAGTAAAAGCCTTTACATAGATAACACCATGACCAATCAGGTGATTATGATGCTGCCTTATGAAAAGGAAACGCTCTTGGCCACCGATTCACAAAACACCATATACACCCTATACACGGAAGACTTTCTGATTAAGGCTTGGGATGCGGAAGGCAAGTACTTGCGAGCCTATGAATATCCCTTTCAAAAGAGAGACCTGGCAAAGTCGGATGTAGTTGAGATGTTCACAAATGTATTTCAGAGACGGGCAATCCGCGGGGCTGACTTACCTTCTAAGTGGCCGGCAGTGGCGCGTTTTCTGGTTGATGACAAAGACCGGCTTTGGGTAGCCACTATCACCGAAAACCTTGAGACCTATCGATGGTATGTATTGGAGAATACGGGAGAAGTATTGGGCACTTTTGACTTTCCAAGGAAGTCACAAGTAAAGACGATTCAGGGAAATTATGCCTATGCCGTTGAGTTAAATGTCCGGTACTATTCTGAAGAAGTGGTGAAATATGAAGTAGAGTTTTGATGGGCTGTTTAAGCTCCCTGATCCCGGAAGCTGTAAGTAAGAAAAACAGAAAATAAATATCAAAACGAGTTTTATTTAGTATTTCATATAGACTCTATTATTTAAATTTCTTAAGGAAATTCCTCATTTCATGATTTATGATTATATTTATTATTGATAGTATTATTAATAAGTAAATTCTCTCATGGATATTAAATTTGTTAAACGTGATAATGTAAAGTCTTCTAAGAAAAGGACCTCTAAATTCAAGCCTCTTTTAGATGCCATTGAAAAGTTGAAACCGGGCGGACAAGCCGTAGAAGTAAGTTACACGAACGAGAAGAACATCAATTCGATGCGAACGGCTGTTTACCAATTCGGTAAGAAAAACGATTTTAAAGTTAAAAGCCGAAGGGACGCAGACAATAAGAAGATTTATTTTTATCGGGATAAGTAGGTAAAACAAAATTTCGGGTTTCGGTTTCATTCGGTACATTCTATAAAAATTAAATAGCATATCGTTTCATGAACGTTACTACCGAAAAGAAAAAGGATTCTATCCCAAGAGAGGGTCTTTCAAAAAAGAAATTATTACAGCACTTTAAAGATGTTCGGGCTTTTAGTAATTATTTAGTTGAGCCGCTCGAGGTTGAGGATTTTGTCATTCAGGCTTCTGAGTTTGCCAGTCCCACCAAATGGCATCTTGCCCACACCAGCTGGTTTTTTGAGACTTTTGTACTCGAGAAATTTGAAGATGGCTTTGAAAGTCTTCACCCCCAATACGCTTACTTTTTTAACTCATACTATCTGCAAACAGGCGTTCCATTTACCCGGGCAAAACGCGGAGTTCTGTCACGCCCTACGGTTAAAGAAGTTTTTGAATATCGGGAGTATGTGAACGAACAAATAGAATTGTTCATAGAGTCTGCTTCTGACGACGTTTGGGAAGAAGCGGCTAAAGTGGTAGAAATCGGGATTAACCACGAGCAACAGCACCAGGAGCTTATTTTAACAGACCTGAAATACATGCTGGGGCAAAACCCGCTGCTCCCGGGTTACCGTGAGACAAAACATGATGCAGCTTCGAAAGTGGAATCTATTAATTGGACTTCTTTTGAAGAAAAAATCACCGAAATAGGAAGTGCAGGCGGTGAGTTTACGTATGATAATGAACACCCTCAGCACCGAACATTAGTTCAGGACTTTAAGCTGTCTGATCGGTTGATTACAAATGGAGAATATCTTGAATTCATGAATGAGGGAGGCTATTCTGAATCCAAGTTGTGGCTGGATGAGGGATGGTCAGCCGTAAATAATAACGAATGGAAGGCTCCGCTTTATTGGTTCAAAAGAGATGGAGAATGGATGCAGTTTACGCTTTCGGGAGCAAGAGAAATTGATCTCAATGAGCCGGTCACACATGTAAGCTATTATGAAGCCGATGCTTTTGCCAGATGGAAAGGTGTTAGACTTCCCACTGAACAAGAATGGGAGCATGCATGCCGAGATTTAGAAATAGAAGGAAATTTTGTTGAGAAGGGAAATTTTCATCCCGCAGATGTTGAATCATCAGCTCAAAAGCTAAAACAAATGTATGGTGATGTTTGGGAATGGACGATGAGTGCCTACGCTCCTTATCCAAACTATAAGCCCCTTCCGGGAGCTTTGGGTGAATACAATGGTAAGTTTATGGCGAATCAATATGTGCTTCGGGGAGGCTCTTGTGCAACTTCTCAAACTCATATTCGCAAAACCTATCGTAATTTCTTTCATGCAGATGCCCGCTGGCAGTTTAGTGGAATTCGCCTAGCCAAATAAATGATTGCGTAATAAATGTTCGGGTAAAGACATCTGTTGATATAATACATCCGAAAATCATCTACAGAATACATGACCAAAGTTGAACAGGAAAAAGCAATGCTCGAGGAAGTGTTGCGGGGTCTGAGTCGCCCACAGAAAATGCTCCCCAGTAAGTTTTTCTATGATGAACGGGGATCTGAGCTTTTTGATGAAATTACAGAGTTAGAAGAATATTACCCGACCAGAACAGAGCGAAAAATCCTATCTGAAAATGTATGTGAGATCGGCGAGTATCTTGGGGATCAAATCGCACTTATCGAGCCCGGCAGCGGAAGCAGTGATAAAACCCGGATTCTTCTCAATAAGCTTAGCAATATCTCAGCGTATGTGCCTATTGATATTTCCGGGGACTATCTGTTTAAGGTGGCTGAAAGCCTCCGGCACAAGTACCCGGATATAAAGATTATTCCTCAACAAGCCGATTATACTTTCCCTTTTGATTTACCGGAAATAGATCCTTCACTCAAGAAAGTAGTTTTCTTTCCCGGCTCCACCATCGGTAATTTTAAGAGAGATACTGTAAATCGATTTCTGAGTGTGGTAGCAGACATTGTTGGATCACAGGGAAGCTTTTTGATTGGAGTTGATCTGAAGAAAGATGTTGAGATTTTACTTGCTGCCTATAACGATTCGAGAGGCGTTACAGCAGAGTTTAACAAGAACATTTTGCGACATATCAACCAAGCTTTATCAGCAGATTTTGACCTAAGGAAATTTGAACATGAGTCAGTTTGGAACGATGACGAAGGTCGTATTGAGATGCGCCTTATCGCCACTGAAGCTCATGAAGTCAATATAGCAGGTACATCAATCTCATTTAAGGAAGGGGAATTCATCCATACCGAAAACTCCCACAAATATGCTCTTGAAGAATTTGCTGAAATTGTATCCCCATGGTTTGAAGTGAAGAAAGTGTGGACGGATGAGGATAATCTATTCAGTCTTCAATACCTAGAGCCTAAGTAGTTTTACTCTTCTTCAACCCCGGCCCATTCCAGGTATTTTTGCCGGACTTCTTTCACGTGCTCATCAATGGTTTCACGAGACCAATCGGAAGTATCGATAGGTGGGTGAATGTGAGCATTAATAGTTCCGCTTTTAGCGAGGAGAGATCCGCCAAGACTCAGCTCCTGATTGCCTTCAAAATAAATAGGGACAATGGGGAAACCTAAATCCACGGCCATGTGGAAAGCTCCTTTTTTAAATGGTCCAATGATGCCGGGATGTTTTCTTGAACCCTCAGGAGCCACCATAATTGAAAGGTTATCACGCTTTAATCGGTCGTAGGCATTTTGAATTCGCCGTATGGCTTTTTCACTTTGTCTGCGCTGAATGAAAACCTGTCCTGTTATCCTTCCCACTATGAAAAAGAGCGGATTGTACTGAAGTTCCCACTTGGCTACAAAACGGATATGCGGCATGCCAAGGGCAATCATGGTAACAAGGTCTAAGGTTGAGCTGTGGTTAATGGTGTAGATCACAGAAGGTTCTACGGGCTGTCCATGCTGAATAATATTGAACTTGATGCCGAGTGTCCACAGAACAGGATAAGCTATAAAAGGCCCAAAATTTTCAATGGTAAAGTTGGTGGCTTTCCCGAAAGTTAGAATAAGCAGAAGGGCGATAGCAGGAGTTGAAATGGCAAACATGATGAAAAACACGATGACGGCCAAAAAGCTTCGGATGTATTCTACAGGAGTAAGAGATGTTGCCATAGGATATATTTTGATCCGAATATAGGGCAAGGAAAGCTTGGCTGAAAATCGGAAATTAGAAAGCCCGTCATTCGCGAGGAGCCTGTATTTCTGAAAGGCCCAGGCCTTACGACGAGGCGATCTCCACGCACTACTTGGGAGGCCTATTCACGGAGATTGCTTCATTGTTTGACTTCCCAATCCTGCATTCTACATTATGGGCGCCTCGCAATTGACGGGGTTGCAAAGGTGGGAATATCAAACCTCCATTTTATGTTCCGCAGCAGAGCAGCGGGAACGAGAGGGAAATCGGAAATGGAATACGACTTCATTTCTACATAGTTTTGTGCTGAAATTAAAAAGCCTATGCAAAAGGAAGTTCAAGATAAAATATCACTGGAGCCATTCAAGCCCGTTTGGTGGGCGTGGAATGCGCATGTTCATACTATTGTGGCCTCGCAGTTTTCAAAAGTGGTAAAGCCCGAGCATAAACGAATCGAGATTGATACTCCCGATGATGATTTTTTGGAAATAGATGTCTGCATACAAGAAACGAACAAACCAATAGTAGCCCTTTTTCATGGGCTTGAAGGCTCTACCGATCGCTATTACATCGGCAATCTAATGACCGAATTAGAGAAAGCCGGGTACTCATCAGCGGCATTGAATTTTCGGGGATGTGGAAGCCGGATGAATAATCAGCCTCGCTTCTATCACTCCGGAGAAACACAGGATTATCGGACTTTTTTAAAATGGATTTCAGAATCCTACCCCGACAAAAAAATTTATGCCGTTGGATTTTCATTAGGAGGGAATGCCTTGGTGAAGTATCTGGGGGAAGAGGGGACCCAAAGCAGCGTTAAGCGAGCCACTGCTGTTTCTCCACCTTACGACCTGAAAGAAGGATCACTAAAATTGAATGAAGGCTTTAACCGGCTTTATGAAATCAACTTCCTGAAAACCTTGACTCAGAAACTGGAGGAAAAGAGACAAAAGATGCCCATGCCGGAATTCACAGGCTCTTCGATATATGAATTTGATGATCAGGTAACAGCGGAGCTACACGGCTTTAATGGGGCCGATGATTATTATCGCCAATGTTCCAGCAAGCATTTTTATGAAGGGGTGAAGACGGATCTTTTGGTCATCCACAGCAAGGAAGATACACTGTGTCCTTTCGAGTTTGCTCCTTTTCAGGTGATGATTGATAACCCTTATGTAAGAACATGCTTTACGGATGAAGGCGGACATGTTGGGTTTTTGAGTTCTCAAAAGGGCTGGCTGTTTCGGGTGCTTTTGCAGTGGTTGGATCAATAATTTGCTTATTGAAGTTTTTCAGTTTCAAATTCCTGATCTATATTAGTTGTCATTTCGAATGGAGCGAGAAATCTAAAAATATTTGTGTGGGGTTAGAGGAGACGGTTGAAAGATTTCTTTTTAAGAACAACTTGATGGATTGTAGTATACATTTTTAGATCCCTCGTAGAATACAGCTTATCCTATGCATGTACTTTCCACTCGGGATGTCAAGAGAGGGTGTCTAAACTTAAAACTTAATGACTAGGCCATTACTCAACTCATACGTCCAGTTTGGGATGGCGATAACGGGGGCGGCATCGTAGGAAGCAGCAAACTGAACGCTAAGTGAGATATGCTTATTAATTTTGACTTCCAGCTGAGTTTCAAGAATAGACCGTGCTTCAAAGAAGGCCGCCGGCCGGGCTTGGTAATATCCGATGAGTAAAAATGAAGTTTGAGGATTTAAAATACCTCTCAATGAAAGGTTGCTGGAACTTTTGAGATACTCATTCTCAACGGAGGGAAGTCCGCTCACCTGCCATTCTTCATATTCAGCCATCAGAGCTGAGGAAAAACTTCCTACCCAGCTATCGGTATCAAAAAGGGTATATCTGAAACCGGCTCCGGCCAAAAATCTATTCTGCAATCCCAGGTTGTTGTTGTATTGATATTGAAGAAAGAGTTCAGGTGAAAATCTATTTTCTCTAACAAAAGTTGATCTCAGGTGGCTGTATCCACTGCTAATAACTGAGGCACCATCCAGATTCACTAATTTTAGTTTATTCAAAAACAGATAGGCATGTTTTTTAGAGAAATAGGAAATGTTAGTGTTATTCGTGAACTGCAGCACCTGTTCGTTGTACTGACTAAACGAAAGATCAAAATTAAGCTGGCCGTACCACCCGGTTGTGTCAGCATTGGCTCTTACGCTTTCAACATTTAAAAGCTGAGCTTGCCCGGGTACTGATAAAAATAAAACTGTTACAAAGCTGAGTAGTAAATACTTAACGTGCTGAATCATTAGCAATAAGGTGAAGTGACTTTAGTAATTTATAGAGTCAAAGGTACGATATCTGGAAAAGTTCCAATAGGAAATTTTTGAAGTATCCAAGCCTTCACTAAAGAGCTAAACGATTCGTATCTTCAGGCTGTTAAATACATTCACTCATTCATACATTTTTAAATACAAAATCTGATATGGTTATCATTATTGGAGCAGGTCCAATTGGACTTGCAACGGGAATTGCACTTCAGGAAAAAAATATTCCATTCAAAATTATTGAGCGCGGTTGTTTGGTGAATTCGCTGTTTCACTACCCCACCAATATGACCTTCTTTTCCACCTCCGATAAGCTCGAGATTGGAAACATCCCATTCATATCGCATGGCCCAAAACCTACACGAGCTGAAGCACTTGAGTATTATCGCAGGGTAGCCGAGCATTATGAGCTCCCGATCAATTTATATGAAACCGTTGAAACAATGGAAGGTGAAGACGGTAATTTCACCATCAAAACAGACAAAGATGAGTATAAAGCTGAGAAAGTAATTGTGGCATCCGGCTTTTATGGAAAGCCAAATATGATGGGCGTGCCGGGGGAAGATCTTCCTAAAGTGAAGCATTATTATGACGAGCCGCATCCCTATGCATGGCAAAAAGTGCTGGTAGTAGGTGGCGGTAATTCCGGTGCGGATGTTGCTCTTGAATGCTGGAGAGGCGGTGCCGATGTAACCATGCTGTTGAAGTATGAAGGAATTAAGCCTACCGTAAAATACTGGGTAAAACCGGATATAGAGAATCGGATTAAGAATGAGGAGATCCCGGCTTATGTTAATTCTGAAGTCAAAGAAATTCGGGAAAAAGAAGTGGTTATTGATACTCCTGATGGGGAAGTAACGCTTGAGAATGATTTTGTGCTGGCTATGACCGGCTATCATCCCAACTTTGAGCTGATGGAGAGCTTGGGTATTGAGCTAACGGATGATGAAAAATGCATGCCCATTCATGATGATGAAAGCCTGGAAACAAAGCGAAAGGGGATCTACGTTGCCGGTGTTGTTTGTGGAGGAATGGATACCAGTAGCTTATTTATAGAAAATTCGCGTATTCATGCGGATCAGATTGCAAGTCATATTGAAGAGAATTTGTAGGAGAAGCTTTCAGCTCTCAGGCATTAGCTTTTAGCTTTTTCTGAAGAATAATGGCTTCTCAGGCTCATTGTCATCCTGAGTGCAAAATTATAGAATTATGCTTGGGGTGGAAAACGCGAAGGATCTCAAATTCTACTACTGTCTCTGACGTCAACCTTGAGGTCCTTGGTAAACTAAAGTATTCTCTTTCCAGCACTTTTTCATAAACCAAAAAAGCCTTCAGTTTTCACACTAAAGGCTTTGGAAGGTCAAAATTCTTATCTAACTAATTAGAACTCCCACTTAACCTGGAAGAGGAAGTTCGTTCCGGCTTGCGGGTAGTAGTAATTGAAATTTACGGGGTCTCCATCTTGTAACCAGCCAAAGGTATAGCCATTGGTTTCATACTCGTGGTTGAAGATGTTATTTACCTGCAAGGTTGCAGTTATTCCTTCAAGAATTGCAATCTCATCGAGCTTGTAGCTTAGTCTTAGATCATTTACGAAATACGGATCAAGGGATCGGCTATCGGTTTCGGTATTATCCAGGTATTGCCTAGACACGTATTTCGAGACAATCTCGGCGTTAAGCCCACCTTTATTATATCCTATTACTCCATTGGTTATTACCGATGGTGAAAAGGCAATGTCGGTATCTTCATATACTGTTTCCTGTTGTCCAAGAAATGCAAAGTTTGCATCGTATTGATCCGTGAACTGAGTGTATTCTACGATCTTGTTCTGGCTAAAAGTGGCATTTGCTGAAAGACTCAGATTTTGATTCAGACTCACTCCACCCTGCAGCTCAACTCCCACGCGATAACTTTCAGGAACATTCTGGCGAACAATCTCCCCTACATCGTTGATAGCTCCGGTTGGCACCAGTTGATCTTCATAGAACATTCCATACAGATTAGCCCCAACATAATAGGTACTAAAGTCACCGCGGTAACCGGCTTCGATATTGTAAAGTTTTTCAGCGTCAGGTCGGCTGTCAGGAGTAGAATTTACATACTCATCACGAGTGGGTTCTTTCCCTCCCACGCCGAATGAAGCATACGCTCGCTGGCCTTTACTAATGCTGTAAACGAACCCAAATTTAGGATTGAAGAAAGTAAGGTCATCTTCTTGTCGTAAAGTGATGAGGCTGTCTTCAACATTTGGTGGGTTTCCGGTTTGAATGACGTCGTTTCCGAGAAACTCATAATTCACGCTTCGAACCTGAAGATCCAGATAGGAATTCAGCTTGTCGGTAAGCTTATACTGTAGCTTTCCGTACACATTGAAATCTTTTTTGATGCCATCGTTGTCGTAATAGCGATCATTATTTTCACTATCGCCGGCATAACGGGCCCAAATGACTTCCCCAAAATGGGCACCGTCATAATAGCTGTAGCCTCCGCCAAAAGTTACATTCCAGGTATCGGAATGCGTGTATTTCGTAGAGAAGATCGTACCATAGAAATCATTATCCAGCCAGCGTCGCCGGACTAAATCAGACTCTTCAGGTGTGGTTTGCAAAAGAGGCTCTATGCCATAATCTGCTAATGGCTCTTCAACTTTATATTCTTCGTAGTAACCAAAACCTTTAGTGTAAAACCCAGAGATGTTGGCAGTCCAGTTTTTCTGGAGCTGGTAAGAGTAATGCAGCTGATAATAATTTTGTTGGTAATCATCGACCTGATCTTGGTAAGGATCTCCAGGTTTTGCTCCTCCATCAGTCCCAGCTTCGTTGAAGGTTCGATCGTTTTCAAGCACACTTTCTTCGATGCCATACCAAGCTTGGTAGGTCCGTTCTTTTCCGGTGAAAACATCAGCGCGAAGCAAACTTCGTTCTCCATGATGAGAAGCTGACAAGAAATAAGAATCCAGGTCAGAGCTTGCACGATCGATAAAGCCATCGGAATCAATCTTGGAAAGGCGGCCTTCAAATTGCCATCCATTTTCCATCAAACCTGAACCCAATCGAACATTATATTTTCGGGTGTTGAAAGAACCAATTCCGGTATTAATTTCACCATAAGGCTCGGGTGAAGATGAACTCGTTTGCAGGTTGATGGTCGCTCCAAAAGCTCCGGCGCCATTGGTGGATGTCCCCACTCCGCGCTGCACCTGTATGTTTTCTATGGAAGAAGCCAGATCAGGAAGATCGACCCAGAACACACCATGCGATTCGGCGTCATTAACAGGAATTCCGTTGATGGTTACATTAATTCGAGCGGGGTCAACTCCACGAATGCGAATTCCGGTATATCCAACGCCGGCTCCGGCATCAGAAGTGGTCGTGACTGAAGGGGTGTTTTGGAGTAGATATGGAACATCTTGTCCTAAATTGCGCTCCTCAATTTCAGCGCGGTCAATATTGGTGAAGGTGATGGGAGACGACTCATCCACCCGAACGGCGCTGACAAAAACATCATCGCCAATGTAGGTTTCAGGATACAGGAATAATCGTAAATCCTGTTTATTATCGGTGATATTAACTTCCAGGTCTTTATATCCCAGAAAGGTGATAAGTAAACCCTCTTCCCCGTTTTCGGAAAGCCGGAGCTCAAAAGAGCCATCGTCTTGTGTTACTGCGCCGCGGGAAGTCCCCATCTGGCGTACAGCCGCCCCGATAAGCGGTTCTTTGGATTGAGCATCAAGGACCTTTCCGGTAACGGTTTGGGCCTGAATATCAGGTGAAAAGAGTAGTGGTATTGTGAATAGAAAAGCAGCGAAAGCTGATTTCCTTAATAAGAATAGATTAAACATAATCCTCCATTTGGTACTTCTTGATTAATGGAGGAGGTTAACTTGCGTTACTGTGCGGTAAACAGGTTTCCCTACGCCGGTATTATCCGGTTCAGGTATTAGGGTGTAATCTCAGCCCGCTATGCAAGCACCCCCAACCTTGGTTGAAATGATAAGATACGAGGCTTTAGAACATTGAACAAGGAACATTCAACATTGAACACTGAAAGTGGCAGACAGGCATATTTCTGAAGGACAATTTTATCATTCTAAAAACGCCTCTCAAATGTTATCTTAGATAAGCTCAAAAACCCAATTAATGATTTAATAATGATCAAATACTTTCCAATCGTTTTACTGGCTGCTACCTTTGTTTCCTGTTCCTCCACTGAAACAGAGAAGATTACAACCACCGACATATCGAAAGATGATGTGTTGACGCATATCACATTTTTAGCGAGTGAAGAAATGCGAGGAAGGGAAACGGGTACAGCAGAAGAAGCGGCGGCGGCGAACTATATTGCAGATTTATTCCGAAGCTATAGTTTAGATCCGGTCGGTGGTGAGGGAACCTACTTTCAGGAGTTTACGGTAAATATGGCGGCGATGAATAATCCGCATGCGTCAGATTCAGATTCAGATACAACCGCAGAAAAAAGATTATCCAAAAATGTAGCAGGACTTTTACAGGGAAAGGGCGATTCGGATGAACTGATTATTATCGGGGCACATTACGACCATTTGGGCATGGGTAACTTTGGTTCGTTGAGCAGCAGTGAAGACCTGCGAATTCATAACGGTGCCGACGATAATGCTTCCGGAACAGCGGGAGTGCTCGAATTAGCTGAGTATTTTTCAGCAAACCGCCCTGAAACGGACATCTTATTTCTTGCCTTCTCGGGTGAAGAAATGGGTCTGCTCGGCTCTCAGTATTTTGTTGAAAACCCTACGGTTGAGTTAGGGAATTCACTTGCCATGATTAACATGGATATGGTCGGGAGAATGGATAATAACCGACTCATGATTTTTGGGGTTGCCACCGCTGATAATTGGGAGTCCATCCTAACCCAAGCGAATTCTGATTCACTGGACTTGGATTTGATTCCTGACGGAACCGGTGCTAGCGATCATACCAGCTTTTACTACAAGGATATTCCGGTACTCCACTATTTCACAGATACCCATGCTGATTATCACCGCCCTTCAGATGATTCCGAATGGATTAATGAGGAAGGACAAGAATTGATGCTTAAACATCTTGTTCGTGTGATTGAACAACTGGACGGGCTAAATAAAGAAGAGTTGGCCTTCACCGAAGCTCCGGGCGAACAGCAGCGAAATATGACCATGGATGGCCCAACCTTAGGAGTGCTTCCTGACTATGGCTATGATGGAGAAGGCTTCCGTATTACCGGTGTAAGTGACGGTCGTGCTGCTGATAAAGCTGGAATGAAAGGCGGTGACATTATCATCAATATTGGCGGAATGGATATCGCCGATATCTACAAATACATGGAAGCTCTGAATGAGTTGGAAGCCGGCCAGCAAACGACCGTTACGGTTTTACGTGATGGTGAAGAGATGACCTTTACTCTTAAACTATAGGGCTCTGCCGATAAAGTCGTCATCCCGGACTTGATCCGGGATCTTTACTTATTCAGATCCTGAATCAAGTTCAGGATGACAACAGAGGCGGGTTAAATTCTACCAGCCAAAGGCATCTTTCCCGCCTACAACAGGCAGAGTCAAAACCGTACCATCTAAATCAACGGTGAGTTCTGTACCCGGATCTGGGTGAAGGGTGAATTCTTTGTCACTGCTAAAAATCATGAGTCCGATTTGTTGTCCGGAGCGAATAATCTGGTCATCGGGCTGAAGTTCAAAACTGAACTCGTAGAACTTTCCAGGCTCCAAAGGTTCGCTTTCTGTAAGCGATTCATGGTTCTGTGGATCAGCCCAGCCTCGAGTTATGATGTTATCTGTAATTCGTCCGTTTCTGCGCTCATCCCAAGGCAATGATACAACCCAAACGGAAAGGTTAGCTGCCGGTTTACTACTGGCTAGTTTGATTGTTAGTTCAGCCAATCCTGAAATATGAACAGAATCTTGAAGCGGGGGTGTGAGATATAGCAAGCGATGATCGGTAATCTCCGCACGAGCCAATGATTCCCCCTCAAAAGAGAAGTTATCAACCAAAGTTTCTGTTCCCTGATTTTCAGGTTTAGTCAGTGAAAGTTCTCCCTGTTGAGGAGCACCTGCATTCAAATACATTTGAACAGGCTCAGCGGCTGGATTGGGGAAATCAGCATAAAAAGTGGGATTTTCAGGCTCATCATATTCGCGTACAATCCACGCTCCGCTTTCATTCTGGATTCCATTATCAACCCCAAAAAGATAGTTCGTAAACCATCGGTTCATCATTTCTACCGGAGGAGGTCCGCCATGGCCAAATTGATGATAGTAAATCTGGGTGTGCAGCCCCATCTCTTTCGCTTTTTCATAAATGCGATAACTGTGTTCAGGCATCACGTTCCAATCGTTAAAGCCGTGACTCATGAGCATAGCAGCTTTCATGGGTTCCATGTCGTTAAGGTAATCCCGGCCGGCCCAGAACTCGTTGTAGTCACCGGTTCTGCGATCCATATTATTAGCCATTTCCGTATCACGAACGACCCGATTATTTCTCGCACGCATCGATTCTTCCCCACTGTGGATGAAATCATAAAGCACGTCGATGTCTTCTCCTAAATAACCGCCCGGACTTCGAACCAACCCATTGGAGCGGTAGTAGTGATAATAGGAAGTGTTGGGTGCAACGGGAATAATAACCTCAAGACCTTCAACTCCGGTGGTTGCAGCGGCAAGTGGAAGGGTTCCGTTATAAGAAGTCCCGGTCATTCCAACCTTTCCGGTTGACCAAGAAGCCATCACTTTCTCATCGCCATCACGGGAGGTATATCCATTGTCTTTGCCGGTGAGCCACTGAACTACAGCTTTTGGGGCAAGCGATTCGTTATCACCGCCAACGGTTGGAGCGCCATCAGAAAGTCCGGTTCCGGGCGAAGAGGAGTGGACAACGATGTATCCACGCGGAATCCAGGTTCTAAGTTGTGAATTTGAAATAACAGGACGTTCACCCCGCCGAATAACTTCCGGGTGAGCACGGCGTTGTGCATTTTCGCCAACTTCATTCGATCCAAGTTCTCCCAATTCATGCCGAACATTCCAGAATAAGCCATCTACAAAACCGGCTGTTCCTGAATAATATGGACTGGTTTCATACACTACAGGGAGTTTCAGTCCATCTTCTGTTTGTTTCGGACGGGTTACATCTACATGCACTCTGTCCAATTCTCCATTCCCATCGGAATCAAATTCAGTCTCAACCCAGAGATCTTCGCGAATCCAGTTTTCAGGATTTTCAAGTTCGGGGATGACTTGCGCCCTTCCATCTTCAATGACAGGAATTTGAATATCCTGGGCGGTGAGTGGACTGCCTGACAATAAAGCTAGTGTCAGTACAGTGAGTGAGAGTGTAAATTTCTTGAATGTACTCATAATCTGAAAATCTGGTTTTAAAGTGATGGATGAATGTAACGGATAATGAGAAAAGTGTTGTGCAAAAAAACGTTTAGGAAGATTCTTTAGTGATCTCATCCATCAGTAAACTTGCTCTTGATCCTGAATACCCTGTGCTGGGGCACTCGCTAACTCCACGTAAATGATCAACAACAGATTGAATGAGAGGTTGCTGAACATGCTGAGGATAAGGGAGATTAAATTTTTCGATGCCGTTATCATTTTGAAGCACAACAGGGCTGTTTCCATCAAAGGTGCTACACCGGATAGAGCCTTTTCTCCCATTGATAATGACCTCGTCTTTCTTTTCCTGAGGATGTGCCGTGAAGTTCCAGTGCCCGGAGCCGCACACATTATTTTTGAATCTGAAACTTGCGGTGAGAACATCCGGAGCGTTATACCAACCCATTTTATTGGTGGAATGCCCTGATATATCCTCTATTTCACCTAATAAAAATTCAATTAAGTCTAACTGATGCGAAGCTAAATCATGAAAATAACCACCACCTGAAACCTCGGGTTTAGTACGCCAGTTGTTAGGCTCTGATGAATCTTTAAGGTCATCAGGTTTTGGAGGCTGGACTAAATTAATCTGAAGAGAAGTTACAGTCCCAATAGCATCACTATCGATCAGCTCTTTTACTTTTAGAAAATAAGGAAGTGCCCGGCGGTAATAAGCCACGAAAAGTGGAACACCTGCCTTCTCACAAGCATCGACCATGGCCTTGCATTCTGTATGATTGAGCCCCATTGGTTTTTCAACATATACGGGTTTTCCGGCTAAGGCAGCTTTTTGGGTGTACATTGCATGAGAACCGGGAGGGGTTGCAATATAAATCGCGTTTACTTCGGGATGCTGGATGAGTTCGTCAGCATCAGAAAACCATGTGGGCACATTATGCCGTTTCGCATAGTCTGCGGCTTTCTCTTCATTCCTTCGCATTACTGCTACTAATTCAGAATGTTCAATTTTGCTGAAAGCCGGACCGCTTTTAACCTCGCAGACATCCCCACAGCCAATAATTCCCCATTTGATGGTATTCATTTACTCCTCAGAGTTATATCGTTCTCTTCCTTCTCTCACAATAGTGTTTAGCTCATTCCGTGTAAAATCTGTATCTATTCCTTCAACATCTAGTGGAGAGCTTTCTTCTTCAAGGGGTTTAACAACATAGGTTCTCCCATCTCTACGCTTAATGCGGATTTCTCCATCTTCTTTAACTTCATCCAAAAGACGTGCGAGATTTTGCCGGGCTTGTGAGTAGGTGTACACTTTCATTCTAAACCTCTAAATTTTTTATCCTCATATTTTCCGCATGCTTTATCAATGTTCGATCCAAGCTCAGCAGCGGGCTATTGTACTTAATACAGCAATGAAGCATGTATGCATCGTATGCATAAATATCTAATTCTTTACTTAGCTCAATAGATTTTTCAAGATCTAACGCTGTTTTTCTAATTGGAATGAGTTTGTATTGATGGATGACCAGTTGGGCTTGATCTGTTTTCAAGCGATTTCTTTTGAACATTGCAGACAAAGCATTACCTATTTCAGCATCAAGGCTAATGGGAGCTATCAGATTCTTTCCTTTGGTAGTAGAAAGAATCGATTTTCTTGAATCTTCATTAAGTAATACAGCTAATATAGCCGATGTGTCAATTACTAGGTCCATAAATGAATATAACAATTGTACAAGTGTTATGCTTGTCCCAAAAAAAATCCCTCACACAAACGAATTTGCGTGAGGGATTAATGCAAGTAGTGAAGACCTTAGTCCTCGTTTGTTTAGTTTACTTGTTCATTAGTTTTTTGAATTCTTCCAAAGTACCGCGAACGGCTTTGGCTGATTCAATCATAAGATCTTGTTCTTTTTCGTTTAATTCAACTTCAATTACTTCCTTGATTCCACCGGTACCGAGTTTAACCGGAACTCCGATGTAAAGGTCATCAATTCCGTACTGTCCGTCGATGTGAGCACATACCGGGAAAATTCGGTTTTGATCAAGCAAAATAGCTTCAACCATTTGCGCAGCAGCAGCACCGGGAGCATACCAGGCTGATGTTCCCATCAACCCAACAATTTCGCCACCGCCTTTCTTAGCTCTGTTAACGATTTCATCTAAACGGTCTTCGTCGATGAAGTGCGTTATAGGCATACCGGCTAATGTTGTAAAGCGTGGAAGTGGAACCATGGTGTCTCCGTGACCACCCATTAGCAGTGCCTGAATGTCTTTTGGAGAACAATCGAGCTCTTGTGCAATAAATGAGCGGAAGCGAGCAGTGTCCAAGATTCCGGCCATACCCATTACTTTTTCATGTGGAAGTCCGCTGGCATCTTTTGCTACCTGAACCATCACGTCTAAAGGATTAGAAACTACAATAATGATGGTATCCGGTGAGTACTTTACGAGTTCCTCAGTAACGCTTTTCACAATGTTAGCATTGGTTTCGAGCAGGTCATCGCGACTCATTCCCGGACGGCGTGGAACACCGGCTGTAATCACGCAAACATCAGAATCTGCAGTGTCAGCATAGTCAACAGTTCCATTTATGCGGGTATCAAAAAGGTGAATAGGAGAAGATTCCCATTGGTCCAAAGCTCGCCCTTTTGAAGGATAAAATGTTTTGTCTCCGTCTTTACGCTCGAGATCTACGGCAACCACTTCTTTAGCAAAATCGCGCTGTGCGACTGCATGTGCTACGGTTGACCCAACGTTTCCTCCAGCTCCAACTACTGTTACTTTCATTACTTTTCGTTTTTAATGTTCAGTTTTCAATTAAATACTTCTTCTATGTGAATTTGATATAAAGATAATAAATAAGAACTCAGGAGTCAGAACTCAGAATTATTCAAACTCTTTAGCTCTTACTTCTATTTTCGTCTTTTATCCATGCCCCACATCAGCTTATTCCTCAAGGTCTCAAAATAATCCTGCCCGGGAAGATGTACAAGATCAAACGTTAAATCTGATTTCAGAATTTCAACTTCAAAAGGAAAGGTTTTGATTTCATGAATTTGCCCATCGTATGAAAATTGGACTTCACTCTGTTGTTTTTCAATAGTGATTCTTAACGGCTTATTGGAGTTCAATACCAGTGGACGTGTAGTAAGCGTGTGCGGGTTGATGGGAGTAACCAAAAACACCTCAGTTCCAGGAGCTACAATTGGTCCGCCGGAAGCAAGGTTGTAGGCGGTTGACCCCGTTGGTGAAGCTACAATCAGACCATCTGCCCAATAAGTATTGATGAGACTGTTGTCATATTCCGCAGTTACATTCACCATTGAAATGGAATCCTTCCGCGTAAATAAAAATTCGTTTAAAGCGTGATATTCATTTCCTTGGGAATCCGTAGCTCTTAGGAATGAGCGCTTATCAAGTTTGTAATCATTATTGAGTAGACAATCTAAAGCCCGTTCCAGATCTTCGTTTTGGGTGTTGGCCATAAACCCCAGCCGCCCGCTGTTAATGCCCAAAATCGGTTTGTTGATATCTTTTGAAATACGGGCTGTGTATAAAATGGTGCCATCGCCTCCCATCACCAAAACAATATCGGAAGCTTTTATGGAATCAAGGTCAGAGTCCGTTTTTTGAATAACCTCTGAGTGCTTCAGTTCTGTTTGCTCGCAGACTTCAGTGTTTATGAATAGGGGAATGTTTTTTTCTTCCGCCCATTTAATTGTTCCGGCAAGTACTTCGCGTACTTCATATTTTTGAGGATTGGCAATGATTCCAAGTTTCATCAGTTTGTACCGGAAATTTTTAGAGAAGTAAAGCTCAGATTCCAAGGTTCATTCTCAATCTTCAAACCGGAAATACGATTATTGCTGAGGATATAAATGGGTGATTCCCAGCTTAAAAATTTCTGAGTTCCGGGATAGGGTTTTGTGGTAAATGTGACGTTATCTGAAATGGCATAAGAGGCGTTCATGGTAACCGAAAAGTTTACTCCGGTCGCCTGGGGAGCCATATTATTCAGTAAAAACAATTCGAAAGGATGCTCAGTCTGTGTAACAATAAACTGCCGGCTGCCGGTGTTTTGATTTGAAGTTAAATTGACTGAATCAATCCTGACAGATCCTAGAGCAATATTTTGAAGCAGATTTTCAGAGTCCAAAGCAGTAAGAAATTCGCTTAGCTGATTGCCCTGACCTGAGTTAGAGTTATAATAAAAGTCATAGCTTGAATTGGCTTCCGCTTTACTAAGATTGTATTGATTGTAGAAACTTTGATTTAGCCTGCCGGTGGAGTCAGCGACTGTGAGTAATGTCGAGGCTCCTAATTCTACTAAAGCGTCAATGTTGCCTTGCGCAAATTGTTGGTATAAGTCCTTTTCAGTCAGTCCTGATACAATATCCAGGCGACTTATTGCGGGGGTGAATCCGCGATAACCTTTGTTGGTGGTTAAAAGGTATGCGTTTCCTTCTTTTTTGATGAAAGCAAATTGTCCTGTACCTGCTGCTTTTTGGATGTGGCCTGTTACAGGGACAGATTCCTTGGCATACACAGAAGCCATGGGGTGAGCTAAGCGCTCTAAGAAATCAGGGGCTGGCTTATTCATTTGAAAAATAACGGTTGAGTCATTTCGGACAACAATTCCATCAATAGAATTCAATACCCGTTTGGCAGGATCTTTTATATAGGTCTGTTCATTGTGATAAGCAGAGAATCCACGGATATCTTTGAAATGATCGGCTGTAAAATCAGGGACATTATTGTCGGTCATCCGCTTAAAAATATAGCTGACATCTGACGCTATAAATCGACGTCCATTTCCACCCTCAAAAACGGAAGAATCATGAAAGTAAATATTGTTTCTTAAGTTAAAGATAAAGCGGGTTGAGTCACTGTTGACATCCCAGCTTTTTGCCAATCCGGGTGAAGGTGAACCTAAGCTGTTTAAACTGGTGAGCCCTTCATACAAAAGGCTAACCGTCCGGTATTCACTATTTGAGGAAGCGTAAAGAGGGTCAAGAGATTCAACGGTTGCAATTTCACCGAGCCGGACTTGTACAAAATCGTCACTATTAGAATCAGGTACGTTAAAAACAGAATCAGATGGAGCTCGTAAAAGGTCTTTAGCGTCCGACTTTACCGTAACCGTTTCTAGATCCTTACCACAGGAAGCGAAAACAAGCAGCGGCAATAAAAAGAGGACAAATTTATTCATGGAGTTATTCCTTTTCAGATTTAGTAACAAAAAATATGCAACGTAGAAATCATTCCTTTTAACATAGCTGAGAATTAATTTTTACTCCCTTTTAAGCCTTTGATACCTTTTAGGGCTTTTTCACTCAAAAGATTGGTTTCATAGCTTCTTACCCGGCCATTTTTTGCCCGATGTTGCTGAAGCCCGATGTCAATCAACTCTTCAATCAGTTGCCTGAAATTGATATCCGATTTATCCCAAAGGTAGAAAGAGAAAGAACCCGGAATGGTATTGATCTCATTGAAATATACTTCTTTGGTATTGGCATTCACTAGAAAGTCTAACCGAGCCAGACCGGAAGCGTCCAGAGCAGAGAAAGTTTTTGTAGCCAGATTCTGGATTTTCTTAGTGAGCTCTTTAGAAATGTCTGCCGGAATAACACGATCAGCTGAAGCCATGCCTTTATCAGCACCGTCACCGCTTTGGTATTTATCTTCAAAAGAAAGGGTTTCCGTATGCCCTAATGGTTTTTCACAAACACTGGGCCGGCAGTCATCGGGGGTTCCCATTACAGAACAGTTAATTTCCATCAGTGGATTTACGGCTTCTTCAATCAATATGTGTGCGTCATAACGGAAAGCAGTTTCGACTGCATCAATCAGTTCGGCTTTGTCATTGGCAATCGCCACACCGATGCTGCTCCCTAAGCTTACCGGTTTTACAATCAGCGGATAGTCAAAATCTTCAGCTACCGTAATAATATCTTTCTGCTCTTTTTCCCAATCGCTTTCATAGAAATTCACGGCCTTGGTAACCGGAATTCCATTAGCGGCTGCAACCAGCTTGGCTTTTACTTTATCCATCCCAAGGGAAGATCCTAACACTCCACTTCCGGAATAAGGAACATTCATCATTTCACAAACACCCTGGAAGGAACCGTTTTCGCCCTCACTTCCATGAAATGCGCAGAGTACAGCGTAAACAGGATAACTCTTGGGTTTGGAGAAAAACCCGCCACCGTCTTGTTCTTTAAGGTGAGTTTTGCCGGTTTCGTCCTTCACGAAAGCACAAGAAACAGAGTCACTTTGGAGTTTCGAGATCTCTTTATAATTACTCAGATCCAAAAGCTTCTCACCGGTAAGCCATCGCCCCGATTTGGTAACGTAAAGAGGAATGCAGTTATATTCACTTTCTTCAAGGGCAGAAATGGCCTGAATAGCCGTTAAAACTGAAACTTCGTGCTCAGGCGAAACACCACCAAAAGCCACAATGAGATTTTTTTGAGACATATTGTTTAAATAAGTTTATAGCCGAAAATAGGATTGTTTACGTTCAATTGTTAATAGATTGAAAGGTTTTAGTGACAAGGTGTTAGATGTCGGTTTGTATGCCTGAACCTTGTTACTAATAACCTGAGTTTGATATAAAATTAGCCCTTGGTTGTCACCCTTGAGTGCTTATAATATATAATTAGGGTTGCATTGTATTCCGCGAAGGGTCTCAAAGTCTACATTGTCCGGTTGTATTATAGTTTGAGATCCTTCGCGTTCAACAAGTATATTTAATATTCCTTATTAAAGCGCTCAGGATGACAATTTCGAAGACCTAATATCGAACTCAGGTTAATACCTATTCCTAAAACTTGATCTTGTTCCTCAAACTGATATTTTCAATATTCGTTGTCCTAATCAATATTTAAAACAATCGTGCATGAGTAAGGTAATTACATCCGTCAATCAACTGGATTTTAACGTCTCTGAGCTGGAAAATATGCCGGCGCCGGAGAAAGTTCTGTTGGTAAAGCCAACCTATTTTTCAGTGGAGTATGTAATTAATCCGCACATGGAAGGTCATATTGGCGACGTTGATAAACTGGCTGCACAAAATGAATGGGAGCATCTTAAGTCCGCCTACAAAGAATTGGGGTTTTATGTGCATGTGGAAGAAGGCCGGCGCGGATATCCTGATATGGTTTTCTGTGCCAACCAAAGTTTGCCGAACATCACCAAAGACGGCAAAAAAGAAGTCATTATGAGCGTGATGAACTCAGAGCAAAGAAAAGGTGAAGTGCCATTCATCCAGAAAGTGTATGAGGACAGCAGCTATGAAATCGTACATCTGGATAACTCCCGCTTTTCCAGTTTTGAAGGGATGGGTGATGCCATCTGGCATTTTAAAAAGCGATTGCTTTGGGGAGGATATGGATACCGATCTTCCAAAGAAGTGTATGATGTGATTTCAGAAACATTTGATACACCTGTGATAGCACTCGAACTGGTTGATGAGCGGTTTTATCATCTGGACACCTGCCTGTGTATGCTCGATTCTGAAACGGTGATGTATTATCCGAAGGCATTTGCTGATGGTGGAAAAGAACTAATCCATACTCTGTTCAAAAATGTAATTGAGGTCTCTAAATATGAGGCTGAAAAGCTATTCGCCTGTAACGCTACCTGCCCTGATGGGAAAAATGTGTTTATTCAGCAAGGCTGTGTAGATGTAAACCATAAGCTGAAAGAAGCCGGTTTCAAAATTCACGAATTCAGTACATATCAATTCCTGAAAAGCGGCGGCTCTGTTTTTTGCATGAAGATGCTGCTGTGGTAATTTAAAACATTGTGCGGTGTGCTCTGTTATAATTTGTCTTTGTGATAGCGCATAAATGCAATGGTTTTATTTCTACACTCGAGAGCCTTTCGGTTAATTTCTCTGCATTTTTCAGTGGGGAGATATTCTAAATCTGATAATATATAGGTCATACTTTGAACTTCTGAAGCTGAACTTTGAGAGATATTGAAGAATCGAATCATCTCTTTTCTTCCATATCTTGTAAAACCTTCGGCTATGTTGTTCATTACAGAAACAGACGCTCTTCTTATTTGGTCTTTCAATCCATAATCTTTGGCTAAAGAACCATCTCGTGAAGCCTTATAAACCATATTAACAAGCTCTCTGGCACATTGCCAACACTCTAAATCTTCAAACCTTTGTGCAGTACTCATATTTCTTTATTACTCTTTCTACTTAAGAGCGATTTCAAATATATTCCTTACAAAGTTTTTTTGTAGCTATAATATGAAGCACAAAGAACATCGCACTAAGCACAAAAAAATAATATATGAATTGGCTTAAACCATCCATCTCCGGAATAATTCTCCTCACCCTCATCATCTCTTTAAACACAAAATTTGGTGCAGTACCGCCGGTAGGTAAGTTTTTTGATCCGGATGCTGGGTTTTGGGCGAATGCTGAGACTTCGGTTCCAAACTCAGATGAGTTAGATATTCCCGGCTTGAAGGAAGAGGTCTCGGTGTATTATGATGATCGCCGAGTACCACATATTTTTGCTAAAAATGATCATGATTTATACTTAGCTCAGGGCTATATAGTGGCTCAAGACCGTCTATTTCAAATGGAAATGCAGACGTATGATGCGGCAGGAAGATTAGCTGAAATTGTGGGACCATCACTACTAAACCGGGACAAAAATACCCGTCGCTGGGGAATGCCATATGGAGCAGAAAAGGCCTTGGAAGAAGTTCAAAAAGAACCGGTCATGCTTGAAGCTATTACAGCATATGCAGATGGAGTGAACGCTTATATCGATGAACTTTCCCCTGCCGATTATCCTATTGAATATAAAATTCTGGACTTCGCTCCTGAAAAGTGGGAGCCACTCAAAACGGCACTACTGTTTAAAAACATGACACGAACGTTAGCAGGAAGAAGCAGTGACGACCAAACCAGTAATACACTTGCTTACTTTGGCGAAAATTTTGTAGAGCAGTTTTTTACCCGCGATCCTAAACTTAATGATCCGGTCATTCCTCCCTCCAGAGAATGGGATTTTGAAGCGGATACTCCGGAAGCTCCAGATAGTTTATACGTTCCGGCTTCAGCTAAAGAGGTTCAAGCTTTTACTGTTGAAGAAGGCATAGGAAGTAACAACTGGGCTGTAAGCGGAGATAAGACATCCTCCGGTTATCCTATTTTGGCTAATGACCCCCACCTTTCTCTGACGCTTCCCTCAATTTGGTATGAAGTTCAGCTGCACGCCCCGGGCGTAAATACATATGGGGTAAGTTTACAAGGTTCACCCGGAGTGGTTATCGGTTTTAATGAAGATGTGGCATGGGGCGTTACGAACGTAGGCTCTGATGTGTTGGATTGGTATGAAATCAAATTCAAAGATGATACCAAGCAAGAATACTGGCATGATGAGCAATGGAAGTCCACATCAACCCGAATAGAAGAGATAAAAGTGCGCGGGCAGGAAACGGTGATGGATACGGTTATTTACACCCATCATGGACCAGTGACGGAAGTTCAATCTAATGTAAATGAGGAACGGGCTCCGGTGTATCATGCGATGCGTTGGATTGCTCATGAACCTTCTAATGAATTCAGAACTTTTTATGAACTGAACCGTGCGGAAGGTTATGATGATTACGTTGCTGCTCTGAAAGAATATACGGCTCCGGCCCAAAACTTTATTTTTGCCAGTAACGAAGGTGACATAGCTATTTGGGTAAATGGCTTGTTCCCAAATAAGTGGGAGCACCAGGGGCGAACGGTGAGCGACGGCACGGACCCTGCGTATGATTGGCAAGGATGGATTCCCCGCGACCAGGTTCCGCATATTAAAAATCCGGAAAGAGGCTTTGTGAGTTCGGCCAATCAGGAATCAGCTGCTCCCGATTATCCCTATTATTTAGATGACGACTTTGCGCCCTTTGAGCGAGGTCGCAGGATCAATGATCTGCTTGAGTCTATGGATGACATCACCCCACAAGACATGCAGGAAATGCAGATGGATGATTACAGCTATTATGCTGCAACGTTACTCCCGAGCCTGTTGACGTGGACCAATCAGGAGACACTTAATGCCGATGAACAAGCGGTTTATGAGCTCATGGATGAATGGAATTATCATATGAAGGCCGAAGAGAAGGTTCCTTCTATATTCAGGCAGTGGTCAGGTAATTTTTATCGAGCAGTGATGTATGATGAGTATGAGATGACCGAAGCCCGCTTGCGTTATCCTTCTCGGGATATTTTTGTAGAGGTGATTAAAAACGACCCGGAGTTTGCCTTCATCGATAATATCGAAACCGATAAAGTTGAAACCCGTGAAGATATTGCTCTGGCTACTTTCAAAGAAACAGTCTCGGAATTGACGGAGGCCTGGGGTGAGATGGATGACTCCTGGAAATGGGGCGTTGCCATTAATAACGATATAAATCATCTGGCAAACATTCCTGGATTAGGAGCAGAGAATCTATTTAGCAGTGGTGCTTCTGATGCCATTAATGCTACTCGTGGTGGCAATGGGCCTTCCTGGCGAATGGTGGTTGAGTTGGGTCCTGAAGTAAAAGGCTGGGGCGTCTATCCCGGAGGGCCTTCGGGCAATCCCGGATCCCCCAATTATGACTCTATGATTGAAACATGGCGAACCGGAGGTCTTTTTGAATTAGATTTCTTCAAAGAAGAACCTTCGGACTTCAATTATAAGTTGAGCCTTAAATCCGCTGATTCATAATGAGATCATCTTCATCTAAAAAAAGTAGAAATTATATCCGATTTAGTTTATTTCTTCTTGTCTTGCCGGTGTTATACATGGGATTGTGGTTCTCCATTTCAGCGGATGAATCCCTAACATACTTCGAGCAGGTACAAATGTTGATGAGCTACTTCCCGGAACCCATTCGTGATCCTTATAAAACCACTTTATTCTTTTTTACTGAAAGTATATTGGCGACAATTTTAAGCTTCTATGGATATCTGAAAGCTGAATCAAAAAAAGCACAGATTACGAGTATCATAATCTGCTGCATATCAACTTTACTTTCCGCTTGGTTTGGAATGACGCTTCTCTAAAAAGTTCACCATTCAATGTTCATCCGCTTCTTTCTTCATCATCATATATTTATTGATGGCGAGCATAGTCGGAGAAGTGATCGTGATTATAATAAGTGTAGAAGCATGAGCGATGGTTGCGTAGGCAAGTCCGGTCGCTTCGGGTACAGCGTAAAAAATGAAGAGTGCTTTGGTAATGAAAAGGTGGTAGGTGCCCACACCGCCGGGAGTTGGAATTGAAAGGCCAACCGCACTGACTACCGTTAGAACGATAGCTTCAGTAACACCTAGGTTAAAGACTTCCTGCATGTCAAACATCCAAAACCCGATGTAGGTCATGGCAATATAGAAAGCCCAGATAAGCAGCGAATAAAAGATGAATAATGGCCAGTTCTTGAGTTCTTTTATAGCCAATAATCCATCTACAAACGTCTTGATAATACGCTGAACTTTATGTGCAAAATCAGCAATTTTTCCGTCTGTTTTTTCAGCTGCCTTTTTGAATAGCCAGAATAATCCGGCTAGGCCTGCAGCTGCAATCAGCCCAAACTTAAGCAGTGTTAAAAAGAAACTCAGTTGAGTTTCTGAACTGGTGATATCAACTCCAAAAAGCCGTGATAAAACTTGTGGATCGGCAACCAAGAAAACAACGACAAAAGCCATTAATAATAACATCCCAAGTAAGTCGACAACCCGTTCCAAAACGATAGTGCCGATGATTTTGCTGTTACTTTCATCAACCTGCCGGGCAACATAAACGGGACGGGCAACTTCACCAACCCTTGGCAGCGGAATATTCACGAGGTAGCCAAACATCACCCCGGTAAAAAGGGTGGTTTTTGAAGGGACTTTCTCTTTATTGGTAAACAACATTTCCCAGCGGAGAGCCCGGATATAATGAGCCAAAAGGGTCGTAATGGCAAAAGGTAAAATCCAGAACCAAGTCATGTCGCGGGCAGACTCAATCACTTCCGAAAACTCTACTTCCTTAAAAGCCAACCAGAGGAAAAGAATCCCAAGTAAAACACTGCCAACGGTCTTTAATACTTTCTTTATATCCATTACTATTTGGTGAATTCGTTATTCGTGAATCGTTATTCGTACACTCGGCCATTAACGAATAAACGATTCAACGAACTTAATACCTCATATCTACTACTTCGGCATCTTCGGGATAGGTGATCTGAAAAAGACCTTTCGCCGGATCAAGAAAAGAGCCGTTGGTGAAATTAGTTTCAATTTCATTATCCGAAATATCCCATGCAGTAATCTTAACCGGACGTAATTGACGATCAATTAAGATTTCAACCCTGGAAAATACAGCGAAGTCATCATTTGTTGTAAGAGTGATTTTAGTACGTTGACCGGCTTCCTTTTCGGTAACGGAATAGGTTGAGTCAATACCACCTAACATTCGTGAAGGAGCAAAATCGTCCTCCTCAGAGTCATAAAAATCAATGATGACACGGTTTCGGGAAGGGTCATAAACTTTCGATGTTTCTCCATCTACAACTACTACTTGTCCGTCTGCCTCTAACTTGTAGCGAACTTTATCCAGCCAGATTTCTCCCTGACTTTCAGTTACTTCACCTGTATATGAATCAGTGAACGTTTGGCTGAAAATAGCCCTAAAGACTTGGCCATCATCGAACTGGTTTTTGAGCCGGTCGAAGTTGGGTGTTTGGGCTAATAGAGAGGTTGTTAACAGTCCAAAAATGAGGACTAAAAAAGGGGTTCTGATACGTTTAAAATTCATCCAATCCATCTAATACTTCCTGTAGTTCTTCTTCATCACTGACAAGTACATCGCGCGCTGTACTTCCCTGATAAGGTCCAACGATGCCGGCGTTAAATAATTGGTCAATAATTCGCCCGGCGCGGTTGTAGCCAATTTTTAATTTACGCTGTAGCAGAGAAACGGATCCTTGCTGATGGAGAATAACCAGCTTTGCAGCGGCTTCGAAGTATTCGTCGATATCTTCCAGCGGATCGGGAATCTCTGTTATATCATCTTTAATGATTGGCAGATGGAAAGGTTCCTTGTATCCGGCCTGCTGTCCGATAAAACTGTTTATAGACTCAACTTCTTCCGTAGAAACAAAAGCATTCTGTATACGGATCATCCCGGTTCCGTTATTAAATAACATGTCACCCATACCAATAAGCTGGTCGGCTCCACCCTGATCCAAGATTGTTCGGGAATCCACTTTTGAAGCCACCTGATAAGCAATTCGGGCCGGGAAGTTAGCTTTGATGGTACCGGTAATTACATTCACGGAAGGGCGCTGAGTTGCAACCACCAGGTGAATACCAATGGCACGAGCCAACTGTGCAAGTCGGGAAATGGGTTCTTCAATTTGTTTGCCGGCAGTCATCATCAAGTCAGCAAGCTCATCAATAATAACGACGATGTATGGGAGGTGTCGGTGACCAAGGTCTTCTTCCAGTTCGCCGGTTTTAAATTTCTCATTATACGACTTGATGTCACGAACCATCGCCATTTTGAGGAGATCGTACCGGTCATCCATTTCTTTACACAAACTTTCCAGCGTTTCCTGTGCCTTGGAGGTATCTGTAATAATGGGCTCGTCTGCATCAGGCAACATAGCCAAAAAGTGGTTCTGAATATTTCGATACAGAGAAAGCTCGATTTTCTTCGGATCGATCATCACAAACTTCAGATTATCCGGATGGCACTTGTAAAGCAGGCAGGTAATAATGGTGTTTATACCTACCGACTTACCGGAACCAGTAGCACCGGCAATCAACAAGTGAGGCATTTTAGTGAGATCGATCATAAACACTTCGTTCTCAATCGTCTTACCGAAAGCAACGGGCAGTACAAAATCAGTCTCTACAAATTTCTTAGTATTGATGACCTGTTTGATATACACTGTCTCGCGTGTACTGTTTGGCACTTCAATACCTACTGCCGATTTGCCGGGAATGGGCGAAAGCATGCGCAATCCTTTAGATGCCGTGGCCATCTTAAGGTCGTTGGAATAGCTCTCAATCTTGGAGATTTTAACATCTGGAGCTGGCTCTAATTCATAAAGCGTTACCGTTGGACCTACAATCGCATTAATGCCTATAATCTCAATTTTGTGCCGCTTCAGCTTATCTAAGATAATGCGCTTGTTCTCTTTGATCTCTTCAAGATCAACTTCATTTCCCTCGTCCGGTGGAGAATCGAGGAGGTCAACTTTAGGGAATTTATACTTGATAACAGGAGTCTCCTTAGCCTTCTCTCGATTTTGCTTGTCCAAGTCCTTCTCATCGGCTTGTTCTTCGCCTTTCCCTACAAATACGGAAACTTCTAAATCGTCCTCGTCTTCATCCACCACTTCTTCTTTCTCGAGAGAAGCACGCTGACGGGTGTCAATTGATTTAACCTGTTCTTTTTCATGTTCGCGCTGCTTCCGTTCTTCCTCCTCCGACTGTTCAACTAACTCATCAATAGATGGAGCGGGTTTTACTTCCTCTTTCTGATCTTTAGGTTCGGCAATTTCTTTTTTCTGAAGGTCTTTGTCCGACTCCTCTTTTTTAGCTGCAGCCTTTTCTTCTTTATTTGATTCTTGCTGAGCTTTTTTCTCTTCCTTTTCAGCTTTTTTGGCAGCAATTCGTTCTTCACGTTCTTTAGCCTTCTGCTCTTTTTTAAGCTGACGTTCAGCCCGCCAGTCTTCCATCTTATCGCGGAGATTATCCATCCAGATCTTAACGCTGTCGATGGTTTTCTGAAGATCACGATCCACAAACATCAACAAGGTGACTATCATCAAAACAGAAAGAATAAAAATAGAACCCAGTCCTGTTATGTTTTGAAGGACCTGAGAAATAGCAATTCCGGCTGAGCCACTCCAGATAGAATCAGAAGGAAAATCAGCGTTGATATTCAACCAGCCGATAAAGGTAGAAAGGAGAATCATTCCCCAAACAGAAAGAACCGTAAGCCAGCCCAAATCTTTGAAATCCCGTCGGCGAAAGGTATGCCAGCCATGGTATCCGGTAATCAGAGCCAGAATAATACTGGTGTAACCGAACATGCTGTGAACTAAATAATGAGATAGATACGCACCAACGGGGCCCAGCCAGTTTTTAACTAATCGTGAAGAAGCATCGGGATTAAAGAGATCCATAAAGGATATACTCTTGGCATACTGATAATCTTCAGGGGTATAAGAGAAGATGCTCAATCCTAATAAAATGGCAATCGACATCACTATGATGCCAATAATCTCCACTTTGCGATTAGAGTCTAGTCCCGTAGTTGTAGATGTATTTAGTTTATTAGCCATTCAAATTTGTAAGGATGCCGTCCCGCATTCCGGGAAGTACATCGAATTCGTTTACTTTGCAACAGAGTGAAATATCGCCATTTGGAACCAGTTCAGCCAATCTTTTTGCATGATCGCTTTTACTGATGGCCGCCTCTAAATCATCTCCAAATTTTTCGAAAAGACCAAATGCTACTTTTGCCCCATCTTTTGCCGAATCAGGAAGGTTGCCACCCGAAATATTATGCACAATAGAGCCGGCAAATAAAGTGTCTTCTATCGAAAGACGTCCCTGCCAGCCTGAACAAACCAATACTATTTCGTCATCGTGTTCCTTCAGTGCATTTAAAATACTTTGCTGATTTAGAAAAGTACCTACATAAATCTGGTTAGCGAGCGATGCTTTCTTGATCGCTTTGGTTCCGTTCGTAGTATTAAAAATCAGGGTTTTCCCTTTTACTGCTTCAGGTGTGTATTCGGCCGGGGAATTTCCTAAATGATATCCTTCAATTTTAGATCCGTTTTTCTCTCCACAAAGCAGAAAATCTTTCTGATCCATCGTATTGGCAATTTTCATGGCATCACTCATGTCAGCAACCGGAATGATTTTTTTTGCTCCGTTGCTAATGGCGGTGGTGATGGATGAAGATGCCCTTAAAACGTCAATGATAACCGCAGTTTTTCCACGCAGCTCTTCTTCTTGAAAAGCCTGAACGGAAAAGAAAACGTCGATATAACTTAAATCTGGCATGTTTTTTATTTCTCTCTTTAATTTTTTTTGATAAATGGTGGGCGGGTCACTGTTGCCGAAGCCGTCTTTTTACGAATACTGATCTGAATGTTTGTCTCTTCCGCTGCATATTCTTTAGCAACATATCCCATACCTATACCTTTACCCAAAGTGATGGACATTGTTCCGCTGGTAACCTCCCCAATGGCTTCTCCTGCATCGTTTTGGATCTCATATCCTTGTCGCGGAATGTTGCGTTCGCCTTCTACTACAAAGCCTACGAGCTGGCGGTCTAATCCGGCTTCCTTTTTCTGTTGAAGGATCTCTTTGGCAATAAAGTCTCCTTTATCAAATTTCGTGATCCAGCCAAGTCGGGCTTCCAAAGGATGGGTGTCTTTAGAGATGTCGTTTCCGTAAAGGGCATACCCCATTTCAAGACGAAGGGTGTCTCGGGCGCCTAAGCCACAAGGCTCAATCCCAAATTCTTCGCCGGCTTCCATAATAGCATTCCAAACTTTCTCCGGATCTACGTGACCTTTGTCAAAATAAAGTTCAAACCCTTTTTCACCGGTGTAGCCGGTTGCAGAGAAAACAACGTCTCCAAGCCCGGCTAAATCTGCCATTTTAAAGGAATAAAAACCAATGTCACTGAGGTCAAGCTCGGTTAGCTTTTGCAGTGTCTCCACTGATTTCGGTCCCTGAACAGCCAAGAGACAAGTATCATCGGACTGATTATGAATATCAGCATCAAAGGAATTATTGTCGGCAATCCAGTTAAAATCTTTTTCAATGTTGGACGCATTCACAACCACGATGTAGCCATTATCATCAAAAAGCTTATATACGATCAAGTCATCGACAATGCCACCATCATCGTAACACATGCAGGTGTACTGAGCTTTTCCTTCCACAAGCTTAGAAGCATCGTTTACGGTGACATAATTAATGAGGTCGAGTGCTTCGGGCCCACTGATGTAGAATTCTCCCATGTGCGAAACATCAAAAATCCCTACGGCTTCGCGTACAGCTTTATGCTCCACTTTAATGCCGTTGTACTGAACGGGCATCTGGTATCCGGCAAAGTCAACCAGTTTGGCCCCCGCTTGTTCATGGATAGAATAGAAAGGTGTCTTTTTAGACATGAATGAAATTAAAATTAGTTTTAAAATTTCCGGTATGAACTACAACCCAATATCCCCGTTTTTGATAAGACAAAAGGTAAGGTTTTGCTGATCAAAAATCGGCATAACATAGATAATTATTAGAAAAGATCGATAATGGCTGATTTTCCAGAATACAAAGGCCGAGAACTACTTGAGTCTGGTAAGTGCCTCAATGAAATAATAATCAGCATAGGTTAAGGGAACATCCACCTCGCTTTCGGCAGGAAGGTGTCCTACTCCATGTTTTAAAATGAAATTTCCGTTTTCACCGGGCGCAGCGATATACTCTTCAGTAAGTGTTTTCAGGATATTTTCGGCAGTTTCCCGGTAATTTGAATCCGGTACATACCCTTGGAGTTCCAATAATGCTGAAGCCATAATTGCAGCTGCTGAAGCATCACGAAGGGCATCAGGTTCGGCATTGAAATCCCAAAGAGGTATTTTGTCCTCTGGAAGATTGGGATGATTAAGCACAAATTCGGCGATGGCAACGGCTTGATTTAAGTATTTTTGATCTCCGGTATTCCCATAGGTTTCGGTGAAACCATATAAGCCCCATACTTGTCCGCGTGCCCAGGCCGATTCATCACTAAGCCCTTGTTCAGTACGTCTATTCTGTACTTCACCTGTTTCAGGATGGTAGTTAACTACATGCCAAGAACTATTGTCGGACCGGAAATGATTTTCGATAGTGGTATTTGCGTGCGTAACGGCGATATCGTAATACGTGCTGTCTCCAGTAACCTCGGTAGCCCAAAAGAGCAGATCCAGGTTCATCATGTTGTCGATGATGACTAGGAAGTTTTCAGGTTCGGAATTCCAGGACCGGATTGTTTTAGTTGCTGGTGAATAACGGCTCGAAAGAGATTTTGCGCTGTTCACGATTATTTGTTCATACTCTTCGGAGGGATTTAAGCGGTGAGCATGACCAAAGCTGTCAAACATCATAAAGCCAAGGTCATGGGTATTAGTATTGTATTGCTCTTTTTCCAACAACTGAAGCATACGCATCGCTTCTTCATTGAGGGATTCTTCTCCGGTTTGTTCGTTGAGGTGGAGCAAAGTTCCGGGATAAAAGCCACTGCACCACCAGTCAGAGTTGCTGGTAATAAGTTCACCATTCTCGTAACTGCGAGGGAACTTGTCTTCCGGAAGGTTTAACATTAACCGCTCATACTGCTCAGCAGCATATTCAAAGATTTGGCTCGGCTTATCGATTGAAAGGGGAGGTTTTTTTGGGTTTGAGCCTGTCGAGCAGCTACCAAAAACGATCATTGTAAGCAATAGATATAGAAAAAGTCGGAACATAGATAGAGGGATGATTTTTTATGAACCTAAAGATGTAAATTTTCCGATTTCTACCAAAGCTATTTTAGATAGTGAGTGAATCTTTAATTTTCTAAAAACTATGAAGGTTTGCAGGATTTATTTTTTCCTGATAACTGTTTCTTATATCCGTCTGTTAAGTTCCTTATCTTAAAGGCATCACAGCAAAGCTGAAAACTAAAGTCACACCGAAAGCAATATATGTCGATTAACAAAGAGCAGGTTAAGTCAGCACTTAGTCAGATTTTACACCCGGCCGAACAGCGAGATCTCATTTCGCTGAACATGGTTCAGGACATTGTTTGTCAGGATAAATATGTTTCGTTTACCCTCGAATTCCCTGAAAAAAATGAAGATCTCGAAACTCAGCTTCGGCTGAAGTGTGAAGAAGCCATCCATAATTTCATTGACAAGGAAGCGATTGTGGATATCCAGGCAGCCGTAAATCTATCCATGAAGCGCCAAATGGATGAGTCAAAACCGGGTAAAGAACAGGAGCAAAAGCAGGAAATTCTTCCCGGAGTAAAAAACATTATTGCCGTAGCCTCCGGTAAAGGCGGAGTAGGTAAATCTACAGTAGCAGTGAATATTGCAGCCTCATTGGCAAAACAAGGCCATAAAGTCGGGTTGATGGATACCGATATCTACGGACCGAGTATTCCCACCATGTTTAATATCCATGATCGGCCAAATATCACTACCCAAAAGAAATTAGTGCCTCACGAGAAATTTGGCATTAAGTTAGTTTCGATGGGCTTTTTGGTGGATGTAGATCAGGCGATGGTCTGGCGTGGTCCAATGGCGACCAGCGCAGTTAAACAATTTATGACGGATGTGGAATGGGGTGAGTTAGACTATCTTATTCTGGATCTTCCTCCAGGAACCGGTGATATTCAACTTACAATTGTTCAAACAGTTCCTTTGACCGGAGCCGTTATTGTTTCAACCCCACAAACGGTTGCGCTGGATGATGCACGGAAAGGAATAGCCATGTTTAAGAAAGTGAACGTGCCTGTATTGGGTATGGTAGAGAACATGGCGTACTTCACTCCTCCGGATATGCCGGATAAGAAATATTACATCTTTGGCAAAGGCGGGGCTGCACATCTTGCAGAAGAAATGAATGTGCCTGTGTTAGCAGAAGTACCTCTTCAGCAGACACTGAGGGAAGGGGGAGATTCCGGAAAACCGATTGTATTGGAAGACAGTGAGTCACCGGCAGCAACAGCACTCATGCAGGCTACCGGAAACATGCAGCAGCAACTTGCGCTTAGAAATAAAGATCAGGCAGCTACTAAAAAAGTGGATATTAAATTCCGACCTTGATATTAACTTGAGGTAGAATTATAGATGCAAGACAAGGCTGTCATCCTGAGCGCTCGAAATTCTGTGCGAGGAAATTTAGTAATACGCGAAGGATCTCAAAGTACTACTTAAAGTTAGTTATAGAATTTGAGATCCCTCGTGTTTATAAGAATAAATCAGTTAATGCAGGTAAGCACTCGGGATGACAGGTTTTTACGTATAATATCGTAGCAAATGGATATCATTTATCTTTTAGATCTGGTTGGGACTTTTGTCTTTGCAATTAGCGGCATCCGGATTGCTTCTCGCACTAATATGGACATATTTGGCGCTTCAGTTGTCGGCTTCGTTACTGCTATTGGAGGGGGTACCGTCCGGGATTTATTGCTGGACAGCCATCCCATAACATGGATGGCTGACATGACTTACCCGGTAGTAATTTTAGCAGCTGTTCCATTCACTTTTCTGGTTGGCAAAAAGCTGGATAACTACAGTAAAACCATCTTCATTTTCGATACCATTGGAATTGCTTTGTTCACTATTATCGGAATGGAGAAGGCACTGTCATTCGGATTAAATCCCTTTATTGCGGGAATGATGGGGATGATTTCAGCAGTGGTTGGTGGAATTACAAGAGATGTACTTTGCCGTGAAGTCCCCCTTATTTTTCGGAAGGAAATTTATGCAACTGCGTGCCTGGCCGGGGCCGTTATCTTTTACCTTTGCATAGAAATAAACCTTCCGGAAAACCTGAATTACCTAATCACGACAGCTGTCATAATCACGATCCGAACCGTTTCCATTAAATGGAATCTATCGCTCCCCAAGATGAAGAAAGTGTAGGTTAGTTCTTACTGATCAAGCTTCCATATTTATTACTTATCTCGTAAATCCTCACGAGAAATTTGTCAGAAAAAAGATGAACTGAGATAATCTAGCGATGAATTGTTAAGGCTTCGTCAGCTCCTCAAAATGCTCTTCTAGTTTATCTGGTGTTTGGGTGAATTTGCTTACCCCCCAAGTAGCAAGCCAGCTCAAGGTAAAAGCAGGAATGAGCTCATAAAGATTGTTCTTCAATATCGGCACGAAATACCAGATCATGGTTACTGTAGTTCCGGTGAGGAGCCCGGCAATAACTCCGGCTTTAGTCGTCTTTTTCCAGTACAAAGCTAGAATGGAAGTTGGCCCGATGGAAGCTCCTAAGCCGGCCCAGGCAAATAGCACCAGCCAGAAGACTATATTTTGAGCAACCAATCCAAATATCAGAGATATGATAACCAGCAGAACGACAACTATTCGGCTGTAAAGCACTAATTTTTTCTGAGGGATCTCTTCGTCCTTTTTGATGAGCTTGTCATAAATATCCCGAACCACGCTGGAGGCTGCAACTAATAACTGGGAATCTGCGGTGGACATAATAGCTGCAAAGATGGATGCTACTACAATCCCAAACAACACAGGATGAAGCTGATTCTGAGCCAATAATGGATATAAATTTTCAGTATCGGATCCGGGCAGCATATCCACTTCAGGAAAATAAGCACGACCTACCAGTCCAATTAAAATGGCTCCGCCGGCCATTAAGACGTTCCAAATAGTACCAACCACCGCAGCATATTTTAGCTGTTTGGCATCATCGATCGACATATATCTTGAGAGGATATGGGGATTACCGGGCGATCCAAGTCCAATGCCGATAAATCCGATAAAAGCTCCAAAGCCAAGTGCGGTAGGATCAATAAAGGCAGCGTCCTGAAGCTGTAACTCATTCATTACTACACTCCATCCACCCATGTCGTAAATGGCGATGATGGGGAGAAAAACCAGTGCGATAATCATGAAGAAAGCCTGAATGGTATCGGTAAGACTGACGGCTAAAAAACCACCTAAAACAGTATAAAGCAGAATGATAGCGGCCGTGATCATAACTCCGGTATTTTGTGCAAGCCCAAAGCTAGATGCAAAAGCCTTGCCGCCGGCAACAAATTGAGAGGCGACATAGCTCACCATAAAAACGAGAAAAATAACGACGAGGATAATTCGAAGGCTGCCGTTTTTATCATCAAAGCGTTCAGCGAAAAAATCAGGAACAGTAATGCAGTCGTATCGCTCTGAAAAAGTTCGGAGCCTTTTGGCGTAATACATAAAGAGGAACCATTCCACGATAATATACCCTACCGCAGCCCACAGTGCAGAAGCGCCCTGAGCATAAGCCATGCCGGTAACTCCCAAAAGCAGCCAGGCACTGCGCCCTGAAACAACAGCAGATAAAGCAACAACCAGTCGATTCATTTTGCGCCCACCGATGAAAAATTCGGCTATTCCCTCTGAAGAAAAGCGGGCTGAATAAATTCCAATCCCAAAAAGAATGATCAGGTAACCAGCAAAGGCTGCCAGAACATATCCACTTCCATCTTGTATAGTTATTGAATTCAGTTCATCCATGAAATGAAGGTAGCACTTTGAATTGAAATTGCCAGAGATGAAAAAGTGGATGCGAAGATAATCGAAATGAGATTGGAAGACTAGATTCTCAGGTAGTGTTTGAAGGGCATAAAAATAGCCCGCCGATTTATTCGTGGGCTTGTTTTTTGAATAACTGTTTCTAATATACGGCGGAAGACCTGCCTCGACCAAACTTATTTTTTATTCTATAACTAATAGAAGGTAATAAAAACTAAAGTGAAGGTAATTAGTTTTAATAGCTTATTTTAAGCGATTCATAAACCTATATTATGGCTGTAGGCGTTAGCCAAATTAAAGATTTGTGGTATGATTTTGTGCTTGCCGTCTTTTTTGGCGAATAAAAAAAGGCGAACCCTTAGGATTCGCCTTTTGAAATAAAATAAATTGAGCAGATATCAAGGGAAGATGCCCATTTGCTCATACATAATGCCAATCTTGTTAATAGCATTGATGAAGGCCGCGGTACGAAGATCGTCTAGGTCGTGTTCATTGCGTATCACGGAAATCTGTTGGTAAGCAGTAATCATGGTTTCTTCAAGGCCGGAATCTACGAGGTCATATTCTTCTGCTCCGTGAGCTAAATCCTTAATTTCCTCGTCGGTGAATTTGCGGTCTGAAATATTCTCAATAACCCCAAGAATTTTCTTGATGCTGGTCTCATCGAATCGTTTACTCATGCGGCCATATCGAACATGCTGGATATCTTTCAGCCATTCAAAATAGGAAACGACCACACCACCTGCGTTCAGGTAAGTATCCGGGAGTATAAGTGCTCCGCGTTCTTTCAAGATGTCGTGAGCGTCGGCAGTAGTTGGACCGTTAGCAGCCTCAGCTATAATCTTAGCTTTTACATCTGCTGCATTATCACCTGTAATTTGACTTTCAAGTGCAGCTGGAATCAGAATGTCACATTCTGAGGTAAGTGCATTATCTCGGTCTTTTAATTCTTTGGTGTTCCCAAAACCAATAATGGAGCCGGTTTCTTTTCGGTATTCCATCAGCTTTTCAAGATCGATCCCGTTTTCATCATAGATCGAACCTTCAATTTCAGCAATACCTACGAGCTTAGCACCTGCTTCTGTCATATACTTTGAAGCATGATATCCTACGTTACCGAGTCCCTGAACAACAAAAGTTTTTCCTTCCACACCGGTTTCAAGCCCGATGTTTTTCATGTCTTGTTCGTTATTGCAAGCTTCACGAATTCCGAAATAGACTCCGCGTCCTGTAGCCTCTGTTCGTCCCCGAATACCGCCCTGTTCTGTAGGCTTTCCGGTTACGCAAGCTTCGGCATTAAGGTCATCTTTCATCTGGCGATAAGTATCCAGAATCCAACCCATCTCCCGTGCTCCTGTTCCATAATCAGGGGCAGGAACATCAATTCCGGGTCCAATAAATCCTTTTTTGATCAGCTCGTAGGTGTAGCGACGGGTGATACGCTCCAACTCACTTTCAGAGTATTCACGAGTACTGATTTTCACTCCACCTTTTGCTCCACCAAAAGGGACATCAACAATGGCGCATTTATAAGACATCAAAGCCGCAAGTGCCATGGTTTCGTCTTCATCTACTTTATGGCTGAAACGTATTCCACCCTTCGTTGGAAGTTTGTGATGACTGTGTTCAACTCGCCAACCTTCAATAACCTCAATCCGACCGTCGTCTCTGCGAACGGGGAAAGTAACGTGATATACGGTATTACAGATTTTAATCTGAGCTAAAATCCCTTTGTCAAAGCGGGTGTATTTAGCTGCTTTGTCAAAGTTCTTGTTAACCTGCTCATAAAACTTATATGTGGACATATTCCTTTTTCTCCAGTCTAATTTGATAGTGACTGATGGTCGCAATTATATCACAGAGATACAAGGAAAAGCAGGTTTTAATGCGTGACTGGCAAGGCTACGTGAAGATGGTCAGCGGTTCCGATATGGCGAATGGTTTTGAGCCCCATAAACTCAAGGGAAGTACGTAGCATGAAATTCCTGAATTCATTTCGTCCAATTGTCCGCAGATCAATGGCATGCACATATCCGGTTGGCTGGGGGTAATGGAGGGATTGCTGATTTACAGGAGTACCCATCGCGGTATAATCTTCCGGCTGGCGCTGGATGTCGGTAACCACTAGATCATTGTCTGCCAAGGTTGTAGTTGCAACGGCGACTCGTAAAATAGGATGCATAGATCGGTAGACTTCCCGAATGTCATCACTTTTAGCGTTTACAGAAGAGAGATACATCAACCCATAAAAACAGAAAGCCAGAACCAGTGCCCCCACTCCGCCTAAGCTGAATCGTAAGAGCAGTTTCTTATTTGAAACCTTTCGGAAAAGGTAGAATATGTAGAAAAGAAGAAATAGGATGGTAGCAAAAATACCTCCACTTAAAGCAAGCCAGCTATTCCAATCGTAGGATAAATTCAAAAAAACGGAAGTCCGAATGAGAATAAAGAAAGGCAGAACTGACATTCCGAAAATCATCAAGAACCAGAATAAAATTCTAAACCCGACTTTCTTTTTGGGTGGTGAAGGAGGAGCAGAAGAGGCATTAGGGAGATTGGAAACTCCGGATTTGTCCATGTTCAGCAGCCAGTCGATATCTTTTTGAGAGACGTTATCCATGGCTTTTTGAACGGATAAAATAATACAGTGTTACACGCTGCGGCAGGATCGTCGCAGTAAAAAGGGAAAACTTTGAAGCACTACAACCAAGACAATGACAATAGGAATGATTTCATACGAGTTGTGCAAAATTGCCGAATCTAAATTCATTAAATGGTAGGCGAATAAAATTCCCGAAGTGAATAATGTGAAGCCATATGTCCATGCTGCACGAGACCACATAGAAAAGCTGCTGACAAGTGATGTAAGTCCCACAATAAGCGAAGCCGCAATAGAAAGTGCGGGCAAGTTACCGGATTGAAATTCAAAAAGGTTTCCTGAAAACTGACCGCTTTGCAGAAATCCAATCAGGCGGACAAATTGATACAATCCAATAAGCAGAAAAAATAATTGAAGGAAAAGTTGAATTCTGCGGTCATTAACATTCATCAGGAAAAATAGTTAGGGTTGGGAAGGTCTCTCTGTTATACCTAATTCCAAACCCTGAGTTTTGTTCCCTTAAAACCGTAAAAATCAGATGAGGGGGTCAGACTTTTTCACTATCAGTAAAAATAGGATCTTCCTGTCGAAATACATTTACTGTGAAGAGGACCCCGATAGCTCCAACGGCGGCATAAAAAGCAGTTCCCGCCAGTCCTACTGTTTCAACAATGAAAGTACCCGCTAATGCACCAAGTACTCCAAAAGCTAAACTTGGGAGCATAGTTACTCCTCTTCGTTTAGTGATAAGGCGACTGAGCCATCCGATTACTAATCCAATTGTTGCATAAGCTAATATGTACATAAAAGTCATGGTGGTTTTAGTTTTGTTAATATGTATTAAATAAATGAGCTACAGGGGGTTTACGTTCCGATCGTCTTCACAACTATCCCAAAATTAACATAGATTCTATCTCTTAAATCACCTTAACAACACCCTTTGTTTTTATGAAATTACTAAGCTCTTCTATTTTAGCCCTGCTATTGGTTGCGGGATGTGCCCCAAGCGAAAAAGAAATTTTTGATAAAGCTATGGACATCCATGAGCGGGTTATCACTCTTGATACCCATGTGGATATAAACGTGAATAACTTCACTGAAGAAACCAATTATACCCAACGATTGGATACGCAGGTCGATTTGGTGAAGATGAACGAGGGTGGTTTAGATGTGGTGTGGCTGGTGGTTTACACCGGGCAGGATACACTGACCGCAGAAGGTTATGCCGATGCCTATGACAATGCGATCAGTAAGTTTGAAGCCATCCACAGGCTAACCGACGAAATTGCCCCTGATCAAATTGAATTGGCTACCACTTCAGAAGACGTGAGAAGAATTTCGGAAGCAGGTAAAAAAGTAGCCATGATTGGTGTTGAAAATGCTTACCCGGTTGGGACAGACATATCCAGAGTTGAAGAATTTTATAACCGCGGTGCACGATATATGTCGCTGTCACATAATGGTCACAGTCAGTTTAGTGATTCCAACACGGGAGAACGTGATGATGTTTGGCTGCACGACGGACTCAGTGAAATGGGCCGTGAAGTAGTTGCAGAAATGAATCGACTGGGGATGATGATTGATATCTCTCATCCATCCAAAAAAGCCAATATGGAAACCATGCGCATATCAAAAGCTCCTGTGATTGCTTCTCATTCTTCCGCCAGAGCTGTTTATGATCACAGCCGAAATCTGAGCGATGAAGAATTAATGATGGCCAAGGAAAACGGCGGAGTTGTTCAAACAGTAGCTTTTAGGGGATATGTGGATGGAGAAAAACACAGTGCCTGGCAACAAGCTTCGCGCACAGTATTAGAAGAAGAAGCCGAGAAAATTGGTTTTGAAATGGTTGGCTGGAGTGATATTCGTGAAATGAATGACGAAGATCGCGATGAATACATGGAAATGTATCGCACGGCTCAGGACAATGCCGAACCAAGAATTGAGAATGAAGTAAACGCGAATACGCCGCCGGTAAGCGTTTCTGATTTTGTAGATCATATTGATTATATGGTTGATCTAATCGGTCTTGAGCATGTTGGAATTAGCTCTGATTTTGATGGCGGCGGCGGAGTTTATAACTGGATGGATGCTTCCGAAACCTTCAACGTGACCCACGAGCTGGTGAAGAGAGGCTATACCGAAGAAGAAATATCAATGCTATGGAGTGGGAATCTGTTGCGTGTTCTGGATGAAGTTGAAGCCGTAGCCTCAGATCTGCAAAGCAAACCAGCTATTAAAGCCGCTAATTAATTTTAAGCCCACTACATGTAAAATTACCTTTGTGACGATGCTCTGCGTCGGCACATTTTTTTGGTTCAAAGTTTCTACTGTAAGAAATTTCTTAAGGCCAAATTATCGTTTTGCTAAGAAAAGTTAGAAAGAGATTAAAAACTTTAAACCCGCGCCTAATCTTTTTAACTTTGGGTCTAATTTTAATGAAACTAAAATAAGTGATTGCAGAAGCAGACGTCTCAAAAGATGTCAAAGTATTAAAAGCCGATTTAAGTAACCCTAAACACGCCTCAGATATAGTCAAGATTGTAGACCTTTTTGCACGCGATCCTATGGGGCAGGATCAGGCACTGGACGAAGAAGTCCGCGTGGATATGATTGCCGAAATGAAAAAAGTACCCACTACTATGACCTACATCGCTTATGCCGGTGAAAAAGCTTTGGGTATTGTAACTTGTTTTGTAGGGTTTTCAACCTTCACCGCAAGTAAAGTATTTAAGATTCATGATGTAGCGGTTCATCCCGAAGCACGGGGAATGGGCATTGGGACCATGATGCTTGAAAAGATCGAAGAAGAAGCACGCGAAATGGGCTGTTCTAAAGTCACGTTGGAAGTTCGGGAAGATAACCCGGCGCGTCGCCTGTACGAAAAGCAGGACTTTGAATATGGAGACCCTAAATGGTATTTCATGACGAAAGACCTCACGTAAGTGAATAACGAATATTGAACATTCAACACTGAATGTTGAAGTAAAGCCTCTTCTTAGCGGAAGAGGCTTTTTTTATGGGTTGTAGTTTGGTTGGCTGATGATTTGGTTCAAGGCTTATACATATCTTTATGATGAACCTGCAATTTTCCATTCTGAATGAAGGGGCCATTAAGTTCAATATCCGTTTCATCTCCGATTTCAAAAAAGTAACTGAAATCAACATCATCAGCGTTTTTCAAATTGGAATAGTCGAAGTGAATGGAATGATCTCCGGCAGGTAAATTCTTATCCACAATTGAAAGGGTACCTTCATTGATGGAGAGCTGAAATAAAACGGGGGAGTCTTCTTTAAGAAACAGCTTTATTATAGCCACATTTTCATCTTCTGGATGTGCTATTACATTTAGATGAGTAAGAGAACTCCTTAAATCATCGTTGTATGCGTCACTTGTTTGCAAACTATTCTGAGCCCCTGTTTCTGCACTAAAAAGAAAGGCTGGGATGGTCAGAAAAGGAATGAGAAAAACCTTCCTTAAAGTCGAATTGATAGAATTGGAAGGTTTAGTCATCATAAGAAATCTTTTTTTAGTTAATGAAAAGTCAATATGGCTGGTGAATTGTTTCATGGTATTTAATTCTTCTCTCGAATCAATTCTCCGTCTTCAATACGGGTCTGACTTTCTATATTTCCTTCTTCATCATAATGAACCCAAATAGATTGCAGACCAGATGAATCCTTGCCACTCTCGATCTCCATCATAAGGTTACCATTTGGGTACCAAGCTTTTTGGTACGTCCATTTATTCCCATCTTTGATCTCTGTATATCCGTAAGATATTAGTCGACCGTCTGGTGAATAATTTCTGGTACTGTTCTCTGTGTATTCAAATCGTTGTATCAATTCATCATTGCTGTCGTGGCTGGTTTTGGTTACATACCTGCCATCCTCATATTCGTATAATGTGTATGCGACACGATTACTTTCGATCATTTTTTTGTTCAGATACACTGTTTTTGTAAGAATACCATCTGTGATATGGTCTTCCCAGCCTGGGTTTTTGGGGCTTCGGCTATAAAATGTACGAGTACCGGTAAAGATTTCACCTTCTTCATTATACAATACAGGGTCAAAGGGGTAGTATGAAGGAGAGGTGACCTTATCTTCTTCTTTGATATACAAGATAGGTTCTGACTTGTAATAGCCTCCAATAAAACTGCTTCGGAGTTCGATTGGTGTGAGTCCCTTATCTGCATTCTGATTTGTACAGAACATCAAGGATAAACAAATGACAACAGGTGCTAGAAAAACCTTAATGGAGTTTGAGCGGGTTCGTGAAATGTGTTTACCCATTAGTTTCAGCCGTTTTTTTGTGAGAGCATAGCCGATGCTGCTGGTTGTATTCATTGGGTTGTTTCCGGCGCAGACCCGAATCAGCATTTTTTGATAGCCACTTACCGAGGAACCGTTGCTGATTACCGACTCGTCCGCCAGAAACTCGTGGTTTAACTGAATAGCATGTTTGTAGAGATACATCAGCGGATTGAACCAAAAGATGACTTTCAGAAATTCAGCAAATAATACATCTAAAGAATGAAGCTGGCGGATATGAGTGATTTCATGATCCAGGATTTCCGGTTCTATTTCTCTGGCTTCAAATTGTTTTCTATCCAAGAAAATGTATCCTAAAAAGGATTGTGGAGTAATCGGCTCATCCAGCAAAACCAGCGTTGCATGATCTGTTTCTTTATGACTTCCGATTTTGATTTTATTCCTGATTTCAAATAATCCACCGGCAAACCGAATCAAAAGAAAAAGAGTGACCAATACATAGATTCCCAGTAGAATATCTAAAATGCTTATCGGCCAGTGTGGTTTTTCAGGAGACGATGGGGTGATGCCGGGTTGGGCAAAAGCTTCTTGTTGTGGCACAATCAGCGGCTCCACGGAATTACTTACGGCTTCAGCCGGGGCATTAACGATTCGCTCCATCTGTTGCATTTGGATTCCCGCAATAGACTGTTCAGGAGAAACTTCAAAAGAAATGAGGGGTGCGGTGAGGCCGAACACCAAAGCGAAGAGTAAAAAGAACCGATTGAAACGATGCATCTTTTCATTTTCAAGCAAGAGCTTGTAAACACCGAGCAGCAGTCCAAGCAACAAAGTAGATTTTACTAAATAGATGATCATTGGTCTTTCTCCGGGGCTACAATGGAAAGTTTCATGGGGTCCTTATCTATTGTGTTCACTTTCGGACTGTTTATATCTAAGGAAGAGTAAGAAAGCCCAAATTGATTGTGAGGCTCTCCTTTATTCATAATCAGCGAGCCTTTTGATATACTATAGACTGTAAGCACGGACTTCTCCTTCTTCTGTTAATATAAAAAGCCTATTCTTATTAAAATCTATATCAAAAATAGGCTGGAGTTCAGTTTCATCGGAAGCCAGTTTATATCGTTTTATTAGCTTGCCATCAGCATTGAATTCATGAATCCATAGTGGGTTTCTATTCATGGCTAGAAATAAATTTCCATTTGGAGCGCTCACTCCTGCTGTGTAGTACTCCAGAAGAATACGGTTTCTGATATCAGCTCGCTGCATTTTTTCCATAGCAGTAAAGAAGCGGTTAGTCACGGAATCAATTTCAGGTACGTTCGGAATCTTGGCTTCCCATATCTTTTCTCCGGAAGCGACATGCTTAGCAATTTTTGGCAATGCGCTGTAAACCAAAAAATACTCATCTTGATTGGAGTCATTATTCACCGGAAAAGCATTCGACCGATAATATGAAGGAGCCACACGATTTTGCACATCTTCCCGAATTTTCTCATAGTCCAGAATGAACGTACTTCCATCGGGAATTTCTCCGACAGATGAAAGTTGCTCACCTTCCCAGTTAACTAAGTTAAAAACGGCCTTGGTAGAGTCTTCAAAATTAATGCCGGATAAAAGCATATTGCCACTGGGGAATATGAAAGGCTGATTGTTTATGTTTTTTGCCTGAACTGATAATCCCATTGGCGGCGGTGGCGGAGCAATGGAGCTTTGGTTTTCTGTATCTCCATAATTAAAAGTAGCATTGAGTTCGCCATTTCGATTAAATTTATGGATAGCGTATTTGCCTGGATCGGTCACATAAAGGTGCTCTTCACTCACGTAGATATTATTCACTAGCTGGAATTCCCCGGGACCTCGCCCCTTTTGCCCATATTCATGGATGACTTCTCCGCTTTCTTTTAGCGCAAGGACTTTTCCAAGCCCCTGATCATACACGAATAGCGTAGAATCTACAGTATATTTCATAATAACAGGAGTAGCCAGCACTTCATCTTCAAAAGATATGATGGTCTCATAATCATCCAATTCTGAAATGGGGATTTTCTCTGTAGAGGAGGATTCGGTAGTACAGCTAACCAGCAAAAAAGCGAAGAAAAATAAACAGCAAAGTCGTGTAAAGAGATCGAAAAATTTCACAGTATTCCTTTATTAATTTTTGATTCGAGCTTCGGGATTTGGGGGAATGGGAGGCAGAGGTGGAGTCTGTTTGCCAATAAAATTGTAGTAGGCAGCTTGAGCATTACCAAAATTTTCGAGGTTTTCCATTACTTCGTTATAGGATGCTTCTAGCTTTTGAGAGTTGGATTCAGTGGGGTCAATATTCAAATATGCCCTCGTTTTTAGTCTCAATTCTTGAAGGGCTTCTTCCATCTTAGATTTTGATGCCTCAGCCTCTTCAATGCTGAGTAATTTTCTGCTCTCAGGATCAGGTCCAACCTTCATTGGTAATGGTGGGGGTATCTCGCCATCATCTTCGATTTCTACGAACACCTTATAAACCTGTTGGACGGCCTCAAGAATTTTTTCATACGCTTTTTCTAACTCTTCCATGTCAGAACTGGCAGGATCAAGGCTCATGTATTCCATATAAAACTTTTGATACGTAAGAACAGCCTCATCAAAGGATGCTTTTTCTTCGGGAGAAATATCAAGAGAAGGAGCTATCGGTTTAGACGGAGAGTGAAATGTATCTGAAGATGTTTTAGTTGGCGAATTCTGAGCATCTGTAGTATTCCCTCTTTTCGGGTTGTAACTAATACGAAAAGCCTCATATTTTCGAAGGACATTTTGCACATCCGTTACAACCCCAAACTCCGCTTCAGGACTGACTTTCATCCGCACTAAGCCCGGACTTTCAGGCAGTTCTGACAAATAAACCTCTAAATCATTTAAAGTCATTCGCTGTTCATTCAAGAGCAACCCATTGTCACTTAGGATTTCAATACTTATTTCATCAACAGGTTCGGCTTTTGGAAACATCTCATTTGATGTCGGCTCACACCCAAGCATGAGCGATAACCCGGTAAAGAACGGCACCAACATCACGATTTTGAAAAGAAACTTCGCTTTTGTTTTGGACTGAGTCATCATTTGTAACCTTCGTTTGGTTAAGGAAAAATTGAAGCTGCTGGCCAATCCATGAATAGAACTCCCCTCCATTGCCTTAAGGAGCATCAGCTGATAACTTTTTATTACAGTGCCTTTTGATAATACGGCCTCATCGGCAAGGTATTCGTGGTTATGTGCAATAGCATGCTTGTATAGATAGATGAGCGGGTTGAACCAAAAAATTATTTTTATAAACTCCACAAAAAGGATATCCAGCGAATGTTTTTGTCTTACGTGAGTAAGCTCGTGGTTGAGCACCTCATCAGGAATGTCTCCGTTTTCAAACTGTTTCTTGTTCAAGAAAACGGTATTCATAAATGTATGTGGCATCACATTTTTCTTCAGAAGTACGACTTCGCATCCTTGTATATACCGTTTTGGATTTCGATTGATCGTTAACTGAATTCGATGAACGATCCGCATTAGCCTTATAAACAGCAGAGTGGATATTGAAAAGTAAAAGAGAAATGCGATCATAAAGAGCGTGTCACTCGAAATAGCCGAAGAGTTATTTTCCAAAACTGTTGGCCCAACTTCTGAGTCCATCATCAAGCCGTCTAAATTTTGATAATTTGTCGCAGATACTGTTTCACCGGAAGAGAAAAGTGCAGACCATGGAATCTCTAAAGGTGTCAGCCCAACCGGGATCATCGGAATGAAAAAGGAGAAAACGAGACTCCACAGAAGAAATATTCGGTTAAAGGTAAACCGCTTCTCCTTCTCCAGAAAAACCCGATAGATGATTAGCAAGAGCGCCAAACTTATAAACGAGAATAATAGATAAGAGATCATTTGTTCCTCCTCTCTATTTCTTTTTCAACGATGCTTTTAAGTTCCTCAAGTTCTTTTTCAGATAAGTTGGTCTCAGAAGTAAAAAAGGAAGCAAACTGAGAGGCTGAATCATCAAAAAACTTCCTGATTAATCCATTTACGTGCTTCGAGAAATAATCTGTTTTCTTCACCAGCGGATAATACTGACGGGACCGCCCCATTTGTTCATAGCCAATGAAATCCTTGTCAGCCATTCTCTTCAACAAAGTGGCGACAGTAGTGGAGGCCGGTTTAGGTTCCGGATACATCTCGAGTAGATCTTTCATGAAAGCTTTTTCCAGCTTCCATAAGTACTGCATCAGCTCTTCTTCTGTTTGTGTTAAACTCATTGGCGTTCTACAAGGTTAGAATTGTTTCTACAAATGTAGAATAAAATATTTAAAAGTCAAAGTTCAGGTTAAAATCTGATAGTGCATCTATAATGAGAGGTTATATTCTGGTGAATGCAGCAGACCTGTTTGTTTGAGAACTAAAACGACTATACTTGTTATGGTGAAATTTTGGGTAGTAGAAACAGGTAGTTAAATGATTTGAAAATTTCAGAAATATAAAGGACTATACGATTGCCAATAATAATTGAAAGAGGGAGTGATCATGAAAAGAATAACTATTACAGTACTACTTGCAGTTTTATTTATATTTATTTCACCCACAGCTACACAAAGCAACGACCGACTCAAAGCCTGTATTGGAGTTAGCTGTGGTACGCTGGGTAACGAAATTTGTAGCATCACATGGTATCCAAATGCTGATGGCACGGTATCGTGGTATTGGTGTGTGATGATAACAGTTAGAGGAGATCGAATTCCTGATATTTCAAAAGCTTAGATCTTGAAGGTACTGACCACAATAATAATTCTCTTTGGGAGTCTGCTAAGCCTTGCTTCCTGTTCAGAAAGCACAGAAGGTGTTGTTGTAGAATGGCGAGGAGAGGAATATGTATTTCCTTATAAGTACAGACTGGAAGCTCAGCAAAACACAGAACGAAGCTTTACTGATGTTGAATTGCAAAAAAGGATGCAGATAAGTGGTCTTGACTCTTCTTCTCCATTTACCCCTTCATGGCTTGACCTGGATAGCACTTCGTTTTATTTCCTGGATGGAATGAGTGGTTCAATCATGCAGTATGATTATGACGGAAACTACATGAAAAGAATAAGTTCAGGACTCGGAAGAGGGCCCGGCGAGTTTGAATACCCCTTTGATCTTTGCCATGATGCAATGACGAACTTTTATCAGGTAGACTTGGGAGTCCGGTCATTAGTGAGCCTTGATTCTAAAGGGAAGTTCAGGTGGCAAAAGTTCTTCAAAGAAAATAGCCCAGGCAATATAGCTTGTTTTAATTCAGGAGTTATAGTAAGTGTCACAGGACCAGAGATGGATCATATTTTTGAGTCCTATAGCGCACAAGGTGAACGTGAAGAGGCATTTACTCATATTGTAAATAATGACGAACACAAGCTGGCTAAGAATGTTGGGGTTTTTGGGATGCCATTAGTTGGGAGCATGGAAGTATGGGACAATGAATTCATTTTTATTCCAAAGTATATTCCTCAAATAATAAGATATAGTTCAGAGGGAGAGATAAAGCAGGTTATTCGCACAATGGACAAAAGCTCAGCGCCAAAGGTTATTTTTGGAGACGATGATTTGTATGGTTTGCCGGGGAATTTTCCAGTCGGATTTGAAGGAACCGATATAAACCTTGGGTCTGCTCTGATGGGTGATGAATTAGTGATCTGGAGTCAGTTGGGGAATGAGCAATATGATTACCACCTATTTGACGTATACAGAGCCAAGACTGGAAGATATCAATACTCCATGATATTAGATTTGGGTGATATTAGCGGGTTTAAAATCCATGATGAAAACCTCGTTACCTATAATACAGCGACCTATGAGGTTATAGGATACCAAATGAATATCCCGAGGGACTGATTTTTAAATGCTCAAGGATATATAATGAAACAGGCATTTATTATAAAAAAGCCTTTTGCTTCAGAAATGTGATTTCAAATTTATTATCATTCCGCTCCAACAATAAAAAACAGCCTTTTATCGATGAAAAAGTATTTAGTTCTTGCAGTAGGTGTCTTGCTTGTTGCAGCTTGCTCCCCCGAGAAACAAGGCCCGCCATTTGATGTTGAATTTGCACTGGAAGATAATAAAGGCCGGGTACCTCCGATTTTAGCTCTTACCATGGGCGGGAATTATGTCTTTGATCCTGAATACCAGGGCGAACCAAGTGAAATGCCTGATGTTCTGGTGGAAGGGGAAATTATATACGGGATTATGGATACCTATCAATATGTAAGTCAGGGCGTGGCGGCAGGCTTTATCGATTCCGCTATTTATAAAAGGAATAGCATGTTCATCAACGAGGAAACGATTACGGATGAATGGGTAGATGTGATTGTTACCGTGGCTGTTGGCGAAAATGCACAGGGAAATACGGTTGTTTTTGCCGAAGGTGAAAATGGTTCTTTTGATCTGGATAAACCGGTCGACTTTGAACCGGCTACTGTTGAATTTCAGGACAATGTATTTGAGGTGATGGAAGCCGTTATTCCGGTCGGATTCGAATTCTATAACGGGGAAGAAGTGGAGCGCTTTGAAGGAGACGCCAGCCTGATGTATTTAACCGATATGGGCTTTGAAAGCCTTCAACTCTATTATCAGAAATTACGCTTCGGCATCTGGGAAGTAAACGGACAAACTTTTGATGTAGCCCTGATTAAAGAAAGCGCCCCGCCATATCGAAAAGAACCCTATACCTATTTCTATGTGGATATGGATGGTGATGGAATATTCGACATCATGGAAGACGGCGTTGAGGCCTATCCCGTCACTGAGCCTTTTAATATAGCCGGAGAGAGCTGGGAAATTATGGGTATGGCAATGGATGGAAGTCAGATTAAGATTGAAAAATCAGAAGTGGATGTAAATCCAAAAGTAGGGCTTCGGCCGGGCACAGAAGCACCGCTATTTGAAGCAGAAACATTATCCGGCGAAATGATTTCTATATCTGAGTTGAAAGGAAAATATGTGATGCTGGATTTCTGGGGAACATGGTGCGGTCCGTGTATAGAGGCATTGACTAAGATTAAAGAAGCTTATGGAAAATATGGAGGCGAGCAGTTTGAAATTATTGGTATTGCTAATGAATTGAGCCTGAATAAATTTCAGCAATTTGTGGAAAGGGAGGAAATCAGCTGGCCCCAAATTGCAGAGATTTATGAACAGAATGACCGGATTCAGGAAATGTATTCTGTGAATTCCTTCCCTACTTACTACCTGATAAATCCCGAAGGTGAAATTGTGGAATACGGGCTTGCCCTTTCTAATCAAAACCTGATGGAAACACTGGATAAATACCTGGAGTGATCTCGTTATTCGTTAATGGTGTAGCCGGATTTTAGGCTATTACCATTAACGAATAACAATTAACGAAATCACCTTGTCTCATCTAAAATCAATACGGCTTCATCAGCCAGCGAAAGTACCGCTTTAGTGTACATTGTACTTGGGTTGTAACGCATTACCGCTTTCTCCATGCTTCCGGTGATTTTATAAAAGTGGGCGAGATAGTTGGCCACCGAGAAAATATTATTCGGCATAAAATAGAGATCGGTTCCTACCCACCACCGGTTTAAGGAATAGGGAATGAATTGAGCATACGACATCGCCCCCGCATAACTGGATTCAAGAGCAAGAATGTCCATGTTGTTTTTCTTGGTGAAGATGAGGAGCTCTTCGAGCTGAGCTTTAGACCAGTCACTTCGGTACCCTTCCGCGTACATAGAGACATAAGCGTTAAAAGGATTGTAGCTTCCTTTGTACCTTCCAAATTCAGATTCGATTCCGATTATCCCGGCAATTACGTGTTTGGGGATTCCATATTCTTCTTGAGCAGCGTCTAATTCCGGAGCGTATTTAACAAGGAAATCTTCCAGCTTATCGATCTTCCGGTCATATTTAATCACACTTTGGTAATCCTCAAAACTTTCAATCTTGATTTCTACAGCTCGGGTAAATTTCGAGGTAATATCTTCGATCAGTTTGAACCGAGAATCATTAAGCAGTTCATTGAAAGCATAGCCTTTACCTTCAAAATATTCAGCCAGTTCATCGATATTGGCCTTCATTTTTTTAGGATCTGAAGTACCGGATCCGATTACAGCCGGCATCAGCAAAAGTAAAAACAGGGATGTGATAATAGTCTTTTTCATAATCATAGCAGTTAATTCGCCTCTCTTTGAGGAGTATAACAAATTCAGCCGGTATTTCAGTATTAAAGATTATTGAGTTTTTGAAGTCTTTTACGGGGGAATTATATTAGTGTAATAAATAATGGATGAATTATGAGAGAACAACTAATTAAAGAGTTGCAGGAATTATCACCTGAAGAAAAACTTGCTGCAACTGAGATTTTATGGGACAGCTTAAAAGAAGAAGACATGCCTCTTAGTGAAAGTCAGCTTAACGTTATACGTGAAAGAGAGAAAGAGTATAAGGCCGGAAAATCCAAGTTGTATAGTTGGGAAGAGATCGGTGATTTTTGTATTTAAATGAAATATTAGCTTAATTGATTTAGAGATAATACATAATCAGGGTAAGGTGATTACTATGAATAAAGTAAATGAACCACATATTCGGTATACACGTCGCGGCGGAATTTATGTGAAGCCTTCTGATATCGCTAAAACCCAAAAAGGCAGAGATTTAATTGCGAAGAATTCGAATTCTAAATTAGCTAAATCAATTAGATCAAAAGAAGTAGCCAAAACTAAATAAAGAGTTAATTAAAATTCAGGGGTTTGGTTACAAGTTATACTATAATATTTGCCATTCTTACTTCGGGGTATTTGCTACTTAAATTCTGGAATTATACTCGCTACAGAATTATCAGAATGAATGGGCAGGAATTGTTTTTAGCCGCTGGAGCTATTGGTACGGTTGTCTTTTTTATTGGAGTGATATTACACCGGCTCTTATTACTTCTTGTTGATTATCAGCATGATTTTCTGGTTTCATTGAACATCCATGACAGTAATCTTCATGGGATTTTGTTTGGCTTTATTCTTTCTATGGGACTCGTTGTAGTCTATAACAAGTGGATTGGAACCAAAGAAAATACGATAGACAAATTGATAAGACAGGATAATGATGGTCTTGAGTTGATGCTTCTTGAATCTCTAAAAAAAGGACTTTTTCTTTCATTTACGTTGTCTAATGGTAAGGTATATATTGGATTAGTCAACAGTCACTTCTTTTCTCCTCACGAAAATGATTCTTTTCAGATTTGGCCTTTCTACAGTGGGTATAGGGATGAAAACTCACTCATTGAATTAAATACTGATTATTCGCAGGTCTATATTGAATATGTTGATGAAGATAAGATGGATGAATTAGACCAATTTTCGGTTACTATAAAAGTCAGTGAAATTATCACTTGCAGCTATTTTGACCGCGATGTATATGAGAAATTTGGGATGAAATGAATTGGAGAGATTGGGCAAAAGACAGGTTTGAAGGAGTTCAAGACACATTACTTGGACAAATTGTTCTGTATAGTATAACATCTCTCTTCACAGCGGGTGCCATCTATAAGTTTCATGATATCTTTTCTCAAGAATATCAATTTTCTATCTACCAGTTGATAATGATTTTTATCGCAGGAGTGGCAATTCCATTATTATTTTCGGTTATCCGAAATAGAGTTTATAAGAGAAAGTTTACTGAAAAAAGAAAATATGGAGTTTATCATGGTGTTGGTTGGGAATGTTCATGGAAGTGAAGTTTCATTAATAAGCTTAACTCCAGTTTGTCCTCGGTGTAATACTGAACTTCAAATTAACGTAATTAATCCATATTCAATGGATCCAGGTACAAATTTTAGCTGTGTTAATAACGATTGTAACTTTGAAGAAGTAAATATTGGACAATCGTTAAATGAATTAAAAACTTACGTAAAAATAGTTGAAGAAGGGAAGCAAAGAAAACTAAAAAGAAATGAATAGTCATTATTGATCTTGTGGACTTAACAAATAAACTTCGAAATTCAATATTCCTTGTTCACTATTCGATGTTCAATCTAAAAACCCTTACCTTAGAACGCTATTAAATCAGTGCGTCAGGCCGAACGTGGTTCGGTTTAATCTCGTTTGAAGATTGGTAATTCCGGAAAATGTATTCGGGATACAGGAAAGAGAAGGCGTATAACTTCAAAATCATTATCAGAAAGTACCATGGCAAAAGAATTTGATGTATGTGTAATCGGGTCAGGCCCCGGCGGATATGTAGCCGCCATTCGCGCTTCTCAGCTTGGCTTTAAAACAGCAATTATAGAAAAAAGAGAACTTGGTGGAGTATGTTTGAACATTGGCTGTATTCCTACCAAAGCCCTGTTGCGTTCGGCTGAAGTATTTGAGTCGATTGAGCACGCCGGAGATTATGGAATTAACGTGAAGGACTATTCTGCCGATTTTGGCGGCATGGTGAAGCGTAGCCGTGGTGTTGCCAACAAGATGAGCAAAGGCGTTCAGTTTCTCATGAAAGCGAACAAGATTGAAGTTTTCATGGGAACAGGTGTTTTCAAATCTAAGTCTGAAGTTGCTGTAAACGACGACAAAGGCAAAGAGCAGGAAAGCATTAAAGCGAAAAATTTTATTGTAGCAACCGGTGCTCGTCCTCGTCAGCTTCCAAGCCTGGAAATTGATGGCGAAATGATTATCGATTCCGAAAAAGCCATGCAGCTCGAAAAGCAGCCTAAGAAAATGGTGATTGTCGGAGCCGGCGCTATTGGCGTTGAGTTCGCCTATTTCTACAACGCAATCGGAACCGAAGTAACACTAGTTGAACTTCAGAAAAATCTGGTTCCTGTAGAAGATGCTGATGTTGGAAAAGAACTCAGTAAGATCTACAAGAAAAAAGGGATCAACGTAATGACCGAAAGCACGGTTGAAAACGTGAAGAAGAAAGGCAAAGGCGTTGAAGTCACCGTTAAAACCAAGAAAGGCGAAGAGAAGATCGAAGCTGATGTTGTTCTTTCTGCTGTTGGTGTTACCGGAAACGTTGAAAATCTTGGTCTTGATAAAGCCGGTGTTAAAACCGAAAAAGGATCGATCGTTGTTGACAAGAAATCATATAAAACTGACACCGACGGAATTTACGCAATCGGTGATGTGATTGGCGCTCCTTGGTTGGCTCACAAAGCTTCTCATGAAGCTACCGTTTGTATTGAGCAACTGGCTGGCGAAAATCCACATCCAATTAATTACAACAATATTCCTGGCTGTACTTACTGTGAGCCTCAGGTTGCTTCTGTTGGTTTAACCGAACAACAAGCAAAAGATGAAGGCTACGATATCAAAGTGGGTAAGTTCCCGCTTTCAGCTTCCGGAAAAGCAACTGCTTTGGGCCATGAAGAAGGCTTTGTGAAAGTAGTTTTTGATGCCAAATACGGCGAGTGGCTAGGTTGCCATATGATCGGATTCGGTGTGACAGAATTGATCGCCGAAGCTGTTGTAGCTCGTGATCTTGAAACAACCGGACATGAAATTATCAGCGCGGTTCACCCACATCCAACATTGTCAGAAGCAGTGATGGAAGCAGCGGCTGAAGCGTATAACGAAGGTGTCCATTTAGGAACTCCTTCTAAGAAAAAATAAAATCACAGATTTTGGCTGATTTTTAGATTAGCACTGATTGTGATTAATGAATTTGGCTCCTTCGGGAGCCATTTTTATCTTGGTGATAAAATTAATTTCGTAGGGGCAATTCATGAATTACCCCTACGAAATGGTATAGGTTATATTGAATATTAGGTCACAGAATGTCGCAGAAAAAAGCTGTTGAATTATACGATTTGGGTTCAGCCTCATATCAGCCGATATGGGATTTGCAGCATGCTGTGCAGCAGCGCATCATAGAAGAAAAACGTGCTGAGCAAAAACATGAATTCGAAGGCACTCGACTTGATGACATTCTTCTTTTTGTTGAGCACCCTCATATATACACGTTGGGTAAAAGCGGCAAAGAAGAACATCTGCTCCGATCGTTAATTGAACTCGATCAGCTTGATGCTGAATTTGTCAAAATTGACAGAGGCGGTGATATCACGTACCACGGACCGGGACAAATTGTTGGCTATCCCATTTTGGATTTAGACCGCCACTTCACCGATGTGCACAAATATCTGCGCTATCTGGAAGAAGTGATGATTCGGGTTTGTTCCGATTACGGATTTGAAGCAGGCAGAATTGAAGGCGCTACCGGAGTATGGGTAGATGAAGCTAAAATTTGCGCAATGGGAATACGCTGTTCGCGCTGGGTAACCATGCACGGTTTTGCGCTCAACGTAAATACGGACCTAAGATATTTTAACAACATTGTTCCGTGTGGAATTGATGATAAATCCGTAACCAGTTTGCAAAAGCTGACCGGTAAAGAGGTAGACGTTGAAGAAGTGAAGGATAGGATTGTTTTTCACTTCGAAAATGTTTTCGATGTTTCCATTTCTCCAAAGGGTTCCTTGCAGGAAGTGGAGCATAATATTTTGTAACTTTATAATATCCATTAACAGTTTTAGGTTGTCACTCTGAGCGCCTGATTAGTTTTCAAAGCATTTATGATTATCGCGAAGAGTCTCAAAGTTTAAAAAGCGATTTATGTTGACTGTTGAGATCCTTCACGATTTACAAGCTGAGTCTTATTAGTAATTCTAAGCGCTCAGGATGACAACTCTTATACCAATCTAGCGATTGGGAATAATCACTAAAGAAGCACCATGATTAAAGAACTTCAGGTAGTAGATAAGCCATCCGAAAATCGTCGCCCAGATTGGCTGCGTGTTAAGCTTCCATCAGGGGAGAAATTTAAAGAGGTTTCAAAAACCATTCGAGATAATAACCTGAATACCGTTTGTTCGGAAGCCCGCTGCCCAAATATGGGAGAATGCTGGGGAGCCGGGACGGCAACATTCATGATTTTAGGAGATGTATGCACACGCTCGTGTGCTTTCTGTGCTATAAAGACAGGCCGTCCACCGCAAGACTTAGATTGGGATGAACCTAAACGAGTTGCGGATGCTGCTGCCAAAATGGGTCTCAAGCACGTGGTTCTTACCTCCGTCAACCGAGATGAGCGTAAAGACGGTGGAGCTCCGATTTTTGCAGAATGTCATAAAGAAATTAGAAAAGCGATACCCGGTGTAACTATAGAGTCTCTCATTCCGGATTTTCGTGGAGAATGGGATAATGCGCTACAAATCGTTTTTGATACTCCCCCGGATGTGCTGAGCCACAACCTTGAAACAGTACCAAGTAAATACCGAAGAGTTCGCCCTCAGGCTCGCTACGAGCGCTCTTTGGAACTACTTCAACGAACAAAAAATGCCGGACTGAGGACTAAAACCGGTATCATGGTTGGATTAGGGGAAGAACGCGAAGAAGTTATTGAATTAATGCAGGATTGCGTAGAGCATGGTGTGGACGTTTTGACTATAGGTCAGTATATGCAGCCTACAAAAATGCACCACCCGGTCTTAGATTGGGTAAATCCCGATCAGTTTGCTGAATACAAGGAGATTGGGGAGAAATTAGGCATTGAGCATGTGGAGAGTGGTCCGCTTGTTCGTTCTTCGTACCACGCTGAGCGACACGTTTAGATTTTTTTCCTGTTTCTGTTGTAGTAACTTGGAGCAAATAAAAAGCAGCATATGGTTTCACTTCTGATAGTTTTACTGATCAGTTACTTGTTGGGGTCTATACCGTCATCTCTTTGGGTTGGCCAGATTTTCCATAAAATGGATATCCGTAATTTTGGAAGCGGAAATCTGGGTTCAACCAATGCTTTTCGAAATTTAGGATGGAAATCCGGTGCTTCTGTTTTGGTGCTGGACTTTATGAAAGGCTTTGTTTCTTCCTATTGGGTGGCTATGTATGCTTTTGAAATTGGAAATGGCCCTATCGCACCTCCTGGTTGGGAAGCCGATGCTTTTCTTAAAATAACCTGTGGTCTTTTTGCTGTAGTCGGCCATATGTTTCCTATTTTTGCAAATTTCAAAGGCGGAAAAGGTGCAGCTACGGCGTGTGGAATGTTGTACGGAATCGAACCCATCTCCATAGGGATTTCTTCAGTTGTCTTTATTGCAATAACATTATCTACGCGCTATGTCTCTCTCGCTTCCATTGTTTCAAGCTTCATATACCCAATTAGTTTGCTGATTATGCGTTATGGCTTTGGATATTTTGTTGATGGAAGTGTCATAATCTTTGCGATATTTATTTCAGCAGGCATCATTTATAAGCACAAATCAAATATCAGGCGGTTGCTTGATGGGAATGAGAGCAGAGTGGATATCTACGGCAAAAAGGATAAAAAAGAAGAAACCGCTGATTTAGCAGAGGCAGAAGCATGAGCAATAGAAATGTAACCGTTGTTGGTGCCGGAAGTTTTGGTACGGCTCTGGCCTTAGTATTAGATACAGCAGGAAATAAAGTCCAGATGTGGGCAAGGGAAGAGAAAATTGCCAATCAGATCAACGAAAAGCACGTCAACCCTTCTTATCTGAAAGATGTAAAGCTGCCGGACTCTATTAAGGCATACAATGATTTAGAGCAATGCCTCAGATCACAAGAGATGGTTATTTTTGCCACTCCTTCTCATACACTCAGGGAAGTAGCGGAAAAACTTAAGCCTTGCCTGGATGGTCATGAAATTCTGGTTACGGTGGCGAAAGGAATCGAAAACGATACTTTCAAAACGATGTCTCAGGTGTTGATGGATGTGATGGAGGGGACTACGCTTGAAGATAACATTGGAGTGCTATACGGTCCAAGTCATGCTGAGGAAGTGGGTAAACTAAAACCAACTACGGTCGTTGCCGCTGCGTATTCGACTCGAACGGCAAGAATTATTCAAGAGACTTTTTTGACCCCTATGTTTCGGGTGTACATCAACAATGATGTGATAGGTGTCGAAATCGGAGGATCTGTAAAAAATATTATGGCTATTGCCGCCGGTATTATTGATGGCGCAGAACTTGGGGACAACGCTAAGGCAGCCTTGATAACCAGAGGCTTGCATGAGATGAAGCGGATGGGTGTTCTAATGGGAGCTCATTCGGATACCTTTTCCGGACTGACCGGAATGGGAGATTTGATTGTTACTTGTACCAGTACACATAGCCGGAACCGTTCGGTAGGATTTCGCATTGGTAAAGGGGAAAAGCTGGACGATGTTATCGAAAGTATGAACATGGTAGCAGAAGGAGTGAAGACAGCAAAGTCGGTAAGAGATTGGGCCGTTAAAAATAACGTCGAAATGCCCATTACCCATGCTATCTACAGCGTACTATTTGAAAATGTTGATCCGCGGGATGCTCTATATGAATTGATGACCCGCGACCCTAAAGATGAAATCGTGATGTAGCTGATTTCATCAAGAGTTCAACCTAAAATCATCTACAATTATGAAAGACGAACTCGAGTTTTATTTACAATTTACCGACACCGTAAAAGTATCGAAGCTTGCCCCAAGTGATTTAAAGGGACTCATTCAGACCGGAGAGAGTAGTTTTCTGGAGTTCAAGCACAGCGTGGCTTCTCCCGAAAAAATAGCTAAAGAAATGGCTGCTTTTGCCAACACAAAAGGCGGAACCATTCTAATTGGTGTTGAGGACAATGGAGAGATGATTGGGGTTGAAGGATATCATGAAGAAGAATTTTGGCTGAATCAGGCTGCTTCTGAAGAATGTATTCCTGAAGTACCTATACAAATTGAATTATTGAATTTGGGCGAGCGGGACGTGCTGATCGTAAAAGTACCGGAGGCGGAAGAAAAACCGGTATATGTGAAAGGAAAGAAAATGCGTCAGGTATATATCCGTGTTGAAGACGAAAGCGTGGTAGCAAGTGATGAATATATTGAAGTGCTAAAGCAAAACTATTCAGATGAAGGCGTCACCTTTGAGTATGGAGAAAGAGAGCAACAGCTATTCCGCTTTTTGAATGAATATGGAGATATCACGGTTGAAAGATTCTCACTGCTGATAAGTGTTACAACCTATCGCGCAGCAAAAATTTTGGTGAATTTGGTGAGTGCAGGTGTTCTTGACTTGTTTGAAAAAGAAGGCGTTACTCATTACACATTTTCCAATAAAAGTTCGTAATTTTGACTCGTTCTAAATAAAGGGAGCGACATGAGTGTTCAAAATGACAATTTAGATGATGTTATTTCCTCATTAATTGATGTAGATGAGGAAGAAGAGGGAACCACACCCCAGCCAATCACTGAAAAAGACTATGAAAAACAAGAGCTGACAGGTGAGCCTGTATTACTTACAGAACGAGCGGCTCGACAAGTAGAGAAAATTAAGCAGCAGGAAGACATGGATGATAATCTCTATCTCCGTGTGGCTGTTGATGGTGGTGGTTGCTCCGGACTGAGCTATAAATTGGGTCTGGATTATCGCACAGATGAAGATAAGATATACGAAAGCCATGGTGTTGAAATTATCGTAGCTCCAAAACATCTAATGTATTTAGAAGGAATGGAAATTGATTACCCTGATGGATTGGATGCTCGTGGCTTCACCTTCGAGAATCCCAATGCTGTTGAGAATTGCGGTTGTGGAACTTCCTTCGCTATTTAATTAAACATCAGTATCGGGAGAAGACGACATTCCCAGCTGCTCTTTCACTCGTTTAATCCCTTCCGCTGCTTTAAGCTTCCAGTCGTCCGTAACATATCTACGAACCATTAGTACGGAGCATGGGGCACGGTCAGCTATAATGTCCGGAATGGTTCCGAAGAGTACATTTCGAATACCCCATTCGTGGGAGGCACCAATAATGATGAGGTCATCGTTCCGCTTTTCAAGTTCCTCCAGCATACCGCCGGTCACATCTGTTGATTCCGTAACAGTTATTTCTACATTTTTGAACCCTTCCAGCAGTGGTTCAACTCGTTCCTGAAGTTCTTTTTCTTCCTCCAACAAATCGATGCCGGGTTTCACTAACCGAAGAACACGGAGTTTAGCATCCAGCGCTTGAGCAATTCGGATCCCAATTTCCATGCCAAGCTGGGCGTGAAGTCCACCGCCCCATGGTACAACGATAGAATTGATCTCTTTTAAATTGCGGTCTTTTAATACGGCAAGATCTGATTTCAGGTTTTTAATGATGGGTTGAATAGGTGTGTTATAGATCCGGCCGAGGCTAAATCCTCCCTGCCAACCCATAACCAGCATATCAGCTTTACGCTCCTGTGTCTCTGAAATTAGTCCTTTAAAAATATCGTGAGAGGCCGCAGTGGCTGAATCAAAGCTCGTTGAGGAGAGTGCTTTTTTGTTGGGAACATCAAGGTTCTCGAGTCTGGATTTATCGATGATTTCTTCAATACTCTCCCGAACAGGTTCGTGCTCGTGAAGTTTGCGTTCGATGGTTGAAACAGGAGTTTGGTAGGGGACTTTCACCATGCTCAAGCCTGTTACATTCCCGCCTTCCTTTTTACCGGTAGCTATAAGTTGGGATATTTTAAGAAGTGCCTGCTCGTGCACAGGATTTGCCAGTGCGGCAATTACTTTCCTTCCTTTATTAATATCGAGTGCTCGAATAGCCGGGAACCATTCTTCGTCTTCTGAAAGGTGTTTTTCAGGGACTTCTAAAAATACTTTGATGCCATGCTCTTTCCAGTTTTCTTTGAATTGGGGAACGGCATGTTCAAATTCAACCCGAGACCTTCCCCAAGCGAGGTACCAAAGCAGGCTTCCAATAATCAACACTACTACTGCGATTTGGGCAAACGTACCGGAGTAAATGATAATTGATAAACAACCGATGGCGGCTATAATTTGAAGCCAGGGTGTTCCGGGTGTTCGATAAGTAGGTTTGTACCAATCCGGCTTCGAAACCCTCAATACAATACAGCCAATGTTCAGCGCTGCATAGCTGTACAGCTGTAAAACACTGGCAATTTTGGCAAGATTTTCGAGGCTGTCCAGCAGTAAAAAGAAGAGTGCTAAAACTCCGGTTAGTACAATCGCTCTATAAGGAGTAAGAAGCTTGTCGTGAATGGCACTGAGCCAGTTTGGAACCATTCGGTCACGAGCCATGGCCAGGTTTATACGAGACGAAGCCATGATGCTGGCGTTGGCTGAAGAAAGAGTGGCTAATAATCCGGCAATGATGATGGCAACAGCGCCGGGATTTCCTAAGATCTTTCGGGCGGCTGTTGTAAGAGGGTCTTTGACATCGGCAATGGTGGATTGTTCGAACATCCCGGCAATAACGAGCACAATTACGATATACAGTACTGTGACTAAAGCTACAGAGCCTATCAAAGCCCGGGGAAGGTTCTTGGATGGATCTTTAATCTCTTCGGCTACGGCGGCTATTTTCACAAAGCCGAGGAAGGAAACAAAGACCAAGGCGGTAGTTGCAGAAATCGAGTCAAAGCCAAAAGGCATAAATGGATCATAGTAATCTGCTTCAATATAGAATACGCCCATAAAGCTGAAGGCACCTAAGATCACAAAAAGAATGAGAACGATGACGACCTGTGTCCGGCCTGATTCTTTTGCTCCTACGACGTTCAAAATAGTTAACAGGACTCCTCCGATTACGGCTCCCCAAAAGGCAGTGATCGGTAAAAACTGTGACATATATTCCCCCAATCCGTAAAGGTAGAAGGCAATGGCAAAGGTGAGGCTCAGCCAGATTCCAACTCCGGAAATGGCACCAAATGCAGGCCCAAGTGATCGGGATACAAAGAAGTAATCGCCACCTGATGTAGGCATACCCGTTGCCAGTTCTGCTGCACTTGAGGCTGTAATCATACAGACAACACCAGCGATCAGGTAAGCAAAAATAGCAGCCGGCCCCGACATTTCGAGGGCTATTCCTGCTAAGAGAAAAATACCGGCGCCAATCATAGTTCCAGCGCCAATAGTTAGCGCATCCCAAAAACCCAGCTCGCGTTTTAAATCTGCCATAAAGAGTCTTTAAAGTTGAGGAGCTAAACTACTACCAATCTCAGAAAAGAAAAATTATCCTTTATCTTTTTTTGCAATAAGTCGCACACCACGTTTAAACGTAATATAGTGCCAGGTCCATTCGGCAAAAACACGAAAACGATTTCGGAAACCGATTAAGAAGAAAATGTGAATGAGACCCCATAGCAGCCAGGCGAAAAAGCCGCTGAATTTAAAGCCTCTTATGTCAGCTACCGCTTTTGCCCGACCAATGGTAGCCATAGTACCTTTATCAATATATTGGAAGGGCTCCCTAGTGGGTGAATCATTTTTGATCAAGTTCCCAAGATACTTTCCCTGCTGAAGAGCAACCGGTGCCAGCCCGGGCAGTGGATTTCCTTTCTTGTCTTTGACGTGGGCGGCATCACCGGCTACAAAGATATTAGGCGAGCCTGTGATGGAAAGGTCCGGCTCAACTACTGCACGACCCATTCTATCTGTTTCTATACCGATATTTTGAATAATAGGAGAAGCTTTTACTCCTGCTCCCCAAATAATATTCGGGGTTTGTATAAACTGCCCTTCAATTTGAACACCGTCTTCACGGATTTCTTTTACCGGGGAATTCAACAATACTTCAACTCCCATATCTTCAAGAGTTTTGAGTCCCTTAGTTGGGAGAGGATTGTCAAAGCCATTTAAAATACCGCCTGCTGCTTCGACGAGAAAAATCTTGGTTTCTTCTGGTTTGATGTTGCGGAAGTCCTGCATCATACTTCGCTTGGCTATTTCTGCAATTGATCCGGCCATCTCCACCCCGGTTGGACCTCCACCAATAACTACGTAGGTCAGGAAAGGTTTTCGCTTTTCAGGATCAATTATTTGCTCAGCCTTTTCAAGAGAAAGTAGAATGCGCTCCCTGATTTCAAGAGCATCTGAAAGTGATTTCAGTCCGGGAGCGTGTTCTTTCCATTCGTCATTTCCGAAGTAATTATACTCTGCGCCAGGGGCTAAAACCAGATAGTCAAAAGGGAGGCTTGAGTTATTGCTAAGGTGAACGCGATTCTTTTCTTTGTCAACTTTATTGACCTCTCCAAGAATAACCTGCACATTTTTCTGTTTACTGAAAATTGCTCGTATAGGCGTTGCAATATCTCCCGGCGAAAGGGCTGCTGTAGCTATCTGATATAACAATGGCTGGAAAAGGTGATGATTTGTCTTATCGACAATAGTGACATTGAAAGAAGTTTTCGAGAGTTTTTTGGCAACGGAAATCCCGACAAACCCGCCGCCTACAATAATTACATTTTTACCCATAAGATGGAGAATTGAAAATGGCTATTCATTTATTTTTGATCTTGATTTCATGTCAACATCTTCTTCATGATATTCATTTTCAGGAATTTCAATTTGGGCTGAATTTTTTTCATCGACACTTTTATCAATAGTAGATTTTAGGTGCCGTTCAATTTTCCCTTGCAGGGTTTCGACAAGTTCCTGAAGGTTTTTCTTTCGCTTTTTCTTTCTACTGTTCACAAACCGAGTGTATAAAAAAGCCCCGGTCAAGATAAGGGTAGATATAATTAGCATTGGAGCAGCGTCATTTCCTGCTCGTTCAAATATGACAGCAGCATACATCATAAACCCACCCAAAGCGGCCGCAATGGAGGGTAGATACAATTTATTAAGAGTCTTAAGGCTCTGACTTACCTTGATTTTGGTACTGCCGTCAACCTGCTCAAATTCAACTTCCGGGGAATTAGACGAGGCAATCAGTTTTGAGGGACCTACCGGCTTAGCCTTCCAAATGGTTTTATTTCTTCTTCTGGTGACAGTGCCCAGCGTATTGAAATAATATTCTACCTGCCCCTTAAGTTCATTGAAAAGCTCTTTGTCTAGAGAACCTTTGGCAAAGCCAACAACTTCCGTACTGTTGAAATCATTATTATCAATAACGAGTGGTTCGTGTACGGGAATGCCTGCTCGTTCGATGTATGCTTCATATACGAATCTTCGCGGAATCCCAATGTCGTCTGTTATTTTATAGAGGGAATCAATCTCATCATTAGAATCTGATTGTTTTTTTGAAGAGCCTTCTTCTCCGAATTTTTCAAGCAGGGATGCTTTTTGGACAATTTGGCGGATTTCATCGTCGGAGAGTTTTCCCATGGGTAGATTTGGTTAGTTCATTTTAGCTTGAGCATCCATCACAATTTTCTCAATCTCGTCTTTCGAGATAAACTCTGTATTGTTACAATATTGACACACCATTTCTTGCCCTTCTCCGTCCATTTCTTTCAGGTCCTCATAATTGAGCATTGACAAAGCATTGAGGAATCGTTTCCGGGAACAGCGGCAGAAGAAATCTACCGGCTGGCGATTCAGTTCTTTAACCTGAAGCGGAGATACAGCTTTGCCCATAATCTCATCAATGTATTGTCCGTCATCCAGGAGTTCATCAATAGGTGGAAAAGAACCGAGGCGTTCTTGCAACATATCAATTTGTCCGTCAGGCGCACCGGGCATGCGTTGGATAAGGAGCCCACCGGCTTGTGTCACATTTCCCTCTTCATCAATACCTACATCAACCAAAATAGCGGAAGGAATTTGTTCGGATTGAGCAAGGTAGTGAGCAACGTCTGCGTTTACATCACCTTTAACTAATTCGATGGTACTTGTTTTGGGTTCTGCTTCATTATACAGAATCTTTGAAAAGGTTAGGATTCCAAGCCCAATTCCATTGCCGAGTTCGGCTTCAGGGTTAGAATAATCCAGTTCCGCTGCAGGGTTCCGAACATATCCTCGGATTTCACCAACTGAATTTGCCTCAGCGATGATGAAGCCAATCGGTCCGTCACCATCCATCCTAAGCTGGATGCGTTCTTCGCCTTTAAGTTCAGAAGCCAGCAGCATAGTGGCTGTAAGTGCTTTGCCGAGAACAACAGTATTTAGCAGTGAAAGCTGGTGATTCTCTTTTGCAGTTTTAACAACTTTGGTAGTTTTGACAACAGATATTTTGAAATGACCGTCAGTGGTGATGCCTTTAATGAGGCGGTCTTTAAAATTATATTCTTCAATGTTCATAGGAAATAGAAATACTATTTATAATCTCTT